>Ga0172381_10007945_pt1 | contig 10432 bp, 9 predicted proteins | sample Leawel6488metaG_FD_119754 | JGI IMG/M metagenome (GOLD analysis project Ga0172381, IMG submission 119754) | Leachate microbial communities from a municipal landfill in Southern Ontario, Canada - Leachate well 64-88 metaG | ecosystem: Engineered > Solid waste > Landfill > Unclassified | place... | reverse complement strand
CGCAGAAAAAATCTTCAATATGAACCGAAGTAAACACGTCTTCCTTTACCAATCTATCTGATAAGACGATGGCGTCTTCAAAAGTATTTCCTCTCCAAGAAATAAAAGCAACAAGAAGGTTTCTTCCTAAGCTTAATCTTTCTTTGCTGATAGAGCCTCCCTCAATAAGGGTATCTCCCTTCTTGACCATGTCTCCCTTGTTTACAACCGGCATCTGGTGGAAGCATGAATACTGGTTGGTTCTGTCGAAAATTCTTACCGGGTAAGAAATAGTCTTTCCTGATCCCGTCCCTTTAACTTGAACCTCTCTAGCGTCAACCTTAATAATCTTTCCCGCTTCTTCAGAAGCTATTAATTGTCCCGAATCTCTCGCTGCCATAACTTCAAGCCCTGTTCCCACTAAGGGCGGCTCGGGATTTACTAAAGGAACTGCCTGTCTTTGCATATTTGAACCCATTTGGGCTCTATTAGCATCATCATTTTGTAAAAAAGGAATTAATCCTGTAGCAACCGAAACGAACTGTTGAGGCGATACGTCAACATAGTCAATTTTTTCCCTTTCAATTTCTCCAGGCTCTCCCTTAATTCTAGCCTCAACTCTTTCATTTAAAATATTACCTTTATCGTCCAAAACAATAGAAGCTGGAGCAATGTTATACCTTTCTTCTTCATTAGCATCCATATAGTAGACGTCGTTGGTTACCTTTTCATTTATAACCTTATAATAAGGAGTGTCTATAAATCCATAGGGATTCAATCTGGCGTAAAGAGATAAATGAGTAACCAAACCTACATTCGGACCTTCCGGAGTTTGAATAGGACAAATTCTTCCGTAGTGCGAAGGTTGCACATCTCTCACGTCAAAGCCCGCTCTTTCTCTGGTCAAGCCTCCGGGACCGGTTGCGGTCAGCCTTCTCTTATGCTCAAGCTCGGACAAAGGATTAGTATTATCCATAAATTGAGAAAATTGGCTGGCAGTAAAGAACTGGGTAACCTGGGCGACAAAAGGCCTGGGATTGATCAGTTGGGCCGGGGCCAAATTTTCAAAATCCAAGGTCGACATTCTATCTTTAATGATTCTTGCCATTCTGGCGATACCGACTCTTAGTTTATTCGAAAGCAATTCAGAAATAGTTCTTACTCTCCTGTTTCCCAAGTGGTCAATCATGTCTGCCACGGCCGTCTGGTCATTATTCATTTTAATAATTTCCTTCATTACAGAAACCAAATCATTAACTGATAAAACCCTATCTTCTTTTCCAATCTCTCTGTCTTTCTTTGGTTTTAAATCGGGCATTCTTGACCACATCTTCCATCTTCCAACTTTTGACAAGTCGTACCTCTCGAAATTAAAGAACATATTGAATATCAATTCCCTGGCTGAATCGGGGTTAACCATTTCACCAGACCTTAATCTTTGATATATCTCTAATAATGCTTCTTCCTGGCTATGCGCAGGGTCTTTCTTTAATGTTTCTTCAATATATGCGGTTTCTCCATTGTCAAAACCGACAAACATGTTTCTAATGTCGTCGTCATTAAATCCGCCTAAAGCCTTTAATAATGTAGTTGCCGGAACTTTTCTCTTCCTGTCTATTTTTACAGCTAAAACACCAGAAGCCTCTGTTTCAAACTCAAGCCATGAACCGCGGTTAGGAATAATTTTCGCGGCAAAGCATCTCTTTCCTTTATTGATATTCAAAGGAAAGAAAACTCCGGGAGAACGAATTAATTGTGAAATCACAACTCTCTCAACTCCGTTTAAAATAAAAGTTCCTCTATCGGTTAATAAAGGAAAATTTCCAAAGAATATTTCCTGCTCCTGGCTCCTTTTTGTTTTTAAGTTAGACAACTTCACTGTTACTCTTAGAGGAGCAACAAATGAATCATTGTTCTCTCTGGCATCAAAACCCGAAGCGTAGTTCGGTTTTCCTAATTTATAGTCTAAAAAATATAGTTCAAATTCTTTGCCGGTATAGTCCCTAATAGGAGACACCTCTGCGAAAAGGTCCTTCAATTCCTCTTCCCAAAATTGTCTTCCGCTTTCCTGCTGCATAAAAATCAAGCTAGGCAAGAGATAGGATATTTTACTTTTAGCAAAGCTTTTAGTTTTGATTTTCATATTTATTATTGCTTTAGAGACTAAAAATTCTATATTCAAACAAAAAAATACCCTTGTTCTTTATATTTTTCCAGGGCGATGAAAATAAATTAACAACTTGATATATGTAATAGAATCAAAATGCCAAGTAATTATCTTACAAATTATACCTATCTTATCATAAAACAAAAGATTGTCAAGACTCCGTAACTCTCATATTCTGCAGTATCCCTAGGGCTATAAAAGTAAACAAAAGATTGCTTCCCCCGTAACTTATTAAAGGCAATGGCACCCCTATGACCGGCAGCAAGCCTAAGTTCATGCCCATATTGATAACCATCTGGAAAAATATAGAAATAGCGAGGCCAGTGGCAAAAAGCCTTGAAAAATTAGAATTGGCGTCTAAAGCAATTTTCAATATTCTCCAGAATAAAACTCCGAAAAGAATTAAAAGTATGCTTATACCGACAAGACCCGTCTCTTCCGCAATAGCTGAAAAGACAAAATCCGTCTGAGGCTCCGGCAAAAAGCCGTACTGAGTCTGCGACCCCCTGCCGATGCCCTTGCCCCAGATACCTCCCGAACCGATACTTATTTTTGCTTGGTTCTGGCTCCACCCCTCCCCCAAGGGATCTTCGTGCGGAGCTATGAAGTTAAAAATCCTATTCTTTTGATAATCTTTTAAAATAAATGTCCAGCTTAAGGAAAAAAATAAACCGAAAGTAATACATAACAAAATAAAATCCCTGATTCTTATCCCGGACACCAAAAGTATCCCTATCCAAATTGCTCCGATAATCATTACCGAACCGAATTCAGGCTGAAAGAAAATTAAAACCGTGGGGATAAGAGCATAAACGCCAGATAAAATAATATGCTTTATTTTATATAATTCTACGTGCCTTTTAGAAAAATATTTGGCTAAAATTAAAATTAAAATAATCTTAGTTGGCTCTATAGGATCAAAAGAAAATCCACCGAACCTATACCAAGATTTAATTCCTCTTATTTCCGGAGCAAAAAAGAAAACTCCTATTAATGCCAGAATACATAAAAAATATAGAGAAAGAATTATTGAAGAATTTTCCCTGACTATCCTATTATCAGCAAGGCTGATTAAAAACATCAGGGCAATACTCGCGACGACAAAACCTATTTGCTTGTATAGGTTAGAAAAATCGCCCGAACCTGTAGATGAGCTATATATAGCCACTATTCCAAAAAGGGTAAGAATTACAGAAACGATAATCAAAACCCAATCCATTTTTCTAATATGATTTGAAAAAGACATCAGCTTATTATTTTTAAAAATTCTTTTTCTTTGATTGTCCTCACTCCCAGCTCTTTAGCCTTTTCGTGTTTAGAACCGGGATTTTCTCCCAAAACCAGATAATCTGTATTCTTTGAAATGGCATCGGAAACATCTCCACCTAAAGAAATAATTCTTTCTTTAGCTAATTCCCTGCTCATTTTATCAAGAGTTCCGGTTATCACAAATTTCTTGCCCGACAAACGGTTTCCAGTTTTTTCTAAAAAATACCTGACTCCCCTTTCTTTTAGTTTGTTTATAAACTTGATATTGTCCTTATCTTTAAACCATTGGACTATTGATCTGGCAACTATTGGCCCGACATCAGAAATATTTTCCAATTCTTCAACTGAAGCATTCATTAAATCATCTACTGATTTAAATTTTTTGCTCAAATCGTTTGAAGTCTTTATTCCTACATTTCTTATTCCCAAGGCATAGATAAAACGGGAAAAAGAAACTTTTTTCCTTTTGGAAATATTATCAACTACCTTTTTGGCCGACTTATCGGCAAATCTTTCCAAAGGAAGGATATCTCCTTCTTTTAGGTCAAACAAATCAGCAGGGTCAAGCAATAAACCCTCTTCGGCAAACTTTTCTATTATCTTCGGACCAAGCCCCTCAATATTAAAAGCGGTACGAGAAACAAAATGCCCTATCCATCTTATCTTCCTACTGAAACATTTAGGGTTGGGACATCTCCAGACTACTTCATTTTCCGGCTTAACTAGTTTTGTCTCGCAAGAAGGACAATTTTCCGGCATCTTAAATTTCTTTTCTTTGCCAGTCCTTAATTCAGGAAAAACATTGATAATCTCGGGAATAACATCTCCAGCGCGCCCGACAACAACCGTATCCCCTATTTTTAAATCCAACCTTTCTATCTCATCATTATTATGCAAAGTCGCTCTGCTGACTATAACTCCGTTGATTTCAACCGGCTTTAAAATAGCAACCGGAGTCATCGCCCCCGTCCTTCCTACCTGAACCTTGATATCCTCAATAATGGTTGTCGATTGCTTTAAAGGAAACTTCAAGGCTATCGCTCCACGAGGAGCTTTGCCGACGATTCCCAATTTTCTAAAAATATTGTTGTTGTTTATTGAAACAACCAAACCATCTATTTCATAAGGAAGTTTTTCTCTGTTTTTCTGCCAATAGGCGTAAAAATCAAAAACCTCATTCATGTTCTTACACAGCCTATTGTATTTATTATTAGTTTTAAATCCCAATACCTTTAATATTTCATGCTCTTCTTCGTGAGTTTTTTGACCTAAATCTGAGACAAGAGAATAGACATCTGCATCTAAATTTCTTTCGTAGGTAATCTTAGAATCCAGTTGCCTTATTGACCCGGCAGCAAGATTTCTCGGATTGGCGTATAAAGGAAGGCCTTGTTTTTCCCTTTCTTTATTAGTTTTAATAAATTCTTTTTTTGTAATTATAGCTTCTCCTCTTACAATAATGTCACCCAACCCCCCTTTTTTTATAACAGTAATAATATTATTCAAGCCTTTTTTCTTTAATTCTCCGATAACATCTTCTTCCTCTCTCGTTTTTAAAGGAATTGATTCTATCGTTTTAATATTTTGGGTAACGTTTTCCCCCACTCTTCCGTCTCCCCTTGTCGAGCCTATTTTCAATATCCCTTTCTTGTAAATTAATTCGATTGCCAACCCATCAAGCTTAGGTTCGCAATAATATTCAACTATATCTTCTTTATTTATTAACTTTTTATTTCTAATTTCCCAGTCATCCATGTCTTCTCTCGAAAAAGCGTCATTGAAAGAATACATCATATTATCTCTCTCCACTTTTTGAAAAGCGCCCAAAGGCTTTCCTCCCACTCTTTGAGTCGGAGAATCAGAAGTAATCAGTTCTGGAAATTTCATTTCCAAATCAAAAAGTTCCTTTTTCAAGGAATCAAGCGCCGACTCCGATATTTCTTCTTTGTCTAAAACGTGATAAAGATAGCGATGATGATTAATCAGCTCTCTCAATTTTTTTATTCTTTGCTGTACCTTCTGCTTGTCCATATCAATAAGATGCCTCTATCTTTCTTTTGACTGTTCGATAAGTGCCAGACGAAATTATTATCGTACCGGTAGCACTACAATCTATATCGCCATTCTCACTGTTAGTCATGGTGACATCCCAGGTATAGTCTGTTTCAAAACTTCCATTAAAATTACTACAAGTTCCAGAAGTAGTTTTAATATTATATAAAGCCTGCTCTATCCCCGTGTCAGCGGCATATAAAGCCTTAGCTGAATATCCCAAAGTTTCAGAAGTTTTAACGCCTCCGATAATTATACTTGTCAACCCAAGAACAGCCGACATGAGAATGGAAATCATGATTACTACTAAATATATAGAAACTCCTTTTTGATTGTTTTTTATTATCATATCAATCAGTATTAAGCTCTCTTTGAGAAATTGTTGTTTCAATTACTATATTTGAATTAGAAGAATTGGCTCCTTCTGCGCTAAGCATAATAGTTACTTTCGGCTGACCCCCAGGCCCATCTCCCGTAACATAGAAAATAAGAGAGTTGACTTTCATCTTTGAAGAAGTCATAGCAGTAGGCGACCCAAGGCCAGCATAAGTATCATCAACTGATTTATATTCTTTTATCGTTTTATCGTCCTCATCAAAAATAAATGCCCTACACTTATAATCCCCATCTACAGAATCGTAGGCAAGAAAAACTATATAATAACTGTCCGATAAATAATTAATGCCACCTGTACCTGTACAACCTCCGACAGTATCTTTTTTTGCCATTCTTAATGCCTTTCCCATATATTCTAATGCATAATTAGACTCCTCCATTATGTCCTGGTTCTGTAAAATTTTGTTCTGAGCCTTAATGGCCGAAACAAAAACATTTGCCAGGCCGATCGACAAAAAACTGAATATCGCTACCGATACCAAGACTTCAGCCATTGTAAATCCTTTTGTTTTTTTATTATTTATCATGGTGCCCAATTATAAAGATTTCCATAAATAGTCATTGTATTGTCCATCCAATAAACATCAACTTGGACATCTAATTTATCAACACCATCCGGAGTAATAGTTATCTTTCTTCTAAATGGTGTTTTTACATCGACTGTAGCGGAAGAAGGATATAGATATGCTCCGCTACTATTTTGAATATATAAATAATGACTATCATAGTAGCGATCTAAATCAGTAGAGAGAAAATCGGCCTCGCAACTACCCAAAGCTGATGTGCAAGAATCAAGTCCTTCGCTCCAACTGACCTCTGCGACCAGATTAGCATCCCTTATATTCTTAACAATTTCCATTCCCTCCTGGCAAAGATATGTAGCGATTAATCTTTCCTTTTGCTGTTGGGTCTTTTGAGAATAATTTGTAATTACGGAAAAAACCCCAAAAACTCCGATGGTAATAATGGCGACCGAAACAATCATTTCTATCAAAGTGAATCCATTTTTAATTTTGCTTTCTTTATTCATCATGGATTAGTGATTTCTATTCTTCCCGTATTGTTTATATTAATCGTTCTTTTTTGATTCGTATTGGTAATAACACAAAGAGTAATTGAAGTTTCATATCCAATGCGATTGTCTTGGATATAATTAATCGGATCGGGTGGTAAAAAAGAAACGCTAACATTATTCGTACTTGTCATATTATCCACCGGACCGTATTTTATATCGCATATCATTATTCCGGGCTCACTAATAGGGATGATTTCTGGCGTATCAGGAGGATTAGCGTAAGGCATGTCCGCAGAAGAAACTGAATTAATGTTATTATAAAGAATATATTCTAAACGTTTATCCACGGGCGTCGAAGCTTGATCAAAATAAATTCCGTATCCTTTTACCCCAACCTCTCCCGCTAATCCACTCGCAGCCATCTCCTGAGTTCTTCTTAAGTCTTGAGCCACCTTTCTAGAAGCTCTTTCCAGAGCAAAAACCTTACTATCTTTTCCATAGTCAATAAAAAAAATAATAGTAAAAATAGATATGACAACCACAATCGCCAAAAGCTCAATTAAAGTAAATGCTTTTTTATAAATTTTATCCATGGTAAAAATTTAAAGATAAATACCAATTAATAATTCTCTCTCCGAAAAAAAGAGTAATTAACATTCCCACTAAAAGGAACGGTCCAAAAGGTATCTCAGATTTAAGCCCTCTTTTTTTCAATAATATCAATACTGAACCTATTATAGCACCAAAAAGAAAACCTAAAAAGAGTCCGACGATAATATTTGGATAACCCAAAAGAAGACCGATTAATATCGCTAATTTAACATCTCCGAAGCCCATCGCCATCCCCTTGGAAAAAAACCAGATTAAAAAGAAAAATAAAGAAGCTCCAAGGGCAGAGAAAATAAAATAAATAAAATCTGTCCTGCCTATTAACCCAGAATACAAAGAATAAAAAATCCAAAGCATTGAAATAATGATTGCCGGATAAATAACCTCATCAGGAATGATGTAATATTTTAAATCAAATATGAAAATAATGATTAAGAAAGATGTTATTATTAACCAAAAACCGACTTGGAAAAAATTAAATGAAAAAAGCCCAGTTACCGGACCGAAATGCAAATAAACCAGAGAAAACAATGTTGCTGTTAATAATTCAACCAGTGGATATTGAATTGATATCTTTTTTTTACAATATCGGCACTTCCCTCCCAAAAACACATAACTCAATAAGGGAAATAAATCTAAGACATTCAAATCGTGCCGACAATGCGGACAGTAAGATTTACCGAAAAGAAAACTTTCCTCCTTATACAGCCTCCAAACAACGCAGTTGAGAAAACTGCCCATTATTAAGCCAAATATGAAAATAAAAATCAATTCTATCATTAAGAATATTCTATCATATTAAGTAAAAGAAAACACCCCCACGCTTGGAGGGGGTGCTAGGTGATGAACGGCTAGAGGCAATCATAGCTAGTGGTACAAGTACCTGTCGTTATCCCGGCAAAGCCAGAACTATCAACACACCATATTGAACCGCTGTTTAAAGTTTTCTGAACGCAATATTTCGGAGCTGTAGTAGTAGCGTCAATATAAGCGATAAATGTGGCCGCAGTTGCTGTCTGTGCCTGAATATCAAGACATAGAGCGGCACCGTCAGCTCCTCCTGTTCCGTATAAGAAGTTTGTTCCAGAGGAAGGGCATCCAGTACCAGATGATATGGCAGTCCCGTATATTCCGGTTGAACTATTCGCTTTAAATACCTCAGCAGTCGATCTCAACTGATCCATAGCCGCTTTAATTCTTGCATCCTTGGCAGCGCCGGTGGCATTGCTCATAGAAACGATAATAAGACCAGATAGAATACCTATAATGGCGATAACTACCAATAACTCAATTAAAGTAAATCCTTTTGTTTTTTGCATATTTTTTAAGTTTTGAAATATTCGCCTCTAAAGGCGCGACCTTTATTATTTATTATATCTTTATTTTATTCGCTAACTTCAATCTTGTCAAATCGCCTACTGTTGAATAGTCGTACTTATCTTGTATATTGGGAGTAATACTGCCGCAACTAAGAATCCTACCATCAAGGCTAAGGCGATAATTAGAATCGGCTCAATGATGCTGGATATTGAATCGACGAATATTGTCGCTTCTCTTTTATAAAATCTCACCACATTCATCAGCGACGAATCAAGTTTTCCGGTCTGTTCTCCCACCGCAACCATCTGGATAAAAAGCGGGGAGATAATATCTTGGTTCTGGCCAAAAACACGGCTTACTCTTTCTCCTTTGACAACCTTCTCTTTAGCAGATAAAATTGCATCTCTATATACATCATTGCCGACCAAGTTTGAAACGACCTCCAATGCTTCATTGATCGGTATGCCTGCAGAAATAAGGGTAGAAAAGTTTTCAGCGAACCTGGCTAAATATAAATTTTTCAAAAACGGACCAATAATAGGAATCCTCAATGATATCTTATCAAAAATATTTTTCCCCATTACTGTTCTCGGTAAATAAACAGCTAATCCAGCGATAGAAATAATTCCAAAAATTACGAGGTACCAATATCCGACAAAAAAATCAGAAACGCCAATAACTATCTTTGTGGCTATCGGCAAATCTTGCCCTGTCCCTCGTAAAACCGCAACCAGGTTCGGAATAACAAAAATCATAATGACTATAAAGATTAAAATGAAAATGACTAAAATAACCGCCGGATACATCATAGCTCCCATTATTTTAGACCTAATTTCATATTCACTTTCCAAATGGTCGGTAACTTTCTCGAGAATGGTCGGAAGATTTCCAGAAACTTCTCCGGACTTAATCATGTTAATATAAAATACGGAAAAAACATTCGGATACTGGCTTAAAGCTTTTGAAAGCCTAACACCGCCCCTTATATCTTTAGCAATCCTATATATCTTATTTTTAAAAGCGGCGTTCTTAGTCTGGTCTCCCAAAGCTTCAATAGCTTCTGCTGGAGGGACATTGGAATCTATCATTATAGCCAACTGCCTAGAAAACATGGCAACATCTTTCATTGAAATCCTCTCAAATACAAATATTTTCTTATTCATCACGGCACTGGTACTCTTTTCGTCAACTTCGTTCATCTCTAATGGAAAAAGATTGTTATTACTCAAAATCTCCAAAGCCGCATCTCTTGTCGTAGCTTCGATGACTCCGGATTGCTTATTCCCAGCCTTATCTTTTGCCTGATAAATATATTTCATTAAATTAATTTCCTTAATTCTCTTGGATTATTTGAAAACTTAACTGCATTTTCGATATTAACAACTCCCTTTCTTACTAAATCAGATAATGATCTGTTTAAAGAAACCATACCGGCCTCGGAAGATGTTTCAATAACGAGGGGTATTTCATAAATCTTGTTATCTCTGATTAGGCTTGCTATGGCCGGCGTATTGAACATTATTTCACAAGCCGGCACCATTCCCCCGTCAGTCGCCGGAATCAGCCTCTGAGAGATAATTCCAGCCAAAGAACTAGCCAATTGTGCTCTCACCTGCGATTGCTGG
>Ga0172381_10007944_pt1 | contig 10432 bp, 12 predicted proteins | sample Leawel6488metaG_FD_119754 | JGI IMG/M metagenome (GOLD analysis project Ga0172381, IMG submission 119754) | Leachate microbial communities from a municipal landfill in Southern Ontario, Canada - Leachate well 64-88 metaG | ecosystem: Engineered > Solid waste > Landfill > Unclassified | place... | reverse complement strand
AAGTGCGTATCGCCGTTTAAATGCGATTGGAATTGCACACCATCTTCCGTCACTTTGGTTCTTCCGTTCTTCCCGAATGAGTAAACCTGGTATCCTCCCGAATCCGTGAGAATTGGCTTCTGCCAGCCAATAAATTGATGGAGGCCTCCGGCCTCTTCCACAATATCCTCACCGGGTTGCAGGTGTAGATGATAGGTATTGCAGAGCAGAATCTGTGCGCCAAGGGACAGAAGCTCATCATGGGTGATTCCCTTCATAGCGCCGGCGGTTCCCACCGGCATGAAGAATGGTGTCTCGATTATGCCGTGCGCAGTAGAAAGGCGACCGCGCCTTCCGGATTCTGCAGTTTTTTCCAGCATGAACACGCTGGTACAGTACCGCGTTTTCCTGTTGCGCAGAATAGAGATTGGTGAACAAATCTATTGTACAATTGGCAGTATTTTCTACAATGTCTGATTAGTAACCCTTCTTCCCCCTTCTTGCTATGCAGTGTTCCTGTCCCAAAACTTCTCAGGGTGTTGCCCTCCTCCTTCTACGCATCGGCTTTGGTGTGTCTTTGCTCCTTATGGGTCTTGCCAATTACATGGCTTTTGAAGCTTTTCAGGGCATGGCTGCCGATGGTATGGGAGCGCTCACGATTGTTGGTACGCTATGGGCATACGTTCTGCCCGGCCTCATGATTCTTGGCGGTGCTCTCATCGCGCTTGGCATGTACATGAATATCGGTGCATGGCTTGCCGGTCTTGCTCTTGCTTCGATTCCCGTAGGAATGCTCTTAAAGCCTGTGCTCTCTGGCTTCTCTCTGGCGGATGCGATGCCATCGGTGGTTAATGCATTCGTCTGGTTGCTCGTGTACCTCTTTGTCGTGAAGTGCTCGGGTTGTTCAGAGGAGTAATAATTTTTCTCGTATTCAAAAAGCCCCTCAGGCGAGGGGCTTTTATTGTGCAAAAGGAAGAATTCCTCAGTGGGCAGTCTTGAGAATAATTTGATCGATCAGTCCGTAGTCGAGTGCTTCCTGCGCTGTCATAAACTTGTCGCGCTCAGTGTCCTGACTGACCTGTGCGATTTTTTTGCCTGTGTGCTTCAATCAGCTCATTCAGGAGGTGCTTGGTCTTGATGATGTGATCGGCGTGAATCGCGATATCCGTGGCCTGTCCCTCTGTACCACCAAGCGGCTGGTGAATCATCACTTCGGAGTGGGGGAGGGAGTAGCGCTTTCCTTTCTGGCCGCCCATGAGAATGACTGCAGCACCGCTCGCAGCGATACCCAGACACACGGTGGAGACATCCGGCTGTACATGTTGCATGGTGTCGTAGATGGCGAGTGTGGATGTTACCTGGCCACCCGGAGAGTTCACGTAGAGCGTAATGTCTTTCTTCGGATCGGTTTTCTCCAAAAAGAGCAATTGCGCAATAATAGAGTTGGCAATGTCATCATTGATGGGTGTCCCCAAAAAGATGATGCGTTCCTCCAGAAGCCGCGAGTAGATGTCGTATGCGCGTTCCCCCAGTTGGGTCTTTTCGATGACTGTGGGAATAAGGAAGTTCGCCGGCGGCACAGAGCCTTTTTTGGTATTGCCCGCAACAGATTGCAGTGATGAATTCATGGGGATAGGGAAAGGATATTTCCTCACTATAATACCAAATTTTCCGCATCGCGGGCAGTGGGCAAAGCAGCAGTTTATTGCCGTATATTGTAAGGTTAAGTTTACTAAACCCTTCGGGAGGAAGCCGGTCTTTGGCTCGCGGTATGCGTAGAGCGTCTGTAGGATGCCATTATGACCAAATGGCAGCCGCTTGTTTCCCGTTACGTTAGCAGTACACAGCATCCTCTCATCGTGGTGCTCGGTCCTACGGCATCGGGGAAAACGGCATTTTCCATTAAACTTGCTATGTTCCTGCATACGGAACTGCAGCGTGATGCGGAAGTGGTGAATGCCGATTCGCGTCAACTCTATCGGTTCTTGAATATCGGTACGGCAAAGGTGACTTCTGAGGAAATGCAGGACGTGAAGCATCATCTGATCGATGTACTCGATCCCACAGAAGAAGCGAGTGCCGGCTGGTACCAGAAGGAGGCGCGTTGGGTTGTTGCAGAAGTACAGGAGCGCGGATCGTTTCCACTTCTGGTTGGCGGTTCCATGCTCTATGTCAGTGCAATTATTGATGATCTGAGTATGGCGCCTGTTCCGGATTCTTTGTTGCGTGCGCGTCTGATCAACGAGTACGACCTCGACGGCGGCAAGAGTCTGTATGCGCGACTGTGCGCTCTTGATCCGCAGGCGGCCCAGAGCGTTCACGTACACAACAAACCGCGTCTGATTCGTGCGGTGGAGATCTGTGAAATCATGCAAAAACCAAAATCTGTTGCGGTTCCGCAGGATGAATTGCGTCCGGCCCAGATGGATGACAATGGCATAGATTGTCTTCTGTTGGGAATCAGCCTCCCGCGCGAGGAGCTCGTCCAACGCATCGCGCAGAGAACGACGCAGATGTTTGCTGATGGTTGGGTAGACGAAGTCCGCGATCTTCTTACCCGCGGATACGGCCCCGATGATCCGGGTATGAAGAGCCACGGCTATCGGGAAATTATTCATGTCCTACAGGGTGCGGAACCTCTTGATGAACAGGCGCTCATTCACCGGATTGCGCAGCAATCATGCCAATATGCCAGAAGGCAGATGAGCTGGTGGAGGAATGACAGCCGCATCCATTGGATTGAACTTTCCGCTCAGTCCGTTACGCAGCCAGTTCGTTGACGTTGTGCCGCTCGTCGGTTTCCGGAGCTGCATTGCGGAAGAGATCCAGTGTATCGTTCGCGAGTTTTACCGCCAGTGCGTGCTCTTCCTCTTCCGTCTGTGCAGCCGCTTCTGCCTGTGAAAATTTTCCCGTTACCTCGGCCAGTTGTCCCCATGCAGGCGACTCTGTAAGAAAAGCGCTGACTGCCTGCGGCTCCTTTTCTCCCGCTATGGCGCGCACCAGATCAGCGCGTCTCTGTACTGCTTGTTCAATGACTGCGCTGTCTTCCTTGAGAATGGCATCAATATCTGTGCGCTTCTCAACTTGCTCAGCTTCAGGCGCGCGGTCTTTCTCGAAGTCTGCGTCTGTGCGGTGTGATTGTTTGTGTGTCATGGAATGATTGGAAGTTAGAATTTGAAAACGTCGTGATGTTCCTCAATCCGCTGTTTCATCTGCCACAGATGCTCAATCATTGTCTGGAGTTGCGGAGATGCATCGGGAGTTTCTTTGGATGACCAGAAGTCCACGATCCGGACCAACTGGTTGGCGATGTTCATGAGCGCGAGATCCGTCTTCTCCTGCCATTCTTCCGGCAGAGAATCGTACACATCCTGTTTGAGGAATGTCCGGGGATTCAGCGGATCAATCTCCCCCGCATCTACCAGCTTCTTGAGTGTTTTGGCAAATGCGCTGTGCTCTTCCCCCATGTCACCGGAAATGGCCTGACCAGCCTTTTGCTGTTCCTTTTCCGTCATTCCCGTTTGCTTGGCCATAATGGATGTAAAGTTGTCCATGACTGGAAGAGAGGAAATCTTCCGTATTATACCATTTTTCCCGGTGTATTCCTATGGAGTTCTACGTCCATGGTTCTTTTGGGTGGGAATTCGTTGTCTACGGCGTTTGTTGGTACCATGATCATGTTATGAAAACCGATGCACCGTTGGCCTTCCGCATGCGCCCCAGAACTCTGCAGGAATTTGTGGGGCAGGAGGAAATTGTGGGGGAGGGGACGCCGCTGCGTATGGCAATTGAAACCGATCAGCTTTCTTCCGTTATTCTTGCCGGACCTCCGGGTACGGGCAAAACGACTCTGGCAAAGATTATTGCAGAAACAACACAAGCGCAGTTCACGCAGCTCAATGCCGTGACGAGCGGTGTCAAAGATATCAAAGAAGTCTGTAGCGAAGCCGAACGCATCCAGACGGCACTCAGGCAGCGCACGGTTCTCTTCATTGATGAGATTCACCGTTTCAACAAATCTCAACAGGATGCGCTTCTGCCGTATGTGGAGAGCGGGGTGGTAATTCTCATCGGTGCCACAACGGAAAATCCGTACTTTGAAGTGAACAAGGCGCTTGTTTCCCGTTCCAAGGTCTATCTATTGCAGCCACTCTCCGCGCAGGATCTTCTGACCATTTTGCAGAATGCTCTGCAGGATGAACGCGGGTACGCGGGTTCCGTGCAGATCAGCCAGAAGGCGCTCGAGCGCATTGTCGCCATTGCCTATGGTGATGCGCGCATCGCACTCAATGCACTGGAGCTTGCTGTGCTCACCGTCGGGAAGAAAATGACCGTGCAGCAGGTGGAAAAGCTCTTCACCGTACGCAACAAGCGTTACGATAAATCCGGTGAAGATCATTACGATACGATCTCCGCCTTCATCAAAACCATGCGCGGTAGCGATCCGGATGCGGCTCTGGTGTGGCTCTTTACGATGCTGGAGAGCGGAGAGGAGCCGCGCTTCCTCTTTCGCCGCATGATGATCTTTGCGAGCGAAGACATCGGCAATGCCGATCCGCGTGCACTGGCGGTTGTGGTATCCGCGTGGCAGGCGTTTGAATTTATCGGCATGCCAGAAGGGGAGTACTTCCTGGCGCATGCATGCATCTACTTGAGCCAGGCACCCAAGAGCAACGCGGTGAAGCGTGCGATGGGTGCGGTGAAAGCGTTCATCAATCGGGCACCTTCACTGGAAGTACCGTACCACCTGCGCAATGCTCCGGTGAAAGGGATGGTACAGCAGGGGTATAGCGAGGGGTATCAGTATCCGCATGACGATGAGCGCGGAGTGGTTGCGGAGCACTACTTTCCTATCGGCGTTTCTCCGCAGACATTCTATGAACCAACAGATCGTGGTTTTGAGGTGGAGGTGTGCGAACGAATGCAGAGAATTCGTTCAGTGGTACGACAATTATAGTATTTGCGTAAAAACATAAATTTTGTTATAATATAACAAATAATCATGAACATCATTCTCCATCATCATTTCCGCGATTTCGCGCATCGCCACGATGATATTCCGGCGTTTCATGCCGGTTATCTTGTCCTCACGCTCCTTGCAGCGGCGATGTTCAGCCTGGGTGCATTCGGCCTGCTCATTATTGCGCACATGACACTGGATCTGGTGAAGTACCGCGAGTACCACGGGTACGGATGGAAGCTGACGCTGGAAGGCATGGTGCGTGAAAGTTTGATGGACGTTACGCTGCTCATGATTGGCTTGGTGTTTTCGGTTTACCTGCATCACTCCGTTGCGTTCCCGGGATTGAGCGGTGCAATGCGTGCCGAGCTCACGATCATACGCATGTTCGGAACACTCATTCCCAAAATGAAGATTCTCCATAATTTCCTGAAGGTCATGGCGCACTTGCGTCATTACCTGGACCACGCACATCCGCATCTGCGGCAGCACTGGAGCGTTATTGACCGTGTTTGCTTCTGGACGATCAGCTTCTCTGCATTCCTGCTGGCGTTCTCTGCACCGATCCTGCATGTGAATTACACGCTCATTAATAGCATTCTGATGCAGGAACTCATTCCGTGGATGATTTAGTTGTCTTCTCTCCTAGGAGCCACTGTGAGGACGGTGCACCGTTGGGGAAGAGCTCTTTTTCCATTGTTTGCACTTCGCTGTACCAATGACGGGTAAAGTCCGTCTCTTTACCCTCGGAGTAGCGTTCTTTGAAATCTGCAAAACGCTCCTCTATGGAAACGACTTGCGTGAACATCACCCGCTTATCTGCGTAGAAGAGGAGTTTCTGTTCTATGGTCATATCCGGCGGATTTGCGGTATTGAGTCCGTGAGGAGCAATGATTTCTGCAATACCATCGTATCCACGTTCCTGCAGGAAGTGTGCAGCTGCTGCTTCGTGCGTATCGGGATACTGTTTCTTGAGTGTATGCCAGTGTCCCCATGTTGCATCGGTTATGGGTGGTTGATGTGCAGGTTGTTTGCCGTTGAAGTCTACGAACCGCAGAAGGTCATGCAGCTGGGCCGCTCTGTGCAGCGCCTGTGGACGGAGCACATGTGCAGCACTCAGGAAGTGCTGTGCAAGGTGGTCGCATACTGCAGCAACAACATCGCAGTGTTCGCAGATGCACGCCGGTAGTTGTACCTGTTCCCGCCATTGGTGTACTTCGTCTTCACGGGGAATGCGCATATCATTGAAGTGCGCTGTGAGTAAACGAGTATGCAGCAAACCATCAGTGTCTTCCTGAAGAGTGATGGCAATATCCGGTGTGCACAATTCTGCCGGCAGACGGTTGCTCCATTCAATGCAGCGGATGCCTGGGTGGTCATCAGAGGTTTCCACAATTGCTGCGGCTTCCTGCGGTGTAAGACGATAGAGGTCCAAATGGAGCAATTCCCCGTACCGCTGTGTAGCGTACCGCTGTTCCAGCGCATACGTGGGGCTGGTCAGGTGGTTGCTCACACCCAGTTTTTTAGCAAATCCCTGCAGAAAAGTTGTTTTCCCAACACCCAGCTCTCCCTCCAGGCAAAGCGTGACGGGCACGCGATAGAGCGTCTGTGCCAGACTTTCTCCTGCAAAAGTGGTTATTTTGGCATCAGGGAGCCGAATGGTGGCAGTATCAGACATTGACTATTTTTGCATTAAATGATATTATAACAATGTATACACAATACACAACAAACATGAATATCGCATCACGTAAGAAAATGGGCTTCTCTCTGACTCCGTTGCATAAAAAGCGCGAGCCGCATGCATTCCACTATCTTTCGCAGCGCGCGTCGTTCTGGATTGCAGCGCTGTCGCTCGTAGCCTTTGTGTCGGGGAATATGGTGGGGCAGCATGGGTGGTATGCGTTCTGGAAGTCCGTGCTTGGCAAGGTTGATGATAGCGCGATTGTTTACACTGGCACAGTCACTCCAATAGAGAAAGTTCCCGATTACGAGAAGTGGTCTGCGTACGGTGGCAATCCGGATGAACACACGTTCCGTCAGGTTCCTGAGGAAGTCCTGCGGGATTTGCCGCGGTACACGTCAACGACACAGCAGCAGACGGATGTTGCTCATGGATATGGCAACGATGTGTACTCCGTGGGATATCTTGGATCGTACACCACAGGAGCGGAGGCCTCTGGCAGCCACCCGGGCGTGGATATTCGTGCCCCCGAAGGAACGCCGGTGCGTTCCATTGCCAATGGAATTGTGGAGACGGCTGTCACAAGCAGTGGATTTGGAAAACTGATTGTCATCCGGCATCCCAATGTGCCTGATCCTTCGAATCCCAAGAAGACCACAACGCTCTACTCGTCCTATGCTCACCTGAGCGCCATCTACGTTACGGAAGGCTCTGTGGTGCAGAAGGGTGAACATATTGCCGATAGCGGATCTACGGGTATTGCTTCCGGTCCGCATCTGCACTTCCAAATTGATAAGGAAGATGCCCCCTGGCATCCGTACTGGCCGTTCACGACTTCCGAAGCAAGCAAAGAAGGGCTCACGTCGACACAGGCGATTAATGCCGGGCTCTTCCAGTCGCGCGGATACCTCTACACCGTCAACCCTCTGTTGTACGTTCAGGCGAACTTCGCTTCACCCACGGTGACGATTGCTAGTGCCGATAGTGCAACGGATACTGTGGTAACACAGGAAGTGAAGGCTGCCGCACCGGTTCTTACTGCGGCCCAACGCCGCGAACAGGCAGTTGCTCTGCTGCAATCGCGCAGGGAAGATCGTTTGCAGGATCGTCTTGCACGCCGCACCTTTGCGGAACGCAGCATTGCCAAAAAACCGGAAGAGACGAATCCTGTTATCCTCAGTACGCAAACCGTGGTTTCGGCATTGGCGGAGGAGCCCGCAAGCACATCGCCGTATTCTGCAGATGTCACATCTGTGCGCATCAGTCACGATGGCAGCTTTACCGGCCGCGGATGGGAAACCGTGCGCATCGTGCTTCTAGATGCACAGGGAAATACCGTTACCCAGCCGAGAAACTTTGAGAAAGACGTGTACATGCGCACGGCGTATGGCACGGCGGAATTCCGTCCGGCCATCCTCTCTCCGCTCGATTTCGTCAACGGAGAAGCAAAGGTCAACATGCTTCCGCGCGGTCGACGTACCATTGTTATTCAGGTGCAGCCGTTCAATGTGCTCAGCACACCGATGGTGTATGGACGAGAATAATAGTGACTAGTGACTAGTGATTAGTGGTCAGTGATGAGTTTACGATGGAATGCATAAAGCATTTTGCCGAGTTCGCTCATATATTCCTGTAAAACATCCATATCTTTTTCTTCAATGTATCCAAAATCCTTTGCAAGCAATAATTGTGTTTCAAGTTCTGCTAATGACCCTTTTGCAATGAGAATGAAGTTCGCAAACTCTTTGTTGGATGTTCGCTGACTTCCTTCTGAAATGTTAGAAGGAATTGAAACCGCAGATCTTCTTATTTGTGATGTAATGCCATAGAGCTCTTCCTTTGGGAAATTTTTCGAAATTTTATATACCTCCTTGGCGAGATTCATACCCTTTTCCCAAATCTTTAGTTTTTTGAATGGTAATTGCAACATGAATGCATTGTATACTCTACCTGACCACTAACCACTGATTACTGACCACTTTCTCGTGAATACCATCGCAGCCCAACCATAATGCAAAGCAGAATTATTGCTGCGAAGAACTTCTCTCTGGTTGAGAGGAATAATGCAGTAATACCGAAGAGTGTTCCAAGAGCAGCAGTGAGCAGAATTACCTGACGCGGAGACCATCCTTTCGCAAGCAGGCGGTGGTGCAGGTGTTCGCCACTCTGGCTGCCGCGGAAGATGGAGCGACCTTTCGTCATGCGTCCGAGGATCACCAGACCGGAGTCGATCAGCGGAACGCCGAGGACGAGGAAAGCAGTCGCCACTTTTCCGCCTGCATAAATCGTCAGCACGCCGAGCATGAGCCCCAGAAACATGGCGCCCGTGTCGCCCATGATGACCTTTGGAGGCGGAAAGTCGAAGAGGAGGGCGGCAAGGCACACGCCTGTGAGTATAAAGGCGATCATGGCGAGCTCCGGTTGATTCACGCGCGCGCTCAGCGAAAGAAGGCCGATTGTCAGGAATCCGATGGTGGAAAGCATGCTCACTTGTCCCGGAATTCCATCAAACCAGTTGAGTGCGTTTATAGTGAGTAGAAGCCAAAAAATAGTGAAGACACCGCTCCAGAATGGGAGGGGACCAAAGCCAACAGTGAGAATGTCGAATGTATCGAGCTTGATGAGACCTCCAATTCCTGCAAGGCCTTCCAGTGGATTTGTAATTGTGTAAATGCGTGATCCTGTTGCAAAGATTAGGAACGCAATTAGTACTTGTATAACCAGACGCATCCACGAGGGGAGGGGAGTGCGATCATCAAAGAAACTGTACACACCAAGAATGATTACCCCGCTGATCATGCCCAGTGATTGCATTGTCTGTTCGTGTGTTACAAGGAAGAGCAGCAGGAAAGCGGCAATGATGAGCACACCTGTCGGGTAGGGGAGGCGTGCACGGTCATGACCGTAGCGCTCAGGAAAGTCGAGCAATCCCACTCTCGGGAAGAACTGAAGAGCGAGGATGTGCATGAAGACGCAGAGAGCGAAGGCCAGAGATGGGATAAGTATATTGCTGATGCTGCTATCATACACTTAAGAAGAAATGAATAATGAATAGTGAAAAGTGCAAATTCGAAATACGAAGCACCAAATCCGAAATGTTTCGGATTTCGATATTCGAATTTCGTGCTTTCTCAGGGGTTTGCAGTAATATGAAACCACTGTGACTAAACCCAGAACTTCTACCACTCGCGAGCTCTACGGCATCATTGGGAAAATCCCAAATGCCGGTGCAGTGCAGTCGCAGTGGAATGCATTTTTTGCGAAGGAAGGTATGGATGCATTTATGGATAAATATCCAACAACAGTAGCAACATTGCCGGAGCGCCTGAGTGAGATGTTTCACTTTGACCGTCGTCTGTATTTGGTAGGAAAACCTCTACAGGAAGCCATAATTCCGTTGCTCGATGCGCTCGACCAGTCAGCGGAGGAGGGGGGTGTGGATTGTGTGGTGAATAACGGAGGAGTACTCACGGGTTACCGCGTTCAGGATAATGAATGCACGCCTCTAGAAGTATTGCGTGTGTGCGGATTCAAGAACGCTGGTGCTTGACAGTGAACGGACAGTATTTTCTAGGAACTGGAGATTCCTTCGGGTACGATGCCGCTTCGACGCGGATCTCTCTTATCTTGCCGTTTTGGCACCGGTGAATCTTCTCACTCCGTGCAATAGCCTACCTGGAAGATTCCCATAGAGATCCGCGTCTCTTTTTGTACACAAAAAAAACGTTGGGTCCTGGGAGTATTACATCCCAGGACCCGTACGTCGCTCCTCTTTCCTAGGAGCTCTCGGGGGGTTACCCGGCGGTCTT
>Ga0172381_10007943_pt1 | contig 10433 bp, 7 predicted proteins | sample Leawel6488metaG_FD_119754 | JGI IMG/M metagenome (GOLD analysis project Ga0172381, IMG submission 119754) | Leachate microbial communities from a municipal landfill in Southern Ontario, Canada - Leachate well 64-88 metaG | ecosystem: Engineered > Solid waste > Landfill > Unclassified | place... | reverse complement strand
GCCGGATTGGTTATTTCCGCATTCATTTATACCACGGTTAAAGTAAAAAACGGACGGCAGGCGTTGGCGCTGGCAATGGCGCCTTTCATCCTGTGGGAATTTATAGAGATCGGCATCTGCAGCCAAACAGGAGACGGATTTCTCTTTCGACTTTTCAGTGAGACTTTCAACAACCACGTCCAGGATGTCATAATGGACACGCTGGGATTTTTTGTCTTTATGATTACGACGGGAAGAAGATTTTAATATCATACAAGCAAACTGTTACAAAAGAATTGATATGTTTATCGCTTTGCCGGAGCAAGTTCTTCTTGACTCATTTTTATTTTGTCCGGCCCCAAAAACTTCTTCTCCTGCGATAAAACCCACATTTTGTCATCCTCGTAAGGATCCCCTAAATTTTCTATGACTGAAAAATGGCTTTATAGCAGAAAATGTAAAATTGTTATGTAACAGATTAAGTTAATTCGGCATAATGTGCATGGATCCACAAAACAAATACCGCAATGGCAATTTAATTCTAAAATTAAACCATTGCGGTATTTTAGTCACATCGGAGATAATGTGAAATGAAAATGGAACATTTTTGCGTTACATTCCACACCATTTCCGGTGTGGTCCGGATGCAAAGAAGCATTTCGGATTGTGGATATGAATCTCGGATCACGCCAGAGATGGCGTGAACCACGCGGGATAAAACATTTTTGCGTTACATTCCACACCATTTCCAGTGTGGTCCGGATGCAAAAATGCATTTTCGAACTTTGGATTTCTGATTTTCCAAAACCGCTTACCACTTGATCACGGAATTTTCTCCGAGAATCACCTGCTTCCCTTTGGGCAAATTGTCTTCACCGGAAGTGATGGAAACATTGTTTCCGATCACGCTGTTCACAATCTTTTTGTCGGTGTAAATATTCACGCTGCTCATCACCAGCGAATGCTCGATCTCGGTATTGTTGATTTCATCGGCATTACCGATTGAAGTATAAGGTCCGACATAAGAATCTTTGATCAGGCAGCCCTCGCCGATTACCAACGGTCCGCGCAAAAGCGACTTGCCCGTAATGCGGCTGTTGCGGCCGATGATGACTCTGCCGTCAACTTTGGACTGACCGAGCACTTCACCTTCAATCCGGCTTTCACCGTTCGCAAAAACAAAATTCTCCAGCACAAATTTGTTGCCCTCCAATAAATCCTCGGGATTGCCGCGATCCTTCCACCACTTGGTTATTTCTTCATATCCCAATTTGAGATCGCTATTGATATAATAATTGTGAATGTCCGAAATTTCGTACTGTCCGCGATCCGAGAGCTTGATTTCGTCCATCGCCTTGAAAGCGTTGTTGTCATAAATATAGATGCCCGCCACCGCAAATTCGCTGCGCGGACGCATCGGGCGTTCCTCCACGCGCACGATTTCGCCGTTGACTATTTCCGGCACGCCGAACCTCTGCGGCTTGTCAATTTTGGCAAGCATCAGCATCGCGTTCATTTCTTCGTCAAAGAACCGGTTAATCGTTGCGACCAAATCACATTTTGCAATATTGTCGCCGAGATAAACCACAAAAGGATCTTCGCCGACATATTCTCGCGCCGACATCACCGCGCTGCCCAGCCCCGTCAGCTCCGTCTGCACGATATACTCGATTTTTATTCCCCAGCGGCTGCCGTCGCCCACGACTTTGCGCAAATCCGCATCGTGTTCGCCGACAACAACCCCGATTTCTTTGAAGCCGGCGGCGACCAGATTTTCAATCGGATAAAAAATCATCGGTCTGCCTCCCAACGGAATGAGATGTTTGTTCGTATTGCAGGAAAACGAACGCTGCTTGTTGCTCTTGGCTGCCGGAATAATCGCCTTGATTTTCTGCGTAATTCGCTCCGATCGTTCACTCTGCATTACGCTCTCCATTCTTTCTTCCGCTTCGGATTTGCTGTCGAATTTCATCAGCGCCGCCTTCACCTTCTCAAAAGCCTCCATCGCTCCCGGCACATCTTCCACCGCCGTGCGATCGTAGTCTTTCGGATCGTAATCCAAAGAACCCGTGCCGGCAACCACGGTCTCCGCATCCGTCAATGGAAAATATACATGGTATACTCCCGGGTCAATCATAATCTGCGCCGCTGCGCCCGCGTCGATGGTATATTCCGGGATGCCGAGTTCCAATCCCAATTTATCGTAGCCCAAAATCACCGCGTAGCTTTGCCCGTAAGTCGGAGAATCTTTTTTGAAATCGTAAAAATACCAAAGCGCCGTCCCGCTCAAAGTGAAAAAATTTTCCTTGAGATCGAAATGATAATGTCCGCCGCGCGGAATATATTTGTGCGTGGCAATCGAAGCGTGGATGTGCTTGATGCCTTCCGCGTACAAAGGATTGTCGGTTCCACCCGGCGCCATATCGCAGTAGCTCCCCCGCGGATCGCTGACGACTTTATTAAGATAGAGATTCAGCCCCTTAATCGGAGTCGCGATGTGCTTGATTTCCATAAGCCGTAAAATTAGTTGAAAATATTTATGTCATTGCAGGGAGATCCTCCGGCGCGCAATGACGAAGTGCTATATAAAATTCAAAAAGTCCTGATCCTTGTCCTTGATGTTCTCCACCCAATCGATGTTATGCTGATACCATTCAACCGTCTTCGGCATCGCCTCTTCAAAAGTATGCGTCGGCACCCAGCCCAATTCGTCTTTGATCTTGTTGGCGCGAATGGAATAGCGGCGATCATTTCCCGGGCGATCCGGCACGTGATTGAGCAGCGAATGCGGCTTGCCGGTAAGCTCCAAAATTATCTTGGCAATCTCGATAGTCGCGATCTCGTTGTCGGCGCTGATGTTGTAAACGTCACCCAACTTTCCTTTGTGCAAAAGGAGATCAATCGCCTCGCAGTGGTCGCGGACATAAATCCAATCGCGCACGTGCAGCCCGTCGCCATGGATAGGCAACGACTGATTTTTCATCGCCTTGGCAATAAAACGCGGAATCATCTTCTCCGGATGCTGATACGGACCGTAGTTGTTGGAGCAGTGCGTCACAATCACCGGCACATTGTAAGTGCGGCTATACGCCCTGCACATCATGTCCCCTCCCGCTTTCGCCGCAGCGTAAGGCACGTTCGGCTCGAAAGGAGAATCTTCCGTAAAATATCTGTCCTCATCCAAACCGACTGTCCCATAAACCTCGTCGGTCGAGATCTGCACGAATTTCGGAATTTTGTAATTGCGCACGAGTTCCAAAAGCGTGTGCGTTCCCACCACGTTGGAATGAATGAAGTCCGCCGCCTTGCCGTGCACCGATCTCCCCACCGCGGTCTCAGCCGCAAAATTGACGATGGCGTCAATCCCCGTCTCCGCGATTTTCGACAACGCTTCATAATCCGCAATGTCCCCTTTCACAAAAGTGTAGTTCGGATTTTTCTCCGCCGCACGCAAGTTGTCGATGTTGGCGGCATAAGTCAGCACGTCGTAATTGATGATCTCATAGTGCGGATATTTTTCCAGCATATGATAAATGAAATTCGAGCCGATAAAGCCCGCGCCTCCGCCCACCAGAATCCGCTTCTTTTTCATCATCCCGCGGTTGGTAAAAATATTCTCAATCTCACGCCTTTCAATTCCCAAAATCATCGCAATCTCGTCGAGCGAAATCTTGTGATCTTTGTAGAGTTTTGAAAGAAGCTCGATTTTTTTATCTAAAGCGCCGGAAATATTTTTTCGAAGCTCCATTTCCTCGCGCGCATTCTCGTTTTGAGAAGAGTTCTGCATATAATTATATTTTAGAAAATAAAAAGCCAAAGACATAGCCAGACAATCGTGTCGTCCTGAAGCACTCCGAAAGATCCCGTTACCATAACTCACAAAGTTTCCCACGTATCATTCTAAGGCACTCCGAAGAATCTCTTCACAATAACCCACAAAACGATGTATAAAGTTCTTTGTGCATAGCATCGGGATTCTTCATTTCGCTATCGCTACACTCAGAATGACGAAACCATTCTTGCTTTCACACTGAACTCCCTTCCGCCTTTTTCTTGCTCCTTCAATGTAAGCGAAAAATTATGATTTGTCAAGGGAAAAAGCCCTATATTAAGCCAAAATTTGACATATTTTTCAAAAATTGCATAACAGGATTATTCCTGACCCGGCCGCAACTCTTGATGCCTGTCTTTTGCTTTCCAAAGGTTGTCATCCCGCGAAATTTGCGCAATAGAAATCCAACTTTGTATTTTTGTATCCAAAATGCCTTTTTTGCATCCGGACCACACCAGAAATGGTGTGAATGCCGCGCAAAAACGTTTTGTCCCGCGTGGTTCACATCATTTCTGATGTGATCCGAAAATCCGGAAAACCCGTTAAAAGAAACAATCAATATTTGTCATTTCGAAATGAGGTACTCCGATTGAGAAATCTGTGAATAATACTATGCAAATATAATCTTACTGTAAAAACAATACCAACAAAGTCTTCGTGCATTTCCCAGATCTCTCAGCCGAGTACTCCTTCGAGATGACAAATAAAGATTGACGCTATCTCTCAATTTGGCTAAAATAAGCGATTCAAAGTGTTAGCGGGTTAGGGATCGTTCGCATTAGCAAGATTGCCTTTCGGCTAAAAATAAATGAATCTTGATGCCATCAGCCTTCTAGGTCAAGCATTAAACAAGACGTTAGACCACGTCAAAAGTTACACACCGAACGTATCAAAAGGACGGTCCTTCCGAGAGATTATAGATTTTTAGTGACGCAAAGACGACCGTCCTCACGGCTTTTATAAAAATAAAAGTGGTATCCAAAAATATAATGGATACCAACGATTCTTCTGATTTTAATTATCTTTTTTATTTTTAGAAAAATCCTTCTCTGGCCAAAAGTTTTGCCAAAGTTCCGACAGAGCGATAGTCTGTCGACTGTTCTATAAAGTCACGAGCGGACATTACAACATCTCCAGGTCCAAGTTCCGGCAATGAATCCATTATTATGCCATGTGGAGCCATGTATCCGCCAAGTCTCTGACAGTCAGCTTCCGCAGGTCCCAGTGAAAATGCTCCTTCGCCAGGGCTCAGACATTTTCCGAGCTCTTCACGGATTCTAGTTATAGAACCCAAATACTTTAATTCGAGCACTTTGCCATTGAGCCCTATATTTTCTCTGGCAATAACTTCCAAGAGGGAGTTATTGTAATGAGCCGCAGCGACTACCTGTCCTACAGCAGGAAAACCGGCAACGATGGGAAGCCTTCCGGATAGGCTCAATAAAGGCTCATTTAGAAGCTCAAGAGCGTAATAGCCTTTCAGATGCTTTCTGACACGAGCAGCAGAGACATCTCCCAATTCACGATCGAAATGGAAAGTCTCTAAATCCAAACTCCAGACTTTCTGCAGGTCTTTAAGATTTCCGTTGGCGTCACGCAGAGGCTCAAGATTGACTCTCTTCGCCTCATGATTAATGCCCCGAACAGCTTCACTTGCGACTTGCGGCGGTACAAAGTTTTCTTCTATTAAATCTCTTCCGTACATTTTTTACACCTCTATATTTTTTCTAAACTTTTCATGAGATGGCTTCTATAAGAATGCCACCAAATCGTTTAGTATGTCAACCTTAGCATTTTTTAGAAATATGTCAATAGCGCTGTCCTAAATTCGACACCCAGGCCGACGGGTCCAGATCGCCTTTTTTGCAAGTGCGAAATTCCGCAACGTCAGATCGTTCCGAAATAAAATAGAGGCAAGCGATTGTTTTCACTTACCCCCCGTTCCCATCATGGGAACAAATTCATTTATACTTTCATGGTTGTATTTTCATCTCCGAGACATCGTTTTCGTTCATCTCGTCTCGCCTTCTCCTCTCCTCCAACTTTTCTCTGATATTCTCCTCCTTCTCTTCTTTGTCCACCGCGATTGCTTCTTCAATCATCTCCAGCAGCTTATCGGAAAAACTGCTCCCGAAGTATCTTATGCCCTGCACATTTTCTTCTGAATGCACTTCCAGAAAAGCGACTTTTCCCCTCCATTTTTTTTCTCTCTCGCAATCTTTATCATCAATACTAACATCGATAATTCCGCGGCGAAGCACATGCTCTTGCAACAGTTTGAGCCATTGCTGCTCATCAAGATATTTGAACATGTCGAGCAGAACATAGTCGAAAGTGTATTCTAAATCGTTTTGCTGGACGAATTCGATCATCGACCAAAGAAACTCCGAAAAAAGCTTAAAGCCTTCTTCGTCTTCCAATCTCTCTCCCGAAAACATCAAGCCTGTCGTAGCGCATGAAGCGTATTCGATCAAAGTCCTCTCCCGCAGCTTATCGGAGGGGATGTCGAGAATTATGTTTCGTAGTTCTTCATCCATCGGGATTTTCCTTCTAAACGGGATGTGCTTGTGAGAAATCAGATACTTATACCCGATCATATGACCGGGATATTCGCTACCTCTCTTTTCGTGCGAGAATTTGTAAACCCCGCAGAGCGCCTTTTCCTGCTCACCAGTCAGTTTGGCGTACGAAAGAAGGCTTCTGATGACTGCATCATATGCATAGGAAATATCCTCCTCTTGCTCCACCTGGTCAGAAGCGATTCCCCGATCAAGGCTCACAGTAATGAGCTTCACCATAAACCCCAAATCCTGCTCGGAAATCTTGCCGAGCCACTTCATCCGGTCATCCTCATCTCGGGAACTCCAAATGACGTTAATCCTACTCCAAGGGAACTCTACGTTGGGCAGATCATAGATTTGCCACAAATTGACAAAGTCTCTTCCAGTCAGGCAGGAGAACATCATATGATAATGGAATACCCGTTTGATATCTTCCCGCAGCAGAAACTCTTCCAAATAGACAGAGTTTCTCACCCCACCTGCCATCACCTTGGTGACATACCTCTCCCAGATCGCCTTATCAGGCAAATCGGAGAGCTCGGGATAGGCCTTCGTCATCTCCTCAAAAATTTCCTTTGTTACTCGTTCGGCCGAGATTGTTACCTCTATTCGTGAAGCGCTGAGATAATCATTTTCGATTTCAGTCTTTTTGGGATTTTTCCAGTCCGGTCTTCTATCCATAGATTTTCCTCTATCATTTTTCTTGTTTCGTTTTTATTTTCAATGTCCATATATATGCCCCTTTCTCATCTCAACTCCCACCCCATTTCGCAATGAACACCAGGTAGGGATTTCGACAGTAGGTAACTTTACATATTACCTCGCTGACGACGATATGTCAAGCCGACCGCCCATATACAGCCCAACTCACAAAAAAAGGCTTCACACCGTTTTTTTCAGTAACTCTTTTTCTTTGTCCCTCGTCAACTTCCCCAAATTCAACTCCATTGCCTCGCCGATTTTTCCAATCACCAGATCCGCGCCGGCTGCTTTGAGAATTTCCGGCTCTACCGTCTGCGCCACTCCGATGGTGTAGATATTACAAGTGTCCGCAATTTTCATATCGCCCGCACCGTCTCCGAAATAGACCGCTTGCTCGGCAAAGTCTTTGACCGAAAGATTTTCTTTTTCCGCCAGCATCTCGATGTGCTTCGGGCTTTTTTTGTAAACGTCAAAACCGAGAATAAAATCGACGTAAGGGAAAATTCCCAATTCGTAGATGCGCTTGATCATCGCGCCCGTGCCGGAGCCGGAAGTTATGAAGATTTTGTATTTCTTCGCCTTGAAAGATTGCAGCAGCTCCTCCACCTGCGGATAGAGGAAATATTTTTCCTCGGCCACCAGCGAGCAGAATTCATTCATCATTTCCGGTACCACGCCCTTGGGCTGTTTGTGCATATCCAAGACGGCGGCAAACTGTTCGTCCCACGGCGTGCCGGTGGCGGCAACGGAATATTTGGCAATCTCCGGCGAATCGATCCCCGCGCGGCGTTTCAGAATATCGCAGAACACCCGCGTATAAGTCGGCATCGCATCCACCAGCGTGCCATTCAAATCCGTTACGATGTATTTTATTTTTTTAACCATATCTCTACTATTAAACTTGCTAAATAATATTTCCCACTATGAAGACATCTTTTTTGTCCGGTAAGAATTCTTATTCCTCTTACCAATATGTTGTAATAACAGGGCTTACGCGATTAAACTATATAAAACCACTTTTTTATAATTCCCGCATTGATACATTCCTTTTGTCATCTTTGTAAAGATCCCTTGTATACAAGTTAAACGGTAATCAAGGGATTCTTACTAGAATGACAAAATGTCGGTTCTATTGCAAAAAAGAAAGTATTGAGGATTGACCCTATTTGTCATCTTGAAGGAGTACTCGACTGAGAGATCTGAGAAATGCACGAAGCTGTGCTGATGTTATTTTTACAGTAAGATTATATTTGCATGGTATTGTTCCTAGATTTCTCAATCGGAGTACCTCATTTCGAAATGACAAATATTGATTGTTTCTTTCAACGGGGATTGCTTTCTAAAAAGCTGTCATCCCGGAATTTGCGCAGCAAATATCCGGGATCCCGTTACTAAGCCGGTGAAAATGAAATACAACGCTTGCTTTGCATAGCTACGGGATTCCGGATATTTCGGGGTACCGAAATTCCGGAATGACAGATAAAAATTGTTCTTATCTTTTGATTTGACTATTAATGAAACAATTCAAAGCGCAGGTGGGTCGGGGTACCGAACTAAATCCACATTTTCGCCTCTCTGATATTTTCGAACACTACATCCGCGCCGGCTTCGATAAGATATGTGCGCGAAAAAGTATGCGCCACTCCCACCGCTTCCATTTTGCAAAATTTGGCAAGCTTTATATCTCCCGGTCCGTCTCCCAAGAAAAAAGAATTCTTGGCAAAGTCCTCTAAAGACACTTGTGAAGCTTTGGCAAAGTCCTCTATATGCCTTGGCCCCTTGTCTATCTCGGACGAGCCGTACACCATGGAAAAATATTTAAGCAGCCCCAGCTTTTCCAGCCTCTCTTTCGTTCTCTTTGTCTGTGAACCGGTAGAGACAAATAGCTTGTAGCCTTTTTGATAAGTATCTTCAATAGCCTCGCGTGCGCCCTCGATAATCGGAAAGTCGCGTGAATTAAGCATATCAAAAAAATTCTGCAAATTTTCCCGAACCTTGTCTGTCGACTTATGGTGATTTTTCAGATATTGGACAAAAATATCTTCCGTCGGCAACATTCCCACGTAACGCAAGGAATATGTCTGAAAATCCTCACCCGAAAGACCGTATTCTTTTTGCATAATCTCGGAATATCCTTCGAAAAATGCCGGCATAGTATCTACAATGGTCCCGTCAAAATCGAAGACTCCGAATTGCTTATCGCGCATAAATGTTTGCGTTTACTGTGGTTTAAACACCCTTCAATTCACCTCGTAGAACTCATTGTAGCACAAAAATAGCGTCGAGGCAACCGGAGTAGCATGGGAGTGGCATGGGCTTTAGCCTGCGCCGCTACCCCACGCGCATAAAACCCCATGTACATTCGTTATTTCCGCATCGGACAACCGGCGCAGGCTAAAGCCGTGCTACTCCGCCCGTCACGCCGCATACAAAAAAACGGCATTACTGCCGTTTTCGTCGTGAAAAATCTTGTGTTCTTTAGTCCAGATGAGAAGCCGTTCTGTATGATCTTTCATCAAAGCCGTTGATGAGATAGATTGAGTCTTGGTCCATTTCGTTCCAGACACAGCCATCTTCTTCCACCATACGTTTGATTCCGGTATCGCCTGACGGATAAAGTCTGTACACTATTCCGGTTTCTTCCGATTGCACCAAGGTAGATGTTATGTAAACGTCCAAAACGTCCTGACTGACAGTCATCACATCATCCCAGTGCAAGTGCCGGTAGTTTACAAACACGTCCGGGTTGAGTATCAATCTTTTGTACATTTTCCCGTTGTTGTATTTGACGATGTAGACATCTACTCCGCCTTCCACCCTGATGGTAGCTCCCTCGGGGATATATTTCCTCATATCGCTGCTTGAGTCCCAGCTGTCATAAGAATACACATCACCATCCGGGTTCCAATAAGCGTAATAATGTCCGTATTTTACGCAATCGCAAGTCTCGCAATCAGAATCGTCGCAAGCCAACACTTGCAAATTTGTCGCCAGTAGCGAGGCGAATAAAACCATTGAGAGCAACACCTTTTTCACATTTTTCATGTTTATAAAATAAATAATTAACTAATTCCAAAGCCGGTTTGCCGCCACAAACTACGGACAATCGGCTGCATACCGGACAATTCAACTTAACTGGAAATATTAGCACCTAACGAGTAATCCGTCAAGAGACTCGCAGCAAATGTCATCCGTCTTTTAAAACCGCGCAATAAATCCTTTTAAACCCTCGTAATAAAAACGTTCGTTTCCTGCTTGTCGTTAAAGTCCTTTGTCTGACCATTCTTGTACAAATTGTTTGTTTTGTCAAGAGTCAGTCGCGGAGCCACTCGCGGAGTAGCATGGCTTCAGCCTGCGCG
>Ga0172381_10007942_pt1 | contig 10434 bp, 9 predicted proteins | sample Leawel6488metaG_FD_119754 | JGI IMG/M metagenome (GOLD analysis project Ga0172381, IMG submission 119754) | Leachate microbial communities from a municipal landfill in Southern Ontario, Canada - Leachate well 64-88 metaG | ecosystem: Engineered > Solid waste > Landfill > Unclassified | place... | reverse complement strand
TTTAGTTTTAGATAGATCCGGTAAAGATGTTTCCGGGTCGGCTACTTTTGATGTTAATACTATTACCAATACCAATGTACATGCGGATTTGTTGATTAACGATCCAGTAACGGTTTATACTACGGCCACAGATACTGCTGATTGTTCCGGCACAGCTCTTTCTTCGGCTATTACTCAGACTTGGGCAGCAGCCGCCAAGAAGTATTATGAGAAAACAGATGATAATGATATTATTTTGAAAGTTACTGTTGGCTCTTACGTTTCTTGTATTAATATTTTGGCTACGTCAACTGACGCCGGAGGAGATAATTCTTATGACCTTGATGTAAAGACTTCTGGCAATGTGAATAACGATATAACCACAGTCTATATTGATTCTGACGAGGCGGGTGGTGATGATATCTCTCAAGCTACAATAGGCACTACTCCTAAGACATATGCTATTTATTGGGCAGGAGATGGTGATTCTGATATTAGCTTCTATGATGTAACTCCCACTCTAAGGCTTGATATAGACGGCAGAAATTTGAGTACAACAGGTACGGTTAATGTTGCGAAAGTTTCTGGAGCTGCGCAAGAAGCATTAGCTACTATAGTGGTATATAGTGATGCCGCATGTTCATCAGCAGTAAGTACCGAAGTTGTGGATCCAACAATTGCTGGATACACTCAATATTTTGAGGGCGTAGATGTTACTACTTATCGTATTGCCGTTACTGACGCCACACCACATACGTCTTGCTTTACTTCGGGCTTTACGCCTTCAAGTCAAGCAGCTACTGTAAACTTTGATAGAAAGTTATCGGGTAGCGTTCCTGATGTTGACGACACCACAATTGATGTATTATCTGTAACAGCTGGTACTGGAGACGATACTTATTGGGTAAATACAGTCAATCCAGGTGCTGCTCCTAATACCTATGCAATATATGTTGACGATGCCGATACGGCTATTGCCACAGCAGGGGTTAATTTTAGAAGCGCTGTCGCAGGAGGCGGAAGCACTTTAGTCTCTACGACAAAAGATCTTAGCTCTGCGGATGGAACAGTAGATGCTTCAGCGGCTTACGGAAACACACATACGGACATTGATGGAGCCGGAGAGATAGACACTGTTTGTTATAATGCTCTCCCGACATCAAACGCTGATTGTTCAACTCAGGCTGGAGTAATAACTCAACCAGCAGCAGCAGCAGCTTATGAAATTTTCTTTGAACAGATTGCAGCCACAACAACTTATTATGTGCAGGTAGCAGATTCTGATACTGCTACATATTATTCTTGGAATAAATTTACCTCTGCTGCAGCTGGCGCATATAACCCAGTTGAATTAGACGGTAAATTATCAGGCTCTGTCAGGGAAGCTTTTGATACTTCCATTAAAGTTCCTGATGTGACGATTAGAATGTATGACAGCGCAGGGGACCCTGAGACTAACCAGGTTTCTTTGACTTATTCTTATAACGAGGCAGGAACAACTACTGCTCCGACTGGGAACTATAGAATGTATGGAGATAGCGGAGTAGATTACGATGCTGATTTCACGAAAGGAGCATATATTACTCAGACAAATACAGGGGCTAATGTTCTTGACGACACTTTGGATATTGATTTGGTCTCGGGAGTTAAAGTAATTGTTAGAGAATATAATAGTAACAACTTAGTAACTGATGCTACTGTTTCAATATATGCTTGTTCTGGAGCGGATGTTACTACTTGTACAACTGTTTTAGACACCTGTACGCAACCTTCAGGAAATTGTACAAGGGCAGGCGATAATTCCGCCGGTAATGGTTTAAGCGGTGAATACTATTTCTCAGGTATCCCTACCGGTGATTATATTCAAATTAAGGTTGAAAAGACTAATTATGCGACGATACTCGATCCAGATCCGGCAGAATCTGACAATGAAACTTACCAGATCAGTGCAGCTGCGGTCCAGCCAGCCGGTTTGGCAACAGCTAACACCTACTTCCTCGGCAACCCTCCCCCAGAAGGTAATTTAACCTTGATCGGAGGATCTGAGACTTATGAAGACGCAGGTTTATTGTATGTTGATGTTGGACAGCAAGTAACTGTCAGCTTTGACGCTGGTGAAGCAGGTTTAACAGGTGTTGCTGACTTAGGCGCTTTAGGCGGAAGCGCAACACAAGCTTTAGCTGACACGTCGGGTGTCTATACATACACTCAAACAGTTGGTGCTACTACTACAACGGGATTGAAAAGCATAACTGCTAATGTCTATGACGGATCTAACTATGATGCAAAAACGGTTGCGGTTTATGTAGATAATACTGCTCCTGCAGATGTTGTCTCGGGTGGAGATCCTGGAGATGTCAGCACTACCGGTTCTGTAACTTGGACATGGGTGGCAGCAACCGATGCCAATTCTGGCATACGTAATTACAACGTTGAGTTTGACGATAGCCCGGCTTGTGCTTCACCTATTTGGGCAAAAACAACCGCAGACCAGTCTTATACGGTTGGAGGGTTAACCAACGGCACTACCTATTATATGTGCGTGCAGTCGGTTGATAACGTTGGCAATACTGGAAGTTATGTTGATTTGGATGCTGATGGTATATTGGTCGATACTACTCCTACAGGAGTTCCGACATATGATCTAAGACCAATCATTTCAGTTAATGGTGGTAATTTCAAAGCTAGCGTCAAGGCCAACGACACAGTTACCTTAGATGTTGTCGCAAGCGAAATTATGGGTGTTGATCCTACTATAGTTTTGGGCGGAGTCGCCCCAGACGTAGCTTGCACCGAAACTGGTACTACATATGTATGTACTTGGACAATTGATGCTGATTTCGCTGATACTACTACGCCTGACCTTTCAGTTTCGGGTGGCCAAGATTTAGCTGGTAATGATGATACCGATTTTGCTCAGGCCGATATCGTCACCGTTGATAAGGCAGCACCATCGGTTACTGTAACTGCGCCAGTAGCTGGATCAAACGCTTCCAATACGGCTTTCACCTTAACTTTAAATGGAGGTGAAACAGGGTTGATCTGTAAATATAAAGTACAGGCGGATGGTGGAGCAGTTCCAACCTTTGCTCAAATGGGAGATTATTTGGCTGATTTGAATGATAACACTTATATTGGGACAGCGGTCGTTTCGGCTGATGGTACTTACGATGTATATGCTGTTTGTCAAGACATAGCAGGTAATGAAGGGGCAGATGATAACCAAAATTTTGTTGTTGACACAACTGGCCCAGCAATAACTGGCGTGGAACCAGACCCAGAAGATTATGCAATCACAACCCAGACGATAACTATAACATCTGATGAGGCTATTAGCTGTTACTATGCGACCGATGATTTGAAGACTTCCGTTCCTGGCACCGGATGGACAGCCTTTGATACCGATCAGGCTACTGTTTCTCCCGATGCAACAGGTATAACCCCGGTGGTAGAAGGAACTGCGCAGTATTACGTGAAATGTGAGGACGTAAATGGAGTAGAAATATCTGACAATATCGTCATAACCTGGTTCTATGATTCAACCAATCCTCCAATTCCAGAAAGAGATCTTTCTCTCAGCGGTGCTAAATATTTAACTAATTCTCAGTTGAAATGGGATGGAGGAGTGGACACGGGGAGCGGAATCAAATATTACACTTTACAGATCGCCAGTAGCACTAATTTTGCTTCTCCGGAAGTTACGGCCACTACCAGTTTCTCGTCGTATACGCTTACGGCTGGTAATAAGACATCTCTCAGCGAAGGTGCTAATTATTGGAGAGTCCAGTCTATTGATAAGGCTGGAAGAACTAGCGGCTATCAAGGTACAGACCAAACATTTATCCTTGATAAGACAGCTCCTACAATAGACGATTATTCTCCAGTCGACGATGCAACTGGTACTGACTCTTGGCCCTACATTTATCTCTACTTTGTAGAGGAGTTGGATACGAGCCTAATTACATCTAGTACTGTAAAACTGTATAAGACTACAGACCTCGTCACCGCGGTTCCTGCCTATGTCTGGGCTGTTAACGCCATCGTTGACAATGGAGTAAAAGAAACTTATGTAGAGATAGACCCGGTTTCCAGATTGGAATACGCGACTTCATATACAGTGGTAATTGATGGCTCTTTGAAAGATGTATCGGGAAATTCTTTCGCGGGTTTGGCGGCTAACGACTATGTCTTCACGACAGCCGCTCAATCGTATGGATCTTTGACCGTCAACGATATTAATACAGTCAGGTCTTGGGGAGAGATAGGAGGGGCTTGGAGTGAAGGTTGGGAATGGGTGATAAATGTCACCGTTCCTTTCAACGATCTTGATCTCGCTCTGAAATTCAGCAACTGGGGCTCTGCTACAAACTCCATTACCGTATCTACTTCTACAATGAGATACTGGTCAGAAGAAATAGCAGGAGTAGCTACAGGGACTGAGTCAAATCCTGTTTATGTGACAGCGGCCAATACCTATCCTGCCTACATGACCTTGACTTCAGACGGTGATACTAGCATGGACGGATACCAGACCAATATCCATGTTCAGGTAAAGATTCCATCTACTGCAGCTCTCGGTTCTTACAGCGCCAGTTATGGAGTAACGATTGCTCCTCTCTAACAGATAGAATAGCTTTTTAGCGAATGCGGCCCGCTCTTCTTTGGGCGGACCGCAAGGCTAAGAAACTATTTAACATACTAAAACTATTTTATGTCTATGAAAAAAATATTATTGTTAGTCGCGTTCTCAGTTATTTTTCCAGCGGTCGCTTCGGCTGCTGTCTGCAATGGCAACGAGTGTACGGGCACCCTTAACTCCGGTTTTGAGACCGGTTTGTCAGGAGGCATAGGCTCAAATCCGGCAGCCAGCGTTGTTAGCGGAACTTATCATTCGGCTCAGACAGTAACTCTTTCGGCTCCTGACGCCAGCAGAATTCTTTATACTACAAACGGAACTACTCCGGCTTGTACTTCAACGGGGAACGTCTATACCACTGCTTTGTCTATTAATGCCGATACTACTTTAAAGGCGGTAGCCTGCTATAACTTTGATTATGGCGTTTCTTCGTCAGTCGTAACCTATACTTATGCCTTCACCTGTACCGTGACTTCGGTTACTCATGGCGACGTGGCAGCTTATCCTGGTTGTGCTATCACTTGCCATACTGGCTATACATCAAGCGGTGATTTGTGTATTTATGCTGGCGGAGGCGGTGGAGGCGGTGGAGGAGGATATATCGCCCCATCAACCACGACAGTACCTACTACCGGGATGACTATAGACCAGCTTTTGGCTGAAATTGCCAGAATACAGGCTTTAATCGCTCAACTTCAACAGCAATTACTATTGATGTATGGAGGAGGCACCAGTTCAAATATTCCTTTCTTGGTTGATCTTCAGCTTGGAATGGCAAATAACAGCGAGGTTAAGCGTCTTCAAGAATTCTTAATCAGCAAGGGATATTTGGCGGCAGGATATAATACAGGGAATTATTACCAATTAACAGCAAACGCAGTAGCGGCTTATCAGGCAGCAAAAGGAATTACTCCGACAAACGGCAGATGCGGTCCATTAACTAGAGCGGCTATTAACGCCGATTTGGGAATTAGTTTTTAAGGAAATGTTTCTCTGAATTTAAACAGGTCCGCTTTCGCGGGCCTGTTTTGTTCTTGTGATTTTTTTCTTGGCGCGGTAAAATATATTAATATTATGAAAATTAATTTTAAAAGATACTTTCTCTATCTGACCAGGTGGCAATTATCTACCCCCATTCTGGCTGTTGCCTTGATTTGGCTGGATACTTTGAACAAATGGGTGGCGACAGTTATTGCTAATTTAATAGGAGGTCTTATATTTTTCTGGGTAGACAAATTAATTTTTACTTCAGAAAAGTTATCCAATCAATGGGAAATTAAAGAGAATATATCTTGTAGCGACTGTAGAGAAGTAAAGAGAGGGTATAGGTTAGTAAGAGCTAAAAATTATGATAAGACTACCGACAAAGATCCTCAGTTCAGATGCGAGAAGTGTTCTGAGAAAAAAACAGGCGAATTAAGAAAAATAGGGATACAAATATGACATTTGAAGAATATCAAAAACTTTCAAGAAAAACAGCTATTTATCCCAATAAGGATAATAATTTTGTTTATCCTACTCTAGGGCTTTCGGGGGAATCGGGCGAAGTGGCTGAAAAGATCAAGAAGGTTTTAAGGGATAGTAACGGAGTTATAGATGACTCAAAAAAACAGGAATTGGCAAAAGAACTTGGGGATGTTTTATGGTATGTATCTCAACTGGCTACCGAATTAGGGTTGTCTTTGGACGAAATAGCATCTTTAAACATCGAGAAATTATATTCTCGTTTTGACAGGAATAAAATATCAGGAGAAGGAGACAACAGATGAAAAAAAAGAAGAAATATTTAAATATAATTTTACTTTCAGCTGCTTTGATTGTGGTCGCAGGTTTTTTCTATTTCTATAATACTAACGAGGACAGGAAATTAAAGAATGAAATAGGACAGATGATAATGATAGGGTTTCGGGGCGTTGAAGCAAAACCCGGTTCATATATCACAAAAGTATTAAGAGAGGTGAAAGTGGGCGGGGTTATTCTTTTTGATTATGATGTTCCTTCAAAAAGCTATAATCGTAATATAGTTGATCCTGAACAGGTAAAGAATCTTATTTCTAGTTTAAAAGTGTATTCTTCAGAGCCTCTGTTAGTGGCCGTTGATGCAGAAGGCGGGAAAGTCAACCGTTTAAAGGAAAGATACGGGTTTTTACCCATTCTTTCTCCAAAAGAGATGGGAGAGGAGGGAAACACCGCAATCACAACTCAGGAGGCCGGGAAGCTCGCTTTTGAGCTAAAAACACTAGGCTTTAATATGAACATGGCACCAGTAGTGGACGTTGATGTTAACCCTGATAATCCTGTTATTGGCGCTTTGGGCAGGTCTTTTTCTGCCGATCCTCAACAGGTATTTCTGGATGCCAGCGCTTTTATAGAAGCCCATAAAAAAGAGAGTATTATCACGGTAGCAAAGCATTTCCCGGGGCACGGCAGCTCTCAAGATGACAGTCATTTGGGAATGGTGGATGTGACAGAAACCTATAAAAAAGAAGAATTGATTCCTTACCAAAAGCTCCAGCAGGCAGGGCTTTTACAGACCGTGATGACAGCTCATATTATTAACCGGAATATTGACGAAAATTATCCTGCTACCCTTTCTCCAAAATTTTTACAGGACATATTAAGGGAAGGGATAGGATTTAAAGGAGTTATAATATCTGATGACATGCAAATGGGAGCTATTACTTCAAATTACGGATTTGAGGAGGCAATAATTCTGGCTGTTAATGCCGGTTGCGACATTTTAATAGTTTCCAACAACGGATCAACAGGATATGACGAAGATATGCCTTACAAAGTTAGAGATGTTATTTATAATGCGGTGAAGAATGGGAAAATCTATCGGGAAAGGATAGTAGAGTCCTACAACCGTATAAATTTGTTAAAAAGTAATTTGGATTAGTATATATAACGGGATATAATTAATTAATAAGTCTTTATGGAAAAAAAGGAAAATAACTATGCGTTTATTGATAGTAATAATCTGAACCTTGGAATTAAAAATATGGGATGGAACCTAGACTTTAAGAGGTTTAGGATATATTTGAAGGAAAAATACAGCGTTTCGGTTGCATATCTTTTTATCGGTTATCTTCCTGAAAATCAGGATTTATATTCTTCTTTACAAAAGGACGGTTATGTTTTGAAATTTAAACCTGTTCTGCCGAGTAAAGACGGCTCTCACAAAGGTAATATAGATGCTGATTTAGTTCTACAGACAGTGATTGATTTTTATGAAAATAAATTTAATAAAGCGGTTATAATAACAAGTGATGGGGATTTTTATTCGTTGGTTAAATTTTTATATGAGAGGGAAAAATTAAGAATTGTAATGAGTCCCTATCTTGATACATGTTCTTTGCTGTTGAAAAAGGTTGCAAAAGAGAAGATTGTATTTATGAATAATCTTAGGCATAGATTGGAATATATAAAGAAAAACACCGCTTAAGGACGAAACCGTAAGAGGTGTTCTTCAATGTGTATTCTGCCCTAATTATAGGAAAATTTAGGACGAGTGTCAATACCGTACGTTTCGATCCTGGAGTCATTAGAAAAACGATGTATCAATGAAATAATAAAAAAGGTATAAATGTATGGAAAAAATAGGTATTATTACAGATGAAGCTGCTGATTTGACTCAAGATATAATTGAGAAAAATCAGATAGTTGTAGTCCCTGTAAAATTAAATTGGCCTGAATTGGAGAAGATGCCTGGGAATAATAATTTTCAGAAGATGAGAGAATTAGAAAAGAGAGGAATTGAGAGTTTTGGAAAAACCTCCCAGCCATCGGTAAAGGATTTTTTGGATAGATACAATCTTCAACTTGAAAAGTTTGAAAAAATAATCTGTGTTGCTTTAACGTCAAAGCTATCAGGAACATATAATTCGGCTGTGCAGGCGAAAAGTTTTTTAAAGCCGGAAGATAGGGAAAGAGTTTTTATTGTGGATTCTTTAAGCGTCAGCGCAAGCCAGGCTTTACTTGTTTTAAAAGCAGTTGATCTGGTAAAAGAGGGAAAGACGGCCGAACAGATCGTAAAAGAATTAGAGAAATTTATTTTGAAGATTTCTTTTTTCGTAATTGTTAGCGATCCCAAATGGTTGGAAACTTCGGGAAGGATATCTCATATTGTCGCTAATTTATTGAGAGGTTTGCTGAAATCGGGAATCAGACCTTTATTGAACTTAAAAAAGGGCAAATTAGTTCCAGCTGGTTTTAAAACAGATGCCAGAGATATACCTACAGCCCTTTTTAAACAGTTTGAAGCTAAAACAGGAAAAATAAAAGGTAAAATCAGGGTTGTTATTACTCACGGGGATGATCTAAAGGGATCTCAGAGACTGAAAGAAATGGTTGAAGGCAAATTTAAAAATACGGAAGTTGTTTTTATGAACAACATTAATAATATTGTCGGGGCCGTATCGGGACCTGACGCGATAGTTCTTTCTTGGTGTGAAAAATAATTAACAATTAAATATTTTAAAGGCCGACTCTCTTCATTAAAATCATAAATTTTTATTTATGAGAATAACAGAGAGCAAAAACTTAAAATACACCAAGCAGCCATTTTATTATTATTTTGAGGGCAGCGAAAAAGCTAATCCCGAGAAGTGCATACTCAGCAGTTTTCATAATATAGACGATAATCTGGAAATTCATTTCAAGAACGGCACAGTGGCTTTCATTAATGCCCTGAGCCCAGAGGGAGGAAGAGAGTTATATACTATTGAGGAAAAACTGAGGGACTTTATCGGAAAACATTACGGGGAAATCATATCTGCCGATTTCTAATCTAAATGACTACTTTATATTGGATAATATTCGCCACTTTTATAATAAGTCTTATCTCCTTTATTGGAGCTTTGACTTTATTTTTGAAGGAAAAGATATTAAACCAAGCCCTTCTTATTTTGGTCGCTTTTTCGGCAGGCGCCTTGCTTGGGGATGTGTTTTTTCATCTATTGCCAGAAGTTATTAAAAATGTTGGAATTGGAGAGAAGGCTCTTTTAAACGTTTTTCTATATCTATTATCGGGGTTCTGTCTTTTTTTTATTCTGGAGCAGTTTCTCAGCTGGCACCATCATCACTCCGCTTCACATCCTGAAGTAAAATCTTTTTCATATTTGATTTTAGTTTCTGACGGTTTACATAATTTTATTGACGGTTTGATAATAGCCGGCGCTTTTTTAACAAGTTTTCCAATAGGTTTAGCAACGAGTTTGGCGGTTATTTTCCATGAGATTCCCAAAGAGATCGGGAACTTTGCGGTATTAGTCTACGGAGGACTTAAGAAAACCAGGGCTTTATTTTTAAATTTTATTTCAGCTACTATCGCGATTTCAGGGGGGATAATCGGCTTTTTTATTTTTAAGAATATGGAGAGCGGCATTCTGGGACTTTTGTCCTTTACCGCCGGCAGTTTTATTTATATAGCTGCCTCTGATCTTATTCCCGAAGTTAAACAAAACAGTGATATTAAAAAATCGATAATACATTTTTTGGCATTTTTGGTCGGCATAGCATTAATGTTAGTAATTAAATCTTAATATGTCAGATAAATTTAAAGTAAATAAGGAAAAATGCATCGGCTGCGGCTTGTGTGTATCTGCCTGTCCTGGGGGGACCGAGATGAAAGAAGACTATAAGGCAGAAATATTAGATCAAGAAAAGTTGTCCCAATGTGGAGGAGCGACCGTTTGTCCTTATGAAGCAATAGAAAAATCAGTTTAAAATGATAAATTTAACGGATGAGAACTTCGAAAAGGAGATTTCAAATGCCCAAAAACCAGTTTTGGTTGATTTTTGGGCTGTTTGGTGCGGAC
>Ga0172381_10007941_pt1 | contig 10435 bp, 27 predicted proteins | sample Leawel6488metaG_FD_119754 | JGI IMG/M metagenome (GOLD analysis project Ga0172381, IMG submission 119754) | Leachate microbial communities from a municipal landfill in Southern Ontario, Canada - Leachate well 64-88 metaG | ecosystem: Engineered > Solid waste > Landfill > Unclassified | place... | reverse complement strand
ATTAAAACTGGGCAGCTAACGTTTTTAACGAGTTGGACGAATTTACACTCATCACCGACGTAAAGTATAGTGTCCCCTTCCTTCAGTTTTTTTGCTTCTTCGATCGTGATCATTTATACTCCTTTTATGTTGTTTTTTGCTCAACTTTCATAAACCTATAATGAATAAAATAAAATCCGTTAACTGGGCAATAATCATACTCAGATGCTATAACATACGGCTTATTGCTCCAAAATTGCACCGATCTTAAAATAGGATTAAGAATAATTTTAAGTAAAGTTCGATGAGCCACCTCTTTCCCATCTCGGATCACAAATGCGTCATTGATTGAACGATTCATCGTATCATACCCGACGGTACTATCTGTCGTATTAAAAAACGGCGGTCGTATTCTGCTTTCATAGTATATTCTTGCCATAAGTTTAACTACCTTTATTCTCCTATGCTAAAAATTAATGTCATTGCCCCGATGTACGCACAAACCGCGAGAGCAAAAAGCAGGACAAGATCCCTGTCCAAACGCTTGAATTTGTTCTCGCGTTTATAACAGTCCAGCCCGATTTTGATTTCTTTTTTAATCATCTTTGACAGCCTCCTTATATACAGCAAGCACCTTAGTTACTTTCATTTACGTTCTCCTTATTTTGCGTATAAATTACAAGTAGTGCATCCGAATAACTTTGTATGAATAAGTGTTTTAATCAATTGCCAGCGCCAAAACAATGCTCTTGTCTTGATCCATTCTTTCATTTTAGTTCCTCCAATATTTTCATAATTTCCACTGGTACAGTACGACTGATTCCGAGATCAGGACGGTACTTTTCCATTAGATCTGGATAGTGTTTATTGACCCAGTCAGGCCGGTTATTTGCCATCCACGTAGGACGGTTATTTACCATCCAATCGGGACGGTTGTCAGCCATATAGTTAGGACGGTTATCCGCGATCAAGTCAGGACGGTTGTCAGCCATCCACTCAATCCGGTTATCCATCATCCATTCAGGGCGGTTGTACACCGTCCAGTCTGAGCGATGATCAGCCATCCACTCAATCCGGTTGTCTGCCATATAGTCTGGACGACGCAGAGCCATCCACTCAGGCTTATGCTCTGCCAACATCTCAAGCTGCTCGGTTGTTAAATCTTTAATTTTCATTTTGATCTCCATTGTTTGATTTCTATATTAATAATATATAAATTAATAATACAGATTTGATGTAAACTTCTGTAAATTTAACTACACAAAATTCTAAGCGTCTAATCTTTAAGAATACTCGTAAACTATCCTTACATGTCTTTGCATTTTAAAAGCCGCGCGTATTTCAATACTTTTAACTTGAAAATATGTTCCGGGAAAATACAATGGTCATAATAAGATTTGTTAACAAACGGCTCATAAGCTACTCTTATGATTCTGTCATTCTCCGACACATTACTACGCACTCCTATATGTGAATAATTCACTGGAGGAATTAAAGAGGTATTCCTCCATTTGAATCCCAAACTGAATAGCCATTTTTGGATAGCCAAATTTTGGTCATAGCTGTCGAGTTTTAGAATTATCATATTATTGATTGACATACAAATAAAATTTAAAAACTGATTACTTTATTTTTTGTAAACTTCTGAAAATTAACATAATCGTTGAAAAAAATTCGGGGTTTTGAACGGGATTTTTTTTCTCTGCGCTATTTTTTTAATTGACCTCTTATAATTTTTGTGACGGATTAAAAATCATCTTAGACATCTTAGACATCTGAGAATCTGGTTATGGGAAGTCGTATGGTACCAGCAGATCCGGTCCGCCTATTAAAAATGACTTAACACAGCTTAACACCCCATCATATCACGTCTTAAGATTTAACACAAGCAGATCATCACGAGTATTTCGGTCGTAAAATTTTTTGTGAACGATATTATTTTTATATCACATGAACGATATTATTTTTGTCATAAAAGAAAAGCAGATCATAAAAGATCTGCGAATGATATTAAAATATTATATGTTTTTATTTTTTATTTGTCATGTGATCACCGCGAAAGTTTTTACCCAGAATGCACCGCTGGATATTTGAATTCTTTCACCAAGACGATAATCACAATCGCGGACAAATCGTTTATGTTACTTGCCGCCGTTAGTGAACATTACCGCAAACGTCAGATCAATCGTAGACTCCAATTCAATTCCGTGATAGGATAATGAACCGCTGATTTTCTATAAATTACTGTCACACCGCGAAATCTTTTTGAGGTCATTGATAATTTTCTCATATGAAATCTTTTTGTGATCGCTACAAGTAGCACAATATAGTTCCTTCACTACAAGATGATGGCCTTTGTCATCCTCATCAATATATAGCGCATAACTATTCGGATTATCTGACACTTCAATTTCTTCATCTTCAGATCTCGAGAATATCGTATTGCGAACACGAACATTGAAAATCATTGCTAATTTGATGACTTTCTTTGCTTTATTAATATCAGTTGTACAGAAATTCTTGCAGGCAGAAATTTCTTTTTTACTGAATAGTTTATCAAATAATTTCTTTATCATCCGTAGAGTCCTCCATATTAACTTTTAACGGGGATGCATTCAGTAGTCTATCTAATCTGGCAACGGATAGTGAAACTGAATCATTGCCTTTTTTCATTACATCTTGAAAGACAAGTGGATATTGTTTTTCCAACTTTATCTTATCTACTGTTATAGCTCCAGACTTGCGAATAGCAGCGATGACCTTTATCTTATCTACTATATATCCGTCTGTCTGTTCTTTCTTGAGCCATGCAAGTATCTGAGCTTTCTTTTGTTCTTTGCGTTTCTTAGCATCATTAAAATCTTTATCGGCATGACAGTAATCGATATAAAGTTTATGAATAATGACTGGAAGAGTTTTAAGACATTTCATTATTTACCTCCGAATTTTTTTATGCTTAATTTATGAAGTTTAACGACCTCAATTATGAATGCTTTTTCAGAAAGAACATCTGTGTGATGAAAGTAATATTTTGTCGCAAACTCAAGCAAAGAGTCTGGTTCATATATTTCTCCAATGCCCGCATAAAGAAAGAAGTCTGATGTAGGTGGCCGGCACACTGAACAAGATCTACCGTTCTTCCAACAGATTCCTAGTTTATCTAATTTTGTAAGGACATAATTTGCTTGCGCATTATCATTTATATGCATTATTATCATAGGTTTTCTCGTTGGATTTAATTCGCTTATACATTTTAATAGCTGTAATTATGAAAATCTCTTCTGTTAGAACATTCCTCCATGATGGTGTATCTTTATCTCTGAAGTAATAATACTTAAGCACACAATCTTCAGGCTTTTTTAATGCTTCCGAATAATATATTTCAAGAGCTTCTATATAACGAGGTATGAAAGAAAGGGCAGGAGCACCATTATACCAACAGATTCCTATCCTTTCCAATTTTGTAAGAATATGAATTAACTGATCATGATCTTTTATGTATACTCTAATTGAGTGACCCGATTCGTATTCAGCTGACATAATTATAATCCCTTAATGCACGTTTTATTTTATATCGTTTCATTGCGATATGAACTTTTAATATGAACAATTCATAAGAAACTTGTAAATCTGCCGAACATATTCTTTCATATGAACATCCTATACTAGGATGTTCTAACTTATCAGTGGGAAATCTTACTCCTGGTGAAATGAAAATTGGAGGCTCAGGTTTCATTTTTAATAAAAGATACACTATTATTTTTTGATCGATTAACGCAGCGTCAAAATCAAATAGGGAAGTGCCAGAATTCCAACATATACCAGTGTCAATAATGTTATCAAATACCTTTCGCAATAATATGATATCCCTGTTTATTTCTAAGATGCATGAATTATTAAACATTTAATCATCTCTCCGATTTCTTTATATGTCTCGATATATCATTTGCCGCTTTCAAGAACTCTTCTTATGTCCCATGATTACTACCATCACAATACCGATATTCATATTCCCTCAACAACAAAAAAGATTAGAGATCTTACAATTTCTAATCTTCATCAATTTAATAAAGCCGATACTATGCCTTTTGTGATTTCGCAATCCTACATTCACAGGCATAAAGCAATCGAATTGCTGCCTTAGAAGTGAGCGGCATGCTTCCGTTTAACAATCGCAAGAAATGCGGATATGCATAACCAGTAAGACGGGCCATGTTTGTTTTTGTAAGATTTTGCAACTTCATATATTCAGTTACTGAAGTGCGCACACGGCGTTCGGAAAGATTGAGAACCGGCCGGTTGGTAACACTATTATTCTTTCGCATCATGGAGATCTCCATTGGTGAAGTGAAAACATCGCGGTTGAATCAGCATTAATCATTACCGGAATCTGTCATCCCTAAGGATTCGAATAGGGTACTGATTGTTACATCTGAAACTTTCAAGACGTTTGTTGGGTTATTATTTTGAACTTGAGCGAGACCCCATGCCTTGCCGCCGAAGCGACCGCCTAATGTAATAGGTTCAGGTTCACTATCTATCTCAATGATAAGATAGTAATGAGGATTAATTCCACGAAGTTTCTTTCGTTTCTGGATAGTAATTCCTACATCCTTATGGGCGCCGTAATATTCATTATAGGAATATTCTTCGTCTTCCCATTCTGATTGCGGGATCATCTTGATGTCATTATTAGCAACCTTCAAGAGAAGAGCTCTTGCAAGAGCATCAATCTTTGGGTTATTACATGAAAACTTGTCCAGAGAATCTTTTGTGGTTTTTCGCGGCATAAGTGCCTCCGATTCGGTGAAAAGAAAATAAGAGGGCACACTAGCCCTCCTATAAGAAACCATGATTAGTCAAGAAGCGCGGCTACTGCAGAAACAGCTTCTTCGTTGAACGAAGCGATAGATTCTGGACGATGTTGGGCACGAGAATAGTTAAAGGCCTTCGCGGCATAGGTGCCTCCGAGGCGAATGGATTGTTCACCTTCGCCAACCGTTAGGATGTAGCGAACGGATTTGCCCTTCGCTTCCTTGGTGATTGCAACAGGAGCCTTTCCGTTGTAGACGCCAGTGAAGCCTTCTGCTTCGGAACCAGTCATTGCCATTTCACCAAGGAAGATAGCAGAGAGAACTTTCTTTCCGATAGAATCTACGGCGATGTTGCCAGTCGTAGGAATCTTGTCCAGACTTCTCTGGAAGATCTCAGATTTGGTCTTGTGAATCTTTCGTGCTACGGTCTCCTGAGCAGCTTCGGTATTAGATTCTGCAGCAACCAGTGCGACTGATTTGTCGACAACAGTTGAGACAACATGTAATGAGCTTTGTTTTTTCTTACTGGCCATGATTGGCCTCCTTTTGTTTAGCGTTGTACATATAATATAATAAAGTTTTATAACAGTTTTTGTAAATTTTATAATTTACAGAATAATATTATCCCGGAGGGAGGAATCGAACCTCCCATATGACCATCCCGGTATCAAAATCATCCACGTTCAGGAATGTGATCCGCTGGATATGACATGATTTTCAAGGCAGCACATTTCAAGTCTCTTACCATTACACGGGCACGGCAAAGAGCCATGTAAGGTTCCTTGTAAGTGAAGTGCGCTTTGTATTTGCTGCGTGCTCCGATTTTGATTTCCAGTGTGAAATCTTCAGTGACCCGTGCATAAAGAGTTTCAATTCCAGTTCCCATGATTTCGGGTTTAATTGTGCGAGCCATGATGGCCTCCTTTTGTTTTGTTGAGTTTGGTTTGTTAGCTAATTCTTATAAAAACACGGTAATAAAACTTAAAGTCTTCAAGTTCCTCTTTAAAAATTTTCCCCCATTCTAGATCTCCGATATAAGCAGATCTTTCCGAGAAAAATTCACAAACATCATTAGAGAATAATCCAGTTCCGAACTCGAATTCGTTCGGTTTGAGCAACTTAAAGTTTAGTTCGGATTCTAGAGCATCAAGTATTCCTTGTGTTTTTGCACAGTTCTTAATAATGAAATTTTTTCCCTTAACCACGAAAGGAATTTTACGGTGCTTCAGATTAAGAATCAAGGTTTCTTTAAGTTCATTTGCATTCATTTCTTTAGCCTTGTTGTTGGTTATGATAATAATATATCAAAGATTTCTGCCCATGACAATAGTTTCTTTGTAAAAGAAAAGTTTACAGAAGATAATAGATTAAGAAGGTCTATTATAATAGGGGAGTGGACGTGAAATATTTTTCAAGTATTAACAAAGACAAATGAATGTCAATCTTTTTTTTTGTAAACTTATCCGTAAAAATAACCTGAGATTGTATAATAAAATATTTACATTAAAAAAGTTGACAAAACGGAATTTCTTTTATATTTAAAAGGATTTCTGTAAACTTTTCTTTTACAAAGAAACTATTGTATCGTATGATATTCTTTGATATATTATTAGTATAACAAAATAACAAGAGAAGTAAAATGAAACCTTTAGGAATTAAACGTAAGTGTTGGGATGTGGAGGAATATAAGAGCGCTAAGTCTAAATCAGCTCGTAAAACACGTAAGATTGTAGATCGTGCTAGGAAGCGCGGAGCTAAGATAGCCCAATCACATGAGGATTTTCTCAATTCTATCTTTTCTCAATTCTATCAACAAGACTAATCATTGAAACGAAGGAGATCAAAATGGTTTACTTAATGATTGATACAACAGTAAGTGCCAACAATCCAGGTCATGGCTTCGCAAACTCAAAAAAGGCAATTGCTTTTAGACGACAAGATTTAAGACGTGCATTCTATGAGTCAAGAGAATTCTTTGATTTCTCTATGAAAGTGATTTCGCGTAGACATGCTTTAAAAATGCTTGTCCTGGTCAATCCAAACAATGGTGATATGGGTTTGCCCTTGGATCAGGAAAATGAATTTTATGAAAGCGTCGTTTTGCGAGAGAAAAATCTATGACTATTCAAGAACCTAAAACGGATTATGAAAAAAGCATCATTCTTGCTAGGAATATGTCTTGGGCTATTCTACAATGCCGTAAGAACGGAATCCTCAGAGAAGTTAGTCAGCTTCTTATTAGACAAAAAGAATATCTTGAACATGCACGACTATGCAAAGAGAGGGATGGGTTATGAGTTCCTATTGGGTACCTGTATCAAATGATATTGAAGGTAAACGAATCTTTGATATGCTTAAACAATTAGGATTCGCTTGGGGCAGCGGATCTAAAAAATATGGAAATCCAAATAATATTGTGGGAATCGGAATAAGTGAATTCCGTATTGATCCAAGGCATTGCATTTTCTTCGTATCGGCAAATCATCAGGAAGAATATATTCTTCCTGAAGCTGTGAGTGAACAAATGCTAAAAATCACAGCATCAAAATTGGCAAAGAGACTAAACATTAACAAAGCATATAATAAATAAAAATTAACAAATACAATGTGAAATTAATACAAGGAAGGTCATAAGATGCTTCCTTTTTTGTATTTACAATCCTCAGTAAGAATAACAGTAACGAATAATGAATGAAGATCTTATATCATGTGAATGATTTTTACCATAGGAGAAACTGTATTTTGTATCTGCACGGTTATGTATACGACACAATCATTCATGCGATATAAAATAATATCATTTACATTATATAACCGGTGAATGATATTTCCGGGGTATATCTCCGGATTTTTTTGTCGTCTTTAATGAAGACAGACTCAATTAATAAGTCTTCAGAATCTAAAATGTCAGTTAATGCAGAATATGAAGAGTTTTATGATTTGAGAATGATTGTATCTTTATTTCTTTCTATCTATTGCATCCTATACATTATTCTAGTGCGATATATAATTGTATATCTCTTTCTATTTCTTCTATACTCTTATTATTGTTTATTATCTTACAGTATTTTCTTTTTTTATTGTTACGTAATGATTATTGTCAGTTAGTTCTATTGTATAACTGTCTTTATTGTATCTATGATTGAGATTCTTTATTAGTTTTAGTAATATTATTTCATTATTCATAGTTCTTGTATCTCTCCAGTGATTGTAGTATACCTTTCTCTTGTATGATAGCATTGTTGATCTTATAAAGATAGCGGACTCAAGAGATGCGAGATTGTCATCAGACAGTTGTATTGTAGAAGAATTTTCTTTATATGATATAATGACTTGCTCGTGTTCCTTATTGTATATAATCGTACAGTCTTTGTAGTGTAGACGAAGCTTCTTTATTGTCTTGCGGACAAATATTTCGTTAACCTTATTCATGATAGAAAGAACTTCCATAGAAATACATTTCTTCTTCTATGTTTTTATAATATGAATTGCGAACATGATTAAATCTTTCTTTCAATACACGTTCAAGATCATGTGTTACGACATTCTGCAATAGAAGTATCTTGTATGATTTGTCTTCATAGAATAGATGAACTGTATTATCTGGCATGGTCATTGTGATACCTTGATCACTCGCCTCTTTTGTCATGCGTTTCAGAATGATATGTCTAGTGATTAAGTAATTCATCTTGTGCGAACTTATCTATTGTAGGTTTCCATAGTTGGAGAATGATTCTTGCATATAAATCATCGGCGAGAGATCTCGTTTTTATTTTTTTGATATTCGTTATTGAAAACTCATTCTTCTTTGTTTTAACTGTAATCATATCGTCGTCTACGATTATGACCTCAACACCTTGCGCTTGAAATCTGTATTGTATTTCTTTTACTATTCTATGTCGTTTAAGTATGTTAGAAGTATTTACCATGGTTCGCTACGTTTTACATCATGCTGCCAATGGAGAATAGAAATTTTGCTTCAAGATCTCGTGTAGACATGTCTTCTGTTACTATAAAGCGGCGTAAACAGGTAGGATGTGATATCATTATCATTAGAGATGGATTCACTGTCACAGTGAATCCATTATACGAATACCATTTATGATATTTCTTTAACAACTTATAAATAGTTATCCTATTCATAGTACACCAAAGTAGTCAAGACAGAACACGAATATGCCAATTACAATAAAGATCAGTGTATTCCTTATACCATTCTTGAAATTAGCTTCATTACGAATCTTATTCTGAATCTTTATTGAAATATGATGTTCAGTTACTCGTTTGAGAAGCTGATCTTTAAAGTCTATCTTATGTATGAATCTCTTCTTATAGTAGAATTTTATACATGTCTTCTCATGTTTATATGTTAGGTGATTATAATGATGACATAAATGTTTGGCAAAGGTATGCATAAGAACGATGTTTTTATAATTATTCATAATCTATTCCCTTCAGAAGGTTTTGATAATCAACCATCGTTCTTAGAAAGATATTCCGGAGAACGATATTCGTTTGGGAAACTTGTGTACATAGATATTCTATACCGGAGTCTCTCTTCAATAGAAAAACCTGGATGATCATAAAAAACTGAATAAGGTATTGTAAGTGCTCTGGAGCCGTTTTCTATTATTATAGCATTATCTGAACATGAAAATTTGTATTCTCTGTAGTCTTTTGATATTCGTTTAACGGTTTTTCTTATAGCAATCTGTATGATTTGCTTCATACATATGTTCTCCTACATAAAAGGAACTTAACATACTTAGTTGGAATAAATTTTGTGAAACATTCTTCACCTAATGTTTCTGCTTGTTTCGCGGCTTCTCTGAAGTCAATAAGAATACTAAGCATGTCACTGGATTCAAACAACCCGCGATACGAAATATCAAATTCGTATTCATATTTTGAATTTTTTAAGGCAATTGTGGCCCGATTATTAAACGGTACGTCAAATGACTTATCAATACTGCATACGCGGAATTCTTTTAGAATTCTAGATAACTTGGTGTCTCTTATATTACATATCTTCATAATTTCTTATTGCATTATATGGAGGATCGTACCAAGAGAGAGCGGAGAGTTCAGATGCGTGTTGAAAAACGTCAATATTAAAGAATGCTCGCAAACTTTCATATAATTCTTCGGTCGTAAATTCATAATTATTACGTATTTGACCGCATTTGTCACAATCCTCATAGCTAAGCATACAACAGTTTTCTAGGATTTCATATTTTAACTTAGGAAACCTAGTTTCAGCAATCTTTTTATACTTTGCGTGGCGAATTCGTTCAATAGTTGTCATAGGTCTGGTAAATCCATTAAAAGGCATGTTCAGTTTCCGCAAATTGAAGGTGAATGCGTTCACACATTTGGGTATAAATCCAGAACTTAGTAGAATCTCCAAATATTTCGAGATCGATCTTATATTCTTTAACCTTTCTATTTGTAACATCTTCTGGACTTACAGTAATGATAATTATCTTTACCATTTCTTCTTTGTAGTCAAGCTCAAGACGATAATTAAACGGATCCGCATAAGGAACTTTCTTTATATCATCCAAGATATCTTTAAGAATTTTTTTCTTCTTTGTTGCTTTTAATTCAAATTCATATAAGTTCATTTTATTCTCCGGATATTT
>Ga0172381_10007940_pt1 | contig 10436 bp, 16 predicted proteins | sample Leawel6488metaG_FD_119754 | JGI IMG/M metagenome (GOLD analysis project Ga0172381, IMG submission 119754) | Leachate microbial communities from a municipal landfill in Southern Ontario, Canada - Leachate well 64-88 metaG | ecosystem: Engineered > Solid waste > Landfill > Unclassified | place... | reverse complement strand
TTTGATGTCTTTAGCCTCAACCGTTGCAGGCTTTTTTATATCGTACCAAACTTCGTAAGGTATCGTATCAATCCGCTTACAATAAGGACACTGAACCAGAACAAAATCTTGAGGTTTTGCTATAGCCATAAGAGAAACAAAAGCCAAAGTAGCACCGCATTTTCTACAGGTCTGCATTACTCTTTTGCCTCCGTTGATTTTGGGGAGGGGGCGGTATTCATATACTCTTCTTTTGTTATTTCCCTGCCAACCCACTTGAGAAATCTCTCAATCGGAATTGTGGTGTAACGTCTACCATTGCCGACAGTAGGGCTATCATACTGTATCTTAAGCTGGTCTTGACTTACCCAAAGTATTACGCGGTCGTCATAACCGCCGTCAATTAATTTTCTGGGTTTTTTTGCACGATAGAACGCTCCACGTTTGATGTCTTTAGCTTCCATTAGGGTTTTGCCTCCGTTGTGGTTTTAGGTACAACCGATAAGTCTTTCACTCTTTTAGCCCTCGCAATCAAAAGGTCTATTGTTGTATCATGGCTTGTGCGTCTGCCATAGTCTTGATTTTGTTTTCGCATTCTATTTGATAGCAACCATTCTTCTATAACTGGGATAATGTGGTTTTTGATTGTGTTTTCGTCAAACTCAACTAATAATCGTTCTGTTAATGTTGCCATTTACTGTTTGCCCTCCGGTGTTTTCTGTTCTTTATGGACAGATGATGGATACCATTTTGCAGCGATTACTCTCGCTTCAGCGTTAGGCCATTTAGCTCTTAAATCCTCAAACTGAGCCTCCATGTAAGCCCACTTGAAAGTCTCTGCCATCTTCCGGCGTATTGTCTCTGTCTTTGTATCTTTCCGAGTTTCAAGCCAGTTAAACAATGTATTAAGGCCTTGAGCGACTTTGTTCCATCCGTTGCGGTATTCGTTATATTTGAGTTTCCAGTTTTCGATTTCTTCACGGAGTCTTTGGTTTTCTTTTTCCAATTTTAGGTAAGCTTCTAAGCTCATTGTTTTTTGTCCTCTCCCAAATTTACTTCATCAATAGCAGCAAGTTTGCCTTTAGGCGGGTTATGAGGATTAATATTTTGGGCATAGAGAGCCGTGTTAATATCTTCCCATAAAGCAGATTTGTAGTCTACAAGCGCCGCAAAGTCTAGCCCTTCTTTTGCATCAACTCTATCCCTGCTATACTCTTCAATTGACCTTAAAGCAGACGCATTCATTATGTGCCAGCAAAGTACGGCTTCTTCAACAGTTTTTAGGGTAATGGTTATTTCCTTTTTTAGGTTAGTCATTGCTTATCGACATCCTTTTGAACACAAGACATCGGAACAACTTTAAACTGCACTTCTTTAGCTACCTCGTAAACGTTAACATCAGATGGTAATAGTTTTTCAGTGTTCAGATAGTTAGTGACGTTTTCAAGTTCTGCAAAATACTCTATCTGGTTGCTTTCTGTTTCAGGATTAGTGTAAATTAAAATATATTTGATTAGAGCCACCTTTCTTAAGCCTCCTCACTTTTCTCTCTCTTAATTCTAGGCGAATACTTACGCACCCGCGTTTTATCACGATAAACTTTCATACGCAACTTGTTCAGCTTCCGGTATTCTGCTTGTTCTTCAGGTGTCACAGGTAAACCCATAACGTAATTACTCCAAACAGTATTTATTATCTAGCTCTTCTAACTCCTTCATGTCACAATTGTGAACGGCAATCAGGTGTCTCAGTATGCTGTTTCTGCCACATCTTAACTCGATGCAAAGCGGGCATTGAATCTTTTTTAGATTTTTAGCAATCATTTGCCAGTTCGCCTTTTAGTAATTACTATAATATAGTAATTACTATATAAGATTTGTGGTAATTACTATAAGCATCTCCTAGGGGTTAACAGTAAAGAATTGCGATAAGCTTTTTTGAGATTCATCAATTTTCTTAATCTCAGCCTCAGAATATTCAGGAAACAAAGACCGCAAAGACTTGTTAAACGGGTTCTCCTTTTTCACCATACCAGTATTACGCAAAAACCGCTGATACAGTTTTTTATACATTACTTCATCTGGCATTTGAAGTTTTGGCGCATCTAAAAGACAAGCTTCGCCTTTAAACCAATGATATGTTCCCACACCTAATGCTCTAAATTCTGCTCGATACTTTGTCAGTTCCTTTAAATCATCAGCAACAATACATGAGTAATCAAAGCATTCAGCATAGTTTTTAGTTTGCAATAGTGCTGTTTTAACTTTATCACCTTTATTCTTGACTTCAAAAGCCCAGAGTTTGCCATCTTTCCAAGCAACAACATCAACATTACCGTATAGATACTGGTATTTATGGGCAAAACGACCAGTTTTTAACCGCCAATCCATCTGTTCTTTTGTCAATTTCGTCTCGACTTGCACAGACTTGCAAAACATTTCCATCGGATAAACCTTAAAGCCTTGCTTTTCAAGCCATTTAGCAAGCCACCCATAACGACCAACATAATGTTTAGGATAACCCAATGTTACTTACTCCTAGTGGTTTTGTCGTCAAAAGATGATAGTAGTTGTTTACCCAAAAACTCAATAACATTAACTGTTACAGCATTACCAAGACACTTGTACCTTTGAGTATCAGATATGCCCTCGGTAAATCCGTCAGGAAAACCTTGTAACCTTTCACATTCGGTTGGAGTTAACCGTCTAATATTTCTGCTCGATTGTGGGTTATCTGTTTGCAAAGCTTGAGCAACAATAACTAAGTTTGCTTTTTGTTGCGAATTAGGCGATAACTTGAACTTACGGCTGTCTTCAGTATTCAAACAATGAGCAATCTCTAAATATTCTCCAACAAGCGAATCTCGATTTAAAGCACCTGTTACACAACCTGAGACATCTTCTTCTGAAGGAACAAGTTCTCTAAACCCTTTGCCAAAAGGAGTATCGTCTTTTCCGTTTTTCTGATTCTGTCTCCGTATTTCCTTTGCTTTATCAGTTCTAACAAAACGCATAGCTTGAACAATCTTAGGAATATGACGACCGCCACTTACAGTTGGCACAGTTGGAGAGATACCTTCAGTTGAATAGATACGGTCAACCTGGCTATTGTTATCATTATTAATTTGTATCAAGCCTTGTGTCTCCCGTTGCATTTCAACAACATAGTCTCCGTTTGATTGACTACTTGCGGTTCTCCCTGTAATGGTGCAACTGACAAGTCCTTGTAACTCATCAGACGTTTTGCCGTCACTTCTGACAGGAAAAATTTGTTGCCCACTTCCTTCTCTAAGATGTCCGACAATGAACACTCTTTCCCTATTCTGTGGAACCCCGAAATATTTGCTGTTAAGCACTTGCCATTCGAGTAAATACCCCAAGTTCCCCAAGACTCGAATGATTTTGGCAAAGTCTCTGCCATCGTCTGAAGATAAGAGGCCTTTGACGTTTTCCAACAGTAAAATCTTAGGTCTTTTAGCTGATGCAACCCTAACAATCTGTGCAAATAACGTACCTCTAGCCTCTTCTGTACCCTTCCGTTTCCCTGCAATCGAGAAACTTTGGCAAGGAAATCCACCACAGAGTAAGTCAACGTTTGGAATTTTGTCTGTGTCGATGTCTCTAATGTCACCTTCGATAAGTTCTTTTTCGCCAAAGTTTTTACGGTACGTTTGCGCTGCGTACTTATCCCATTCGTTTGCCCAGACGCATTGCCAGCCTGCCCTTTCGAGTCCAAGCCTAAAGCCTCCGATTCCAGCAAACATTTCTGCAAAGGTTGGTTTACCATTCAAGTTGTACCCTCCGTTATCACTGTCTTGAGTTTGGCATCTAGAGATGAAACAGTTAGAAATGACTCTAATTTCATTGGAATATTAGCTAATCTTTTTCTTGCCAATTTACAATAATCAGAACTTAAATCAATGCCAATATAACGCCTTCCTAACTTTTTAGCGACCACACAAGTTGTTCCTGAACCATTGAAAGGGTCAAGCACTAAATCATCAATATACGAGAACAGTTTGATACACCGTTTAGCCAACTCTTCTGGGAAAGGCGCTGGATGCTCACGGTTAGACTCACAACAAAAACGCCACTTATCCAAAGTCCACAGAGTAAATTCAGTGTTTGTAAGGTCTGACTTCCCTTGCCTTAGCTTTTTCCATTGTTGTTTATAGCCTATTAAAATGTTTTCAGTCATGTGCCTAATATGAGGTGCAGAAGGAGATTTCCAACTACCCCAAGCTGTTTTGCAGCCACTATTAAGTTGGTCCCAGATTATATTTTCTTTAATATTTAAGCGATTTTGCCTTAAAGCGTCTATCCAAGCAAAGAAAGGAAAAAGAACGGTTTTTTCTGTATCTTCAATACGGTTAATATTAAAAGTTACATTAATTGCAAATCTACCGTCTGGTTTCAAAACTCTTGCAAATTCTGAAACAATCGGATTGATAAAATTGAAGTATTCCTTTTCGGTTAAGACATTTTCATATTCTTTTCCAGCATTATAAGGTGGGCTAGTGACGATTAAATCTACACTATTATTTGAGATATTACATAATTGGTCAAAAGCATTTCCATTGATAACAGTATTTATTTCCAGCAAATCAGCCCCCTCCATTTACATCTTTTAGCTTGCAACTCATCACGCTAAACTCCTAGCGAACAAAAGCATTTTTTTACCAGCACGTTTCCACAATCGGCTATTCGGGTACATCTGTTTACGAAGCCACTTGTAATCAACGCCTTTAATTTTTGGAACAGACGGATTTCTTGAACCTAAAACGGCTGGGTCCTCACTAACCATCAATCCGTGTTGTTTACAGTAATCATAAAGTTCAGTGCCTACAATAGGTGTAAAAAAGGCTCCGCTGGGTTTTTCAGGCTTAATCTTGCGTATCATGTCAAAAGTTGCCTGCATCTCCTCTTTGGTTTCAGTGGGCAAGGCAACCATATAGTTAGCCCATATCTTAATGCCAAGTTTATGGCATATTTCGGCTGCTTCAAAGTTTTGCTCCACAGTCGTATCTTTATGCATAAAATCTAGCGTTCTTTGGCTGCCTGACTCGAAACCGATAAACACCATGTCTAAACCAGCTTGCTTAAGCCGCTGCATCACATCAGGGTTTTTAACGATGAAGTCTGCTCTGCTTTGACAGAAAAACGGTTTACCAACCCTTTGCTCGTACAAATCACAGAATTTCAAGGTGTAATCTGGGTTTAATGTGAAACTGTCATCGTCAATCATTAACGTCTGAAAATCATACTTTTTATTCAGGTACTCTATTTCTAAGAAAAAGTGTTCAAGGCTTCGCATTCTGAATTTACCAAAAATCATGTCCTCCCCAGGTTTACAGAATCCGCATTTCCAGACGCAGCCGCGACCTGAAATAACGTTTAGGAATGGCATTGAAAAAAACGGTTTTCCACTATAAGGATTTGAAGCCCCAAAGATTTTTTTGAGATTAAAAACTTCTCGGTCTTCAATGGGGAGCGCGTCAAGGTTTGCTCTTTCCCCCTGAACAATTCGGGGATAACTATATGGTGAAGCCACAAGTTTAGGCAGAGTTACTTCACCTTCACCTTTAACTATGTAGTCAAAAACTCTGTGTTTTGCAACTTGTTCAGGACAAATGCTTGGATGTGGGCCGCCAACAATTATTAAGGCGTTAGGTTTCGCTTTGCGGATAATGTGAGCTGCTTGCAACGCTTCGTGATAGTCAAGGGTTGCCATTGAAACGCCATAAGTTAAGGCTGAGTCAAGCCTAACCAATGATTCAAAGTGTCCCCAGCTTGTAATATCACGTAAATCCAAGAGTTTAACAGTGTGTCCGTCATGTTGTAAGCAAGCAGCCAACGAAGCAACACCATGATTTATCCAGAGTGATTCTTGGGTGTTTCCTAAGCTGGACCAACCAGCGTTTTTTATAGAGGGGTACACTAAACTTATGTTCATTTCATTATACACCTTATTTTATTTAACATTATTTTTGCAAAAAATTTGATGGGATGCTCACTCAAAGTACAAGAGCGACAAAGTATATTGCCACTAATTTGGAAACGGTTTTGTTTAACTTTTAAAAATTCAGGTGAATTAACTATTACGTCATAATGTGTTATGAACAGGTTTCCTAGGTTATGTTTTAAGCCAAAATCCATGCAGCAAAGTACAATGTCGCCGTTAGGCAAAAGAACTGGTGCTGGATTGCTAAGTTTTTTGCATAAATAAAAGCCTTGTCTACGTTTAGGCTTTGAGTCTTTACAGTTTCCAGCGCGTAAATTTGATTCAAAATTATCGTTCATTGAAATAAAAGAGTCTACACGCATTGCTTCTAGGCAGGTAACTAATGCTTTTTGGTAAGTTAGGCTTTGAGTTGGGATATTTGTGTTTTTTTGGTTATCCGGTAAATGTAGGCTGAAAGCCAAAAAATCTGTTTTAGATAACCTTTGTATGTCTCCGCTTGTTAATCCGGTTAATGTAGTGTCAAGGATTACTTGAAAACCTTGATTGTCTGCGTACTCAACCATGTCGATGCATTCAGGGTTTAAGAAAGGTTCACAGAATCCTGCAAACTCAATAATTACGGTTTTAGGAACGTTATTTAATGCTTTTTTAAAGTTCTCCAGAGTTAATTTGCTGGTTCCAGTGTAAGCTTGTTGATAAACTTCTTGAGGGCAATAACGGCAGGATACAGAGCATTTATTCAGCGTAGTTATTTCTAATCGTCTATTTGACGGGGTATATTCGCCAACTACGTTAATGCCTACATGTCTTGTTTTGTAACCTAACTGCTCAAGAAAACAGGTAATTAAACGGTCTAACTCTTTACTCCATGCCTCAACTATAATCCAAGGATGAAGTTTCTTAAGAGTACGTCTAGCGCCTAACAAAACGTTATAGTCTTGTCCTTCAGCGTCAATTTTTATAACCTTAATATTTTTAAGGTTTTTAAAATAATTATCTAAAGTGACTGTTTTCTGTGTGGAACAACAATTTTTAATTAGGTATGTGTCGCCTAACCTGTTTTTACGTTTTAACTCGTAGCCTACTTCTTCATTGGAAACTGGGGATTCAACAACAACTATTTTTTTAGTTGGATTTAACGCTATATTATTTTTTAGTTCTATTAACGCTTCTGGGTCAAACTCAAAAGCGTAGCATGTCCCCTTTTCAAGCAGTAAACTACTTGTTCCAACACATGCGCCAACATCAATGTAAATGTCGCAGTCACGGATTTTTCTAAGTTGATTATGCAGTTCTTTTCGTAATGGAATCTCAAATAAATGCTGCATTTTTTGGGTTTGTTTTGTAAAAGACATTATAATACGGCTCCTATTGGGTTTCGTTTGATTTTGAAACCTTGATGCACCGCTGAATCGTAATCTACAGTTTGCAGTGGATAACCGATAAGAAGCAAACAGGTTAGTTTCAAGTCAGCGTTTAAAGCTAAAAGGTTACTAAGATTTTTTTCTTGAGCGCCAAACTTGCTTGGTGAAATACTAGCCCAGCATGACGCTAAACCATAACTTTCAGCAGCCAACATCATATTCTGCATAGCACAGGCTGTATCTTGCCAAATAAACCGTCTCCAAGGCTCAAAACGGCTTTTCATGTTTATCCCTGCCTTGTTAGGTTGGCTGAGATTGTAGCAAACCGCAATTACTAAAGAAGGATTACTTTGTTGGAGCCAAGGGCTGCAATGTTTAATGATTTGCTGAATTAACGCTGGGTCTGTCACTATTTTGAATCGTGTTGCTTGCATGTTGGCAGCGGATGGCGCATATATGCCAGCTTCAACTATAGCGTTTATTTTGTCTTTTGGTATAGGTAAACCATTAAATTTTCTTATGCTTCTGCGGTTTTTGATGACTGTTAACGTGTCGTTTGAAAGCACCTGTTTAACCTGTACAGTTTTAGGCTTGAATACAATGTCTCTGAAACTGTCAAAGTACACTGTGTAATCCATGTTTTTAGACTGTAAGGTTAAGGCTTGCTTTACTGCACTGTGTAAATCTTTGAGTGCATCAACGTATAATGTATTGGGCAAAAGCTGGTTACAACCCTTAATTTTGTCTTTTATGCCAGTTGGTAAAGCAACGCATGATGTACCAGTTAGCATTGCAAAGACGGCTGCATGAAACCTGTCAGTTACTATAACCTTGTACTGGCTGAAATCGGCAAGCAGGTTTTGTATAAGTGTTTTTCTTGATTCATCAGTTACTTTGCAGTCTGAAACCATAACGTCTTTAAAATCGACAGATGAACAGGCTTTTTTAACTTTGTTTAGTACCGCATCAAAGTTTAAAACATTATTCCTGTAGCCTAAATTTCGCAAAAATTTGTTTAAAGCTCTACCAATCAAACCCCATTTTTCAAAAGTCACCATTAAACTGCTTACGGCATCAAGCGGAGTAAAGCAAGCCTCTTCATCTTTTCTCATAATAAGCAAAATACCATTTCGGTTTTGTACTTTTATAGTTGGTTTTAAGTAGAATACAAAGTCGGGAAAGAATCTTACGTCACAGTTAAAGTTTGCTTTTAACATTTCTGCGCTTTCAGGTGTACGGCAAAGTAGGGTAAAATGTGGTTTGTCAGCAAAAAAGCCCTTGTCAACCTCAAAGTTACATGCACTCAAATAGCAAACTGAAACTGGTAATTGAACAACCCTGTTATCCCTAAAGGTTTCAATGATTTGTTTCCGTGTGCCATGCCAATCGCTTAAGCTACTATATTTATCGCCAAAGTCGCCGCTGCTGCATATAAAAATCAAGTCTCCAAGCTTAACTTGCTCTAGAAGCTTCTGCAAAATTTCAGGGTCACTTCTACAAAATTTTACAACTTGGTAATCGTTGAATTTATCTGCTAAAAACTGTTCCAAAGCATAAAGTTGGGCATGGTCCCCCACGCTTGGCATGTCAGAACTAAAAATGCCAGTTAAAAAGATGGTGTTCATTTTAAGAATCCCTCAGTTTAGCTTCAACAATGTCTTTAGCCTGTTGCAAACGGTCAAGAGAAACATTAATTTCCTTGCTTAAACCAAATTTTTCAACTAACTCGCGGTTAACTTTTAAGGAAACCTCGGCAGCCATCAAACTAATAGGCAAAGTAAACTGTTTTTCCTTAATCGTGAACAAGTCTTTAGCGTACGGATTCTCTTCAGTGTGTACGGAGCATTCAATCTCAAAGAAGCCTTTTTTGTAATCCCAAAACCCAACACCTACAAGCACAGGAAGCAAAAGCAAAACGCCTAACCCCATAATTAACGGGTAACTTAAATCCGCAAAAAATGGCCAGTCACGACTAACAAGATAAAACGTGTTCACAGCCGTAAACGCGCTTAAAACCACGCCAACATGACCTATACCACGCCGAATATACAAGTAATAACGCAGCAAACGTTTTTTCAACATTTACATCTCCTTTTTTTTCTGCTATCAATAAGCCCCCTCAACACTTGCAACCGAACCAGCGGGTAAGCAACCATGATAGCGGGGCAACGTTTAACCAACACTGGATGAATACTTGACAACGGACTAAACAAAAACCGCGTCACAGCCGTAAACAAGTTAACAGGTAAACTTGGAACCTCACACCAAATAGCATCCCAACAACTGCCATAAAAAAACTGGCACTTCAACTCATTAACAAAAGTTTTATTCAAATGCAAACTAACAATTTGGAAATCAACATTCCAAACGTAACCAGCGTTAATGATTCTCCAAGTTAACACTGTGTCAACTCCTCCAGAAACAGGCAGTTTGGGAAAGCCGCCAATCTCCTTCATAATTTCTGTTTTGTAAATAGTGTTATCTAACGTTCTCCCCCAACTCATAGCACTCTTTAAACGTGCATGAGTACCCAAGTAAGCAGGCAACCCCCTAGCCCAATTCACATAACGTTCAGCCGTGTACTCATGCAGCAACCGCATACTTTCACTGGGATAATGATGTCTAATGCCGCTTACAGCAGCTACATTTTTAGGCTGAATATGTTTAATCATGCTTTTCCACCATTTAGGCGATAAAAGCAAATCCTGTTCAAAACTACAGAAGCATTCAGTTTCAACATGTTTAAGCGCCGTGTTTGCGCCGTCACTGATACCTTTGCCCTCATTACGAATCACGCGCCAGCCACAGGCTTTCGCAATTTTTATGGTTTCGTCTGTGCTTCCGTCATCAACAATCAACCGCTGACCCACAACACATTCAGGAATAACTTTGTTAATGCGCTCCAAAACAGGCTTCAACGTTTTAGCGCCGTTTAAAGTCCACATGCACAAATCAACCTTCAATCAAAATCAGCTCCGTTTATTTCACTACCACCACAGAGCCAAACCAACCAGAAAACAAAACCTAAAGAGCCAGCTACGACAACAGCAAATAAAGCAAGAAATATCCAAGCAGCCATTAACATCTAAACCTCCAACGCAACTCACGCAAAACCCGTTCAGAAGCAGCATC
>Ga0172381_10007939_pt1 | contig 10436 bp, 10 predicted proteins | sample Leawel6488metaG_FD_119754 | JGI IMG/M metagenome (GOLD analysis project Ga0172381, IMG submission 119754) | Leachate microbial communities from a municipal landfill in Southern Ontario, Canada - Leachate well 64-88 metaG | ecosystem: Engineered > Solid waste > Landfill > Unclassified | place... | reverse complement strand
CATACTGCCTTTCCTGCGGCCGATCCGGACCCGGGTCGACCAAACCCACATGGCGGTTTTTCCCGGCCAGAAGAAGCCCGCTGTTTTGCAGGTTAAAACTGCCTTAAAATCGCACCGTTTTTGGAAATATTGGATTAAAACGATATTTTCCCTGCGCGTGGACACCGGTTCCCCTGGAAGAGCATTCCGTGGATCTGAAACGGGGGATCCGGGGCAGGAACAGGCCCGGATTGGATGAGAAAAGAGCAGGTACGGAAAACCGGCCCCATTTCCCGGGACCGGTGACGGTGCTGTCCCGCAAACACCTAACCGGTCAGGACAATTTTTTATCCGGTTTTCCGTGCAGCGCAGTCTTAAGAAACGCGATTGCGCCATAGAGGATGGCGGGGACTACGAGCAGCCCGGTATCGGTGATAATGATATCGAGCATCATCTGCAACCCGGCGGCATCGCCCGCATATGCCCGTTCGCCGCCGACTATGCCAAGCACGGCAAGGATAAAGAACGTTGCAATACCGGCAAAGAGGATCGCGGCATACTGCGATCTCTTCGTGTACGATCTCTCAAAAAGCGGGAAGGAGACGAGCAGGAACGAGGCATATGCCAGGAATCCGGTGATCATCATCGGCAGCCAGTGCTGCTGATAGGACGCCGGTGTTTCGGGATGACTGAAAAATACGAGCGAAACCGCAAAAGCGGCAGCCGCGATAATAACCGGGACGAGCCAGCGGACCGGTTTTTGCGGGACCCGTTCGAGCGCAAACCGGATCGCTGCCGCAAGGAGCCCGGCGGGAAGGCCGATCGTCAGGGCGAGGAAGAGTGCAAGTACCAGGTTTCCCGGCTCCAGGGCAATCATGGAAGGTAACTTTTTTTATCTGTGCAGATAGTGTTTGCGATCCTCCCGCTGGTATCGCCATCACCGGAAATCCCGCCGGAATTGTTCCCGAGCACCAGTTTTTATCAACAAGCGCCGACCAAACGAGAGTATCGGATGCCGGAAAAATTACCGGGAGGCCGGAACACCGCCATGCTCAAAAAATGCGATCTCGCAAAAAAAGTGGACAAGAAAACGTTTGCAGAAAAGGCCGCCCCCCTTCAGGAGCGCCTCGGGGAACTCCAGCGGCAGCTGCGGGACGAAAAGATCCCCGTTGTTATCATTGTCGAGGGCTGGAATGCCTCCGGGATCACGATGTCGATCCAGGAACTGATACGGTTCCTCGACCCCCGGGGCTGCACGCTCTTTTCGATGGGATTGCCGTCCGTGGATGAAAAGAGGCGGCCGCTCATGTGGCGGTTCTGGAACCGGATCCCGGCGGCAGGGAGGATCGCGATCTTTGCCCGGAGCTGGTACAGCCGCACGCTTGCCGAGGAGATCGCGGGACCCGGCTGGGAGGACCGGATGGACCGGGCGATCACCTCCATCAACCGGTTCGAGCGGCAGATTGCCGACGACGGGACGATCATCATCAAGATCTACCTCCACATCAGCAAAAAGGAGCAGAAAAAGCGGCTCCTTTCCCGGGAGAACGACCCGCTCACCTCGTGGATGATAACAAAGGGCGACTGGGACTTCCACAAGGAGTACGAGGCGTATTACCCGGTCATCGATACGATCCTCAAAAAGACCAGTACCCCGTACGCACCGTGGACGGTCGTGGGGGCGACAGACCCGCAGTACACGCTCCTTTCCTGTTATACAACGGTGGTGAAGGCAATTGAAGCGGGCGAGAAAAAAATCCTTGAAGGGCGTCAGCACCCAAAGGAGGTTCGCCCTGTCTTTTGCCCGCCCATTGTCCCGGTTGTGCGGAGGGCTGAAGCGCCCGATGCAGTTGGGAAAAAAGAATACGAGGCCCGCGTCGCCGCTGCCCAGAAACGGATCCGCGAGCTCCAGTATCTTCTCTACAAGCGAAACATCCCGCTCGCGATTGTCTTCGAGGGCCGGGATGCGGCAGGAAAAGGCGGGACGATCGTGCGCCTGACCTCCGACATCAATCCCCGGGGATACAGCGTGATGCCCGTCGGGGTTCCAAACGACTACGAAAAGGAGCACCAGTACCTCTGGCGGTTCATCCGGAACTACCCGGCCGCCGGCCACACTACGATCTACGACCGGAGCTGGTACGGCCGCGTGCTGGTCGAGCGGGTCGAAGGCTACTGCACGAAGACCGAATGGAAACGGGCGTATGCCGAGATAAACGAGATGGAGGCTGAGTTCATCGCATGGGGCGGCGGCCTCCTGAAGTTCTGGCTCGAAGTGAGCCCCGAAGAGCAGCTCAGGCGGTTCCGCCAGCGCGAGACCGATCCCCTAAAGCAGTGGAAGATCACGGACGAGGACTGGCGCAACCGCGAGAAGTGGGAGGAGTACGGCGTGGCAATCGACGAGATGTTTGCCCGGACGAGCACGAAGCATGCGCCGTGGACGGTGATCGAGTCCGATGACAAGTGGTACGCCCGCACAAAGACGCTGGAGACGGTTGTCGCGTACTGCGGGAAGTTATTGGGATAATCTTCGTATGGAGAAAACAAAAAAAGCGGAGGGAGAATAGTTCTTTTTTTAGGCCGGGGCAGGAGGGATAATATTTTTTTTTTAGTTTTTTTGTGCTCTGTGGGAATCCCCAAACCCTTAAAAATGCTCTTTTTAGTCTCCGGCAAGCTTTCGCCCCCGCCGCATGGACATCCCCCGGTTAGTGATGATGCGGTATTATCCGAACGGAATTTTTCCCGATATCGGTAATACGGGGGTATCGCAATTGCGCCCCCTCCCCCATGGGGGACTGGTTGCGCAGGAGAACGGGCGTGGCAATCCGGTAAATCACCGGGGGTAACCGGCTAACCCTCATAAGGGACACGGTATCTTTTTGATCCTTTGCCTTCCGATAAAGTGATAGTCAAAAGCTCATATTTCCGTCGAGCATGTTTTACTGAGATCGGGTGTATTTATCGGTCTTTCCCCTTGTTTGCGGGGGCAGTTTTTTTTTTAATTCCCAAAATCATATTGCGTTGTCGATGAGAAAACCCTGTTTATGAAAAAAATATCCTCTTACAGGAAATGGGGGATCCTGTTCTTCCCGTAACCCCCGGTCTCAGAAACATCTGTTAACCTGGAAGAAAACAATTTGCAGGTATGACAAAGATAATCCCCGGAGAATTTTCGGCTTGCATTAAAACCCGGCGATTACCCGTGCACCGGCTCTGGAGAACACCTGCGCCAGTACAAGGAATCCTACCAGAGGAAAACGCAAAATCCCGTTATGCGTCACCCTTCATATATTTCTCAAGATAGCCGGCAATGTACGGGGCGGCAAGCGGGATTATCTGTGAAAGAATTTCCATGGTCATGTCCGGCCGGGGCTTTTGGTCCCTGTGTTCCTCTTTTGCCGCACCGTGCCGGTTCATCTGGCGAAAAATCTCATAGATGAGGAGTCCGGCCCCGCCTGCGGCTGCGGCTGATGCAACAGGGTGTTTCCTGACGGTATTTCCCATTGAACCAAGGAACTGGCACGGTGCCTCGGCAACAGACCGTTTCAACCGTGCATAGGACCCGGCGATCAGCGCTTCCGTTTGGAGAATCTCCTCGTTGGTTATCGGATTACCCTTTTTCACGTTTCGTCATCTCCATCGCAGTCGGGGTCTGAAGGATTATCTTCTCTAAAACAAACGCGTGTGCAATGATCCCTCCCGCGACAAGTATTATGGCACCCGTGATCAGCAGGGCGGTAAAGAGCGGCATTACCGTTGCCAGAAGGAGAACCACGCCCGCCACCACAGCCAGGATACCTAAAGCGAGCAGGGTGACCACGATCGACAGGTACATGGCCTTCTTTGCAAGAGCGTCAAAGGGCGCAAATACATACTGCTGTAAAAAAAGATCGGTCTTCTGCCGCAGGTAAAGATCGATATACTTCATCGTGGCGGCAAATTCCGATTCTACCGATAGATCATCGCTGGCGGCAGGGTCCATGGGACTCTCTCAATCGCGGAATTTGCAGATTACCATACCGGCGAGAAACCCAAGGCCCGCTGCCACGAGGACTGCGGGAATCGGATGATCGCTGATGACCGTCTCAACCGGCTCCATTTTTTTGTGGTACCCGGCTTCCATTTCAGCGTATTTTACGCCAACTTCAGCTTTGAACTGTCCAATCCGGGTCTCGGCATCGTGCAGGATATCCTTAACATCCTCGCTACGCGTTAACAGGTCTGCATTCCGCAGCTTTCGCGCAGCATCTTCCAGTGCATCGGCGGTCTGGAGTTTCATATGATCTACTCCGGAAATACCCTTATTTGCCATCTGTTCGATTGCATCCGCTGTCATACTATTGTTCAACTCCTTTCACTCTGTTCCTGATATGATGATTTTCCTGATGATTTCGAGAGTAATAGTGACTGTTTCGAAACTTCTTATGTCATACCAGAGCAAGCGATTACATGTTAGGAATTATATAAATAGCTGCCTGTAATTTACAAAATTTGGAGCACATTTTTTCATTTGTTATTTTCAGGGCCGGTGGAGAGAATCCCGGTATTTTACCGGTTTTTCCCCACCTGGTCGTACTAATCAGGTGCGGGAAGGCCCGGCCTTTGCATTCCGCGCCTCTTCCGCCAGTATCTTGTACCCGGTCACGACAAGTGCGATGAGTACCGGGCCGATAATAAAACCGACAATCCCCATGAAAGGTAATCCGGCAAAAATTCCAATCATCATCATAACCGGGTGGACGGCAACTCTTTTTTTCATCATCACGGGCCGGTAATAGAAATCCACCCATCCGCTCAGCAGGGGATACCCTACAAAGAGCATGACAGCGGCGCCCCGGGTATCGCCAAGGCTGAAGAAGTAGAGCGCCAGAAAAAGAATCATGACCTGTGCCCCGATAAGGGGGATCAGCATGGCTAACCCAATCAGCGTTGAAAAGAGGAGTACGTCCCCGCACCCCAGGAAGTAGAAGAACGGGATTGCGAGGGCAAACGAGATCATCGCTGCCGAAATCTGGACGATCAGCAGGGCGTATATGGTACTTTCTGAAATTTCGGACATCCTTCTGACAGCATCAGAAAGTTTTGGGGACAGGGTGCCGGTGACGGTGTTCCAGATCGTGTCACCATACGAGAGCAGCAGGGATAACGAGAGGAAGAAAATGATGATCGAAATAAGTGTCTGCATGATATTCCCTGTAAGTGACAGGAACGCGTTAACGATAAGATCCTGAAGCGTTTTGTTAATATCTGCCAGTTGTACTTCGGTAAATGACGGCAGGAACCCCGATAAACCGGTGTTTTTTGCTCCATCAATCACTGAAAGCGCCATGTTCCCGATATGCTCCTGGTTATTGAGCACTACCGATGCTGTCAGCAACATGAAGAGCAGGACGACAAGCAGGACCCATACCGTGATGAATGTGGCAGATACCGAATTTTTTACGATGCCGCGAAGTCGTTTGTGAAGGGGGAAAAGTGCAACCGCAACAGCGGTTACCCAGACAAACATGGTCATGAGCGGCCAGAATGCAATGATCGCGATGATAAAAACAGCGAGGATGAGTAGCCTTAGTTTTATATCCTCATTAATCCGGGATGATTCCATGGGCATATAGGTATCCCTGCTTTTTTTGTTTTTGGCGATTCTCTAAAAAAAAATCCGTGTGGGTTAATGAAGGGAGGACCTTCATCATCCTGTATGGGGCGGGGTTTGTCATGTGCAAACCGTGGTGTGAACGTAGTTCCTGCATTCTCCTGTTGGGGAATCCTTACCCGGCTCATCATTGAGGTAATTCCACTTTATTCCCTGCATTTTATTTTAAACCCGTTTCGTTCTTCTGCTGATATGGCTGTTTTTGCGAGATGAGGTCAGGCACATTTCCTGGCCTGTCGTTTTTTAATTCATATCAGGGCAAGCGAATACATGACGTGATTTATATAAATGGCTGTCTGTCGTTTACAAAATTTGGATCAGAGCGGGAACTTTACGTCGGTTCCGTAGTCCTTGAATTTCTTTTGACTTCACGGTTTTGCCGGTTACTGCCCGGATTTGTAAAAAGGAGAGGTCGGGGGAGTCCGTATCGTTCGTACCAGGCGCATCCCCAGACGGATTTTTTTTAACCGGTTAGCTCAGGTGCGATACCTGCCCTCACTATCATGACCCGGGTTTTATTACACAATGCAGACCTGCGGCATGACACGGAGGACCGGGATATTTTTTGTTATTCCAAATTCTGTAATTCCCGGGCAGATTTTTATAAATGCATCTCTATATCCCCGTTTACTCTGGATTACAGCGGTGATCTAAAAGATCGCCCAGCCCGGCTCCCGACCTCATGAAAAATGGTGTGCCTGGGAAACAGGGTGATGCGTAAAACCACAAACCAGGAACAACATTTCAGGAAAACGGAGTGATTTTTATGGACGATCTTAATTCAAAAGATATTGAACAAGCCGCGGAAGAAGGCCGGAAAACCGGCCATGCTGAGGAAAAGGACAAGCAATGGGATCTCGATCAGGCCCGTAACGAAGGAAAACAACAGGAACGGAGCCGTGAAAAAAGAGAGGGCCTGGGAACAGGCATAAAGTTTGTCCTTGGTGTCGCCGGTCTTGTCATCGTACTCATTGCAGTAGTCCTGCTGACGCTGGGCGTGACGGTTACTAATGATACCTCGGGGCTTTCTCTGCCGTTTACCACCACGTATGGCGTTTCGTTCCCGGACGGCCAGACAACGACCATCGGGAATGTACATATCACTACGCTCTCAAGCGGGGACCTTATTATCACTGATGTCGATGGCGTCAAGCAGAATATGATGGTGGGCGACAGCCTGCAGATAACCCCGCGGCGTGCGGTGATCTCGACACTCGGGGCAGTCTCACTTGTGGATACCACGTTCCAGATCAACCTGACGTACAATGGCGAGCGGGAGAGCCGGGCATACTTCGATATGGCCGTACATACGTCTAAACAGGTGCCGGATTATCTTCTCAAACTGCTGCTCCCCAATGAGATAGATGCGAGGCCGATCTGAAGCGGAGGGAAAAAATGAAATTTTCACTTACCCTTATGGCAATGGGTGTCCTCGTACTCGTTCTCCTGTGTTCCGGGTGCACCAGTACACCCCGGCAGGCCCCCTCGCCGACCAGCACAACGACGCCGGTAATATCTCCGGCAACAACGGTACCCACACTGGTTCCCGCGGCAGCCGCGTATCCGGAAGCACAGGCCGTCGGCCAGTACGCGACCTTCGGGAGCGGGACACACACGGGGAAAGCGACCGTGTACCGGTATGCGATCAAACCGGCTTACAACTGGACGGAACCTACCCTCAACAGTGCCCATGACCAGGTATCTGCAACCGGGTCAAGCGGTATACAGCATGGCTATATTACGGAGACGCCCGGTGATGGAAATACGTTCCTCTTTGTCTATGTCAGGGTTATCGATACCGGCACGACTGAAATGTATATCCCCTCGCCGTCGCAGTTTGTCGTCATTGCCGGGGGAACCGCTTACAACTATACCTCCGTCCGCAGCTCTGACGTCGTCATTGACAATGTTTACGAGAACCAGTACGATTTCCGGCTCGGGACTACCGGGATTGTCGGGGAGATCAAGCCCGGCGACAGCAACGCGGTAGAGGGTTACCTCATTTACGAAGTACCACAGTCGATCTCGGCCCAGGACACGTATGTAGTGGCAAACATCGACTATCAGACCCGGGCGGTCTGGAGACTTGCCTAGAAAAAAGGGCATGTCCGACACCTTTTTTTCATGCAGCCGTATTGTTCTCCCCTGCCCGGGGATTGCTCCGGGGATAGAGTGTACCATCATCGTTCACTCATTGGAAGACCTCCCCACCACTTCTTTGTATCTCACCGCCCGGTAAAAAGGAGAACATAAAATTCCACCGGGCCGTGGGGGTTGGACCGGCAACGGAGATCGCACGATGCTTAAAAAAATCATTAACCCGAAAAACCGGATCGACCCGAAGACCTTTGAAAAGAAGATAGCCCCGTTAAAGGAGCGTCTCGGGATCCTCCAGCGGTCCCTGCGCGATGCGGGGATCCCGGTTATTGTCGTGATGGAGGGCTGGGACGCGGCCGGGATCACCCGGTCCACGAAAATGGTCATAGACTCGCTCGACCCCCGGGGATTCACTCTCCACACCATCGAGCAGCCCGCCGATATCGAACGGGTCCGGCCGTTCATGTGGCGGTTCTGGGTGCGGACTCCGCAGAAAGGGCGGATCGCGATCTTTGCCCGGAGCTGGTACAGCAGGGCAATCTCCGCCGAGATGCAGAAAACGAGCTGGACAAAATCGCTCAAAGGCAGGACCATTGCCATCAACAGCTTCGAGCGCCAGCTCTCCGATGACGGCGCTGTTATTGTCAAATTCTTTTTGCACATCGAAAAAGAGGAGCAGAAGCAGAGGTTCATTGCCCGCGAGCACGACCCCTTAAAGGCCTGGCTCGTGACCCCGGCGCTCTGGGAGATCCACAAGAGTTACGAGCTCTCGCTTCCCGTGATCGACCATTTCTTAGAAAAGACCGATACAAAACCCGCTCCCTGGCACGTGCTCGATGCAACCAACGAAAATTTTGCCGTGCAAAAGATCTACACGATCCTTATTGCTGCGCTTGAAAAGGCCCTTGCGGTAAATACCGGAGAAAAACCGGTAAAACTTCCCGACCCGGTCCTGCCGGAACAGCGGCCGGTAAAACGCAGCGCCGGGAGTTGCAGGGACGGGAAGACCTGTACCCGCGAGGAGTGCCAGCCGGCACTCGATGCCCTCCAGGAAGAGATGATCCGGGTCCAGGGTCTCCTTTTCAAGCGTAAAATCCCGCTCGTCATCGTGTACGAGGGCTGGGACGCTGCAGGAAAAGGCGGCAACATTACCCGGCTGGCACAGTACATGAACCCGCGCGGGTACGATGTGATCCCCACATCCGCGCCCGGTGCAACGGAAAAGAGCCACCACTACCTCTGGCGGTTCGTGAAAAACTTCCCGCAGGCCGGCCATATTGCAATTTTTGACCGGAGCTGGTACGGCCGTGTGCTCGTGGAACGGGTGGAGAACTTCTGCACCAAAAACGAGTGGCAGCGGGCATACCGCGAGATAAACGAGATGGAAGCGGACTATGTGTACTCGAGCGGCGGGGGGATCATCAAGTTCTGGCTGGAGATCACCAAAGACGAGCAGCTCCGGCGTTTCGAGCAGAGGGAAGACGACCCCTTAAAGCAGTGGAAGATCACGGAAGAGGACTGGCGCAACCGTGAGAAGTGGGACCTGTACGATAAGGCAGTCGACGAGATGCTTGCCCGGACCAACACGAAGATCGCCCCCTGGACCGTGATAGGTTCGGAGGACAAGTGGCCGGCCCGGATCCGGACAATCGAGACGGTCACATCCTACTGCCGGGACCGGCTGGAATAATTTTTTGGGGATGAGGTGACCCCCACCAATAATTCGATTAAACTCAACCGGAATTTTTAATTGCCGCTCTTTTTAGGTCGCCGGTAAGCCTTTCGCCCCCTCACGCCCGGGTCATTCCCCGCTTAAGCGATGATGCGGTATTACCTGTACTCAGGTCAGTCTCCCCACTCAGGTAATACAGCATCATCGCATACGCCGTGAGCCCACCACGGGGGCAGGGCTGGTGTGAGGGGGGCTGCATTATTATGAAATGCGGGATTTCTACAGAGCACAAAATAGTAAATAAGAATATTGGTATCGAAAAGATATCGTTTCACGTCCGTTCCCATTCCTGACGCAGGGCCCCGAGTTCCCTCTCGATATCGATCCCGAGGTTCCGGTAGATCCCCCGATACCGGGCCGGATTAAATGTACGGTTATCCGGCGCTACCTTTTTCTGGCGTGATATCTTCTGCCAGAGGGATATCGGGATGATGACGCTGGTCTTTTTTCCCTGTTCATCATAGACGTACTGGACCTGCATAACGTACCTTTCAAAGTGTACTGATTTCCTGTGATAATTATACTCTCGGTTTGGGGACCGGTCACAGGTGTCCCGTCCCGATGGATTCCGATATACTGGTCGTTATGGATCCGGAAATACTGCCTCGATCCCCTGAGGGTGAGTGCCCCGGTTTCCCGTAAAATCACCGGTGTTTACGGCAGCCGTCGGACCCCTTTTTTATACCTTCGGGAGGATCTTCCCGTTCTCCGCGGACACGTACTCAACGGAGGTGAGCACTGCATCGAGCAGCCCGGGGATGTCCAGCTTTTCCTCGGCCTCGCGCACGGCCTCTGCGGTTGCCGCGGTTGCCGGCATCTTCGGCACCGCCCGGCAGGCAAGGTCGCCCTGTTTCCCGAGAAACGTCCCGATTTTTCGGGCAAGGTCCACCGTCTCTGCCTTGTCGTAGGTGATAAGCGGCCGCAGCACCGGGACAGCAGTGGCATCCGAGATCACCGCGAGGTTTGCAAGCGTCT
>Ga0172381_10007937_pt1 | contig 10437 bp, 12 predicted proteins | sample Leawel6488metaG_FD_119754 | JGI IMG/M metagenome (GOLD analysis project Ga0172381, IMG submission 119754) | Leachate microbial communities from a municipal landfill in Southern Ontario, Canada - Leachate well 64-88 metaG | ecosystem: Engineered > Solid waste > Landfill > Unclassified | place... | reverse complement strand
AAATGAAGCTGTCAAAATGGCTGATAAACTTGTCGATGACGGCGAAGAAGAACAACCTACTACTATTCTTGGCGGCCTTAGACTTATGAAAAAATGTTACAAAGCTCTCAAGGAAAAGAAAGAGGCTGGCACTAAAAAAAATGTAAAGACTGTTTCAGGTGATAGTGGTGCTGGTGGAGTTTCGGTCAGTACCACGACCCGAAAAACCGGAACTTTACAAGAAGTCCTCGCGGATATGCGAAAGGACAAATCTTGGAAAAACTAAAAATAAACAAATAACTTTAGGAGTTATCTATGAGTACAGCAGACCTATCAAAGGCCACAAGGGAATTATTTGTACGTTCTCTTGTGAACCAAGTTTATATGCAAACTCCATTCGTGGAAGATTTGCAGCGTAGAAATCAGATTACATATTCCGGTGGAACTGATGTCAAGAGACTTATTGACACTGGTGAAATTGACGATATTATGCAGGAATATACTGCAAATACGGCATTGCAAGACCAGAAGAAAACCACTCTTGCCAAGCCTTCATTTACAATGAAACTGGCACAGTTGCCATTAAGATATGATGTTGATGAACAGTTACAAAACATCGAAGCTGGCAATGAGGAACAACTTCTTGACCTCGCCTCGCATCTTTCGTCAAAAGGTCAGAGAGCTACAAAGTTGTGGCTTAATAAGAAAATGTTCAATGCCGGTTCAACTACTGGTGAATCTGATGGCGGAACAAAGTTCCAAAGTCTCATTAGTGCATTAGACCACGATTCTACCTATGGTACATTGGCAAGGTCGTTATCTGGTGGAACTAACGATTATTGGCAGAGTGCTGACCCTGCCGGACTTGTTGAAAGCATTACCACAAGTTCACAGGATACTGCTGCGAATCTTACAATCAGTAATTTGCGCAAGTGGATTAACGAAACGGACATAGCTCATTATATGGAATCTGTTGACGATTTGTATATTATGATGTGTCCCACTTTGTTTAATAAACTGCGCGCTGAAATGGAAGGTAAAATGCAGTATAGCGCGCCAAAGGGCGACAAGGCAAGTCAGGGTTTTAATAAAATGGAACTTGATGGCCACACTATTGTTTCAGAGCCTTATCTCCAGACTACTTCCACAATGAAAACGTGGTTGTTTATTCTTAATATGAGACACTGGGAACTTCGTATCCACACATCCAGAAATTTCAAAGTTACCGATTTCAAATGGCAGGGTGAACAGTCGAATGGTTTCGACTTCTACCTTGCTCGTATTTTGATTGCCGGTAATTTGGTCAACTGGAAACCGAACGGAAATTTGTGGCTCTCTAACGTCAGTTAGAATAAGGACTTACAATTAGTAAAAGTAAAAACAAAATTTAATTTTTAGGAGTATATTATGGCTACAATTAGACTTTCAAGACTATCACTTATTGATAAATGGCCGGGTCTTGCCAATCCCAACTTGTCGATTCCGACAAATGGCTGGGATAACACTATTGACAATTTTACAACTACCGCATCTGGACAAGCACCTTCTTATCCGGTAGGAACAAAAATAATGGCCTATACAGATAATACTAACTGTCCGGGTTATTATACTATGATGATGTTGATGTATCACGATTTTTCTGCTCAGGACGTGAGTGGTGATTTTAGTGATGGCAACATTTTCTGTTCTCACGTTGCAACTGGTTGTGCTTCAACAGCAGAACTTGCAGACACTTCTCGCGCTCCTTACTTCGTAGTTGCTAAATGCTATACAGCTATTGCTACTGACGTTACTAAAGGTACGCCAGTGGCCGTTCCTTGCGCTACAATCGCAAGTGATGGTACTGTAGCCTATACAAATGGCTATGGCGATGCTTATGGCTGGTTCTGGGTTGGCGGAGTATGTCCCTGCGAAGATGCAACGCTATTACAGGGTACTGTTGGAAGCCTGCTTGGTGCAGATATGACAGTCAATGCAACAACTGCTCCCGGCCCAGTATTTGTTGACTACACAACTGGCGTTCCATTGCTTATGGGTTGCGATAACTCAAATTCTATGGACGCAACCACTCCTGCGGTAACTAAAAATGTTGATAGTTTGGCTTGCGGTTGGGTTTGTGTAAGTGCCGCATAATTGGGATTTCCCAATAGAAAGGAGTTTCGATTATGGCAGGTATTGATTTAGACAATTTAAGAAGTGGTCTTATTCCGGGTTCGGGAATTGTAGAGTTTAATCGTGTTGATTTTTCAGCCGGTTCTCGTACAGTTGAAGTTGCAACGAGATTGAACACTTGCTGGCTTGGTTTTGGTCTTGCAGACACTACACAGAGTACAGAAGGTGTTCATAACCTTATTGCTACTACCGATGGCGATGTAAGTAATGGTAACATTACATTTACTCGACACGGGCCGTATTTCGGCGCAGATGCACGATTTAACATCTTTTTGACTGGATGGTAATTACCTTCTCGCAAAGTCTGTATGGGGGGCGCAAGCCCCCTGTATGGACGAGATTGGAGTATCTATGGCATATACTGGTGAACAGTTAATTGACGAAGTTCAGGCATTATGCGGCAGAACTGGCGATACGATTCTAATTACAGATGCAAGAATAAATGTTTGGCTTAATGAAGCACAGAAAAGAATCTGTGAAGATATTGTCGGAATTAAAACTTTAACATTTAAAAATGCAAAATCTCTTGCCTGTGTATCAGACCAAATGGCTTACGCAATAAACGACATTACCACTGGCAGTGATAACACTGCACAGAAAGTATGTCATATATTTGGGGTATCTTTTCTCGATGGCAATAATTCATATAAACTTGATTATATTCCGATAGATGAATTTGACGAAGAATATCCAGACCCTACAAGTAGTGATTTCGCAACCGATAAACCTTTAAGATGGACAAGACGTGCTGGAAACATAGAAGTATTTCCATTGCCGTCAACAACTTATGCTGATTACACATTAAGAGTTGACGCTGATTTTTATGCAGCAGATTTTACCTTGAACTCTACGGAGTATTCTGATATAACAAACGCAGATGATGCAATTATATTTTATAGTCTTGCGAAGGCTTGGCAGGCCATTGGAGAAACTGCTAAGTCAACAGAAAATAAAGCGTATTTTGCGAAATGGATTAATAATTATAAGGAACAGAACGATAATCTTCACGAATGGGAAGGTTCGATGTTCGGTTAGCGAGAAGGTCTTATGCAATGCAGTATAGTAGCGGAACTTAGTTGCAACCACAACGGTTCTTTCGAGAAGGCAGTTGATTTAATCTCTGCGGCAAAAAATGCAGGTGCAAATGCCGTTAAGATTCAGGTTTTCACACCATCAGAAATGACCCTTGATTGTGATAATGAGAATTTTGTTGTTCCAGATGGCAAATGGAAGGGTACTCTATATAGTCTTTACGAAAAAGCCAGAACTCCACTTCACTGGCTAAAAGACCTTATGGATACAGCCCATCAGAAAAATTTAAGTTTCATAACCAGTGTATATCATCCAAAATCTCTTGAAATCACAGAACTATTTAAGGTTCAGATTTATAAGATTTCATCATTTGAATTAAATTATACTGATTTGTTAGTCTCGGTAGCAAAAACTAATAAACCAATAATCCTATCTACCGGAATGGCTACGGAAGATGAGATTAAAAAGGCGATTGAAACAATTACTAAATATAATCCAAGACTTGCACTATTAAAATGCACTTCAAAATATCCTGCGCCAATGACCGAAATGAACCTAATAACAATACCTGCTATGGCTATGAAATACGGATTACCAGTTGGCTTATCAGACCATACAAGAGGAATTACTGCTCCAATAGTGGCTACTGTATATGGTGCATCTGTGATAGAAAAACATTTATGTTTGGATAGAAATTGTCTTGATGGTGAATTTTCAATAACCCCTAACAGGTTCAAGAAAATGGTTCAGTCTATAAGGCTTGCAGAAGAATCTATCGGAGAAGTTAAATATGGCGGTAAAACTCAATTCAGACGTTCTATGGTTGCCATTAAAGATATTAAAAAAAACAGTCCCTTAACTGACGAAAACACAGGTTGTTTTAGAACAGTTATTGATGGGGCTATGGATATAGGGTTAATTGCGGAAAAAGATTACAAGACAGGCGATTTAATATAAATTTTATTTGACAAATTATAGAAGATATGGTAAAGATTTATTTTAATACCTTTAGAGAGTTATGCGAGAATGGATAATATAAAGAGAATAATAATCGGGACAGCGAACTTTGGGCAGGAATATAATGGTGTTCGCGCTAAAAATGTAGATAGAATCCTTGAATATGCAATGGAATCGGGAATTGAATATCTTGACTGTGCAACTGCATATAATTATACCCCGCCACAAGGTTTCTGGACTATAAACAAAATCACTTCTCCGCATCAGCAAAGGATAGGTTCTTATGCAACCCTAATTCATCACGCAAAAGAAATACCTGTTGTTTGGCCTGTATTATGGGAATTAAAGTTCGGAACTCTTAAAATGTCTGGTAAGGTAATGAAAATAGGATTATCTATATATGAGCCAGAAGAAATAAATTGCCTCCCATTTGACGTGATACAATTACCGTATAGACTTGTTCTTGAGAATAAAATAAACCTTAAAGACCTAAAAATGAGAGGCATTGAAGTTCACGTTCGGAAAGTATTTGCAGATAAATGTTTTGAACAGGCATTAAAAGACCCTTATGTTGATAAGGTTATTATTGGCGTTGATAATCTTGAACAGTTAAAAGAGAATGTAAAAATTGTTGAAAAACTATAATAGGCTTTTTTCGTAAGTTATATCAGAAATATCCCAAATTAAGATTATGAATGCGAAATTGGAGAATGAATAATGTGTGAACAGCCAGAACGTAATAAATGGAAACAGTTAATTGAATTATTAAAAGAATGTATTGACGAGAAAGTCAATCAAAAATTGGCAGATAAAGAATTTGAAAGAAAACGACAAAATGTTGGGTATTGTTCTAAATGTGGAAATAAGATATAAAAAAGGATAAGTATATGAATTGGCAAAAAACGATTGAACTAATACCATCTGGTGTTCAAACAGAAAGCAAGAGACCGTCTCAATATATCGAAGGAGTTTATCCTAAATATATTGATAAGGGTGATGGCGCTTATGTTTACGATTATGATGGCAAGAGATATGTAGATTATACTTGTTCTCTTGGCGCAATACTGCTTGGACACGCGCATCCGTCAACAATTAGAGCAGTAGTAGATAGATTGCAAAAAGGTCATTTGTTTGGTTTGCCTAATTATCTTGAAACCGAACTCGCAGAAAAATTAAAGGAACTAATTCCTTGTGCAGAAATGTCAAGATTTGTAAAAACAGGCTCAGAAGCTTGCCAAGGCGTTATTAAGATTGCAAGAGCATATACCGGCAGAGACAAAGTTTTGAGTTATGGTTATCACGGCTGGCATCAATGGATAGCAGTTACAACACCAAGAAATGGAGGATGCCCTTCTTGTCTTAATCCTACAATTAAGGATTTTACAGGACTGGAATCTTTAGTTGTAGAACTTGAAAAAAGAGACAATATAGCTGCTGTTATTATCGAGCCTTATATTTATGAAATGCCAAATTTTGGCACTTTAAAGAAATTAAGACTGTTGTGTGATAAAAAGGGTACTGTCTTAATTTTTGATGAAGTAATAACTGGATTTAGAACACAGGAATTTTCTGCGCAAAAACTATTCCATTGCACTCCAGATATTGCTGTATTCAGTAAGGCTATGGCTAATGGTATTCCTATGGCTGCGATATGTGGCAAAAAGGATTTAATGGAATCCATAATCGATGGTTCAAAGGCTAATTGTTTTGTATCATCGACTTTTGGCGGAGATTTACTTGGTATTTCTGCTGCATTGGCAACTATAAAAGAAATAGAAGAAAAGAATGTTATAGATGAAATATGGAGAACTGGAGACGTATTTATTGAAAGATTTAATACTATTGCCAGTGATATGTCTCTAAATGCAAAATGCGAGGGTTTCCCCTGTCGTCCAAAATTTATATTTCCATCAGACGACCATTTAAGATTATTCTGGCAGACTTGTCTTGATAATGGTGTTTTATTTGGCAAGGCACAGTTTATATCGTTTTCTCACGGTGCAGAGGAATTGAATCTTACTGTTCAGGCTATGACTGCCGGATTAAGAGTGTTGAAAAAGTATTGGAACAATCCAAAGGAAGCGTTGAGGCTAAAATGAACTTAATTATTCCAACAAGAGATAATTGTCAAGAAGTTAGATTGTGGAGAAACGACTGTCAAGTGTCATTACGCACTCCTTATGGCCTGACAACTGAAATGCAGGATGATTTTTATGATAACGTAATTTGTAATCCAAATAACAATCATAGATATTGGTCTATGTACAATGATGATAAATTTGTTGGTTTTGGCGGGATAACTTATATTCAATGGGAAAATAGTATTGGTGAAATAAGTCTTATTGTAAACAATGAATATCGAGATAAAGGATTTGGCGGAGAAGCTGTTAATTTATTATTAGATATGTCCTTTAATTATCTTAACTTAAAAACAGTATTTGGTGAGTGCTATAGTAATAATCCCGCCAAAGAATTCTGGTTAAAAATATCTAAAAAGTACAATGCTGTGATAGTAACACTTCCCAACCGTAAATTCTGGGAAGGAAGATACCACGATTCAATTTATTTTAGTATAGATAGAGATACTTTTAAGAAACTAAATGCGGGAACATTGATTGATGGCTAACGATTTAATTAGTAATTATACGGCACTATATAGTCCACTTGATATTACATACAACAATGCAATGTCCGGTAATTATGAAAATCTATCTATGGTAGATTATAATATAAAGTCTGATACTATTGATGGTGAAATGGTTTCTGGATTAAAGGGTGATAAGATAACTGGATACTGGCGACCTGTGATTTGTTTCGGAAATGATAATTTTCAAAGGGAACAGATTAAGAGGTTATATGATATATGTCCTGATATTTATTATCAAGACTATCTTATTAACGGTTCTGTTTCTGTGATTAGCAGGTTTCTTCTTGGTATGGGTTATAAAGCAAGACCATATTATACACAAATAATAGACTTAACTAAAACCAAAGAAGAATTACACGCAGATTTAAGAAAAAGTTATAAATCTCTTATTTATAAATATCCTGTTTATAATTGCACTACTAAACCAATCAGAGATTTACATTTCAAATTAAGAGGTAAAACTCGACCTGATGAAACTTGGGAAATTCAAGAACGAATGATATTGAATAGTCAGGCGTTCGTATTGGCCTCTGGTAAAGTTGGATTGTTGACTATGGAAGCAAATGCCACTGCAATGGTTTATTATAATAAAGATTGGGCTTATTATGCCTGTGGTGCAAGTGAGATAGATTCTCACCACGTTATATGGTCTTGTATTTTAAAGGCTAAAGAGTTAGGCTGTAAATGGTTTGAAATGGGTGAACAAAAGTTTAATGGAAGTGAAAAAGAAAAAAATATATCAATTTTCAAATCTGGTTATGGCGGAAAAACAATAGCAAGATTAAATCTAACAAAGGAATAGAATGTCAAAAAAAATTCTAATACTCACGGCTTCCCCAAGTCGAGATAAAATGCTCGATGAACTTATTGCAGAAAAACTTCGCGCTCTTGGAAATGAGGTTTGGGTAAGACCTTGCTTAAGAAACGGCAGACAGTCTGTTCTTGAACTTCAACCTGATATTGTAATTCTCCCGCCAGTAAGAAATCCATATAGCAGAGATATGTGCGAAACTCTAAAAAGTTGGGGCATTGGTGTTGTATCGAGACACACAGAGGCTTCTTGCGACTGGCAGGACTTCAAGAAAATGTCCGAAAAAGACAAGATGGGCATTTTTGGCGCAATACCCTATATAGTTGACCTTGAGCTTGTTTGGGGACAAGATGAGGCTGAAATACTTACTCGCCGCGCTGCGCCATTTAAAGTAGTAGCAGTTGGTTCTTTTGTTTGTGATGTGTTTATGTCAGATTATAAGTCTAAGGTATCTCCGAGAGAAGTATTTAATCAAAAGTACAAATTCGACCAAAATAAGAAAAATCTCCTTATTGGTTCTCCTTGGGGTTTTGTTGATTCCGCACCAGATTTGAGGATTGATGAAGTAGATGAAATAAAAAGAGATATACAGGGTCGTGATAAATATATCCAGATGATTAAGGATATTATACCTAAATTATCTGATAAATTTAACATTTTGGTTACGATACACCCCGGCGTTGGATTAGAGGTCTATAAAAAGGAATTAGGCCAGTTAGTACCAATAGACAGTGAATCTCCTGCCGTAGAGCTTCTGGCTAACTCTGATGGCCTAATACATAGCGGTTCTACTATGGCAATACAGGCTCATTTGCTTAATATACCAGCATTCCAGTACGGAGACGTTAATAGCAAGGCAATGAGTTGGTTTGCACAGCCAGAATCTAATTTATCAAAAGTATCTGTTAAATTTGATAATGTTGAAGATTTAATAAATGCCGTAAACTCAACAGAGACAAAGACTAACGCTAATTTAGATACTCTTAAAATTCTTGAAACAGGTAGATTTGGTCTTATGGATGGTAAGGCTACTGATAGGGCTGCCGAACTTATCAATAAAGTTGATGGTAAGTTTAAATGGTGTTGGCCTAAAGCCTCGAGGGATTATGACCAATTAACAATAATGAAAGACCATGCAAGGATTATAAGTTACGCTGGTTGCGGAGTTTGTGGTGAAAAATTCGTAATAGTTAAAGATGAATGGCTTACTCAATTAAGCAACGCCTTGAAGATACCTAAACCTGTTCCGCCTTTTGGCTTTGCTTGTCCTCATTGTGGAACAAGGGTATTGGATGTTTATGGTAATCGCAGTGATTCAAGCCAGATTGGGGTCGTCCAGACTGCCACGCAAGATACTGTTGCCGTTTAATGGCATACCGTGTCTGCAAAGAATTATAAGAATTATAAGAAAATGCTTGACAATAGATAAAATTATAGTAGTATGCAACGATGATGATGGCTCAGTGGCCGATATTTGCCAAGAGGAAAGTGTCGGCATAAGCCAATACAAACCTCCTAAAAGGAATCTCCTTTCCGAGTTCTGGCACGCTAATTTATGGGACGATAATGATTTGATAGTCCGTATTACAGCGGATTGTCCTTTATTGGAATCTCAAGAAATTGATTCAGTAGTAAAATCCCATATAGAAAAATGTGCAGATTATTCATATAATCGCTGTGATGATACTGAAAATCAAGAGCAAGGCGAAGGCAGGGATGTTGAAGTTTTTACAGGCAGAGCATTAAAAACTGCTTATGAAACTGCAACGAACGATTACGACAAAGAGCATTGCACTCCATTTTTTAGAAAAGGCGACTTCTTGGTAAATAAAACACCTACACCAAAAGGTATAGGCTTGTCATTAAACACTAAAGAAGATTACTCTAAAATTTTGGAGATTATAAATGGCTATACATAGCAATGGAAATGGTGATGCTTGGACAGAATTAGCACCAGATGTCAACCAGCCTCACGGTTTGGATTATAGGGAATTTCAAGACCTACGCAAGGGTGTTCGCAAAAGAATAGCGAAACAACATTTGACTTTTGCTGACAATACTGTTGGTGGCGAACATCTTCCCGGTGGTTCAAGCATTTTATATACCCTTGATTCCACGCAAGTTGCCGCCGTTGACAGTAAAGCCGGAGACGCAACTGGGCAACACGCAAAAGGATTAGCTTGTCTAACTGGCTTTGATGGCTCAAGTGTTTCGCTTTGGTTTTATGATGATAACACTTCTGCTACTCCAATAATGATAACTCCTGCAAGTATTTGTCGTGGCGCAGATTTTACTTGGACTGGAGCACACGAGTTCGATGGAACTATTGATTTTTCTTCTTGCTGGTTTGATGACAGTGTTGATATTCAAGGAAGATTAACTTGCGCCTCTAATGTAACAATAACAGGAGATTTATCGGTTGGTGGCGCAGCTTTATTTGCAAGTGATGTTTCGGTTGCTGGCGGTCTTAATGTTGCCGGAGATTTGACGGTTACTGGCACAACTCGCGTTACCGGTGATGTTTCCATACAAGGTAAATTGACTGTTAAGACGACAGATTTTTCCAAACAGACTATAACTGTATGGGCAAATTGTGGCTCTGCATCAAGCGACATACATTCATCTTTAGGGTTAAGCACTTTTAATAGAATAGCAGAAGGGGATTATTCTTTTGCTTGGTCAAGTGCTTTTTCAGATGCTACGAGTTATGCTGTAATTTGTTTTCAGGGACAAGGCGGAACTATGACATTGAATTATTATAGCCAGTTATCTGGTTCAATAGGTATTAAAAGTTGGAATGGCGCAGATGCACCAAAAGATATTTCTTCATTTTGTATTT
>Ga0172381_10007936_pt1 | contig 10437 bp, 11 predicted proteins | sample Leawel6488metaG_FD_119754 | JGI IMG/M metagenome (GOLD analysis project Ga0172381, IMG submission 119754) | Leachate microbial communities from a municipal landfill in Southern Ontario, Canada - Leachate well 64-88 metaG | ecosystem: Engineered > Solid waste > Landfill > Unclassified | place... | reverse complement strand
GACCTTCATGGCCTCGTCCACCTTGGCGTACGGATCGTTGTCTCCGGGTTGCCGGTTAAATACCTCGCCAGACTGATTGACCTGGCCCAATTGAGTACCGCAGTTCACACAATTGATAATTTGCAGGGTAATCACCTTCTTTCGGGTAATAGAAAAGCCGCCCCGTAGGGTGGCAACTTGTATTTTAAAAGTACGTATCGTGTATCATTTTGCGTCTAACTCCGCTAAGCTGGCAGTAGATCCGTGTTGTCTTTAAATCGGCATGTCCCAGCTGATCCTGTACGCCCTCTAATGGAGCCCCTTTATTCAGCATGTGAGTGGCAAAGGTATGGCGCCATTTATGAGGCGTAACATTTTTAGTGATCTTGGATTTCTTGCCGACGATCTTTATGTTACGACGTATTGTGTCGGTCGTCGGTCTATGCGGTGCCCGTTGCGTCACAAACAGCGATGGATCATCGTCGGTGCGCTCAGCCAGGTACCATTTTAGCCATATCTTTGCCTTGAGGGAAAAGTACACTTCTCTTTGCTTATTGCCTTTACCCCGAACTATGCAACTGCGATTCTCCCAGTTGATGTCAGACTTGTCCAACATCTGAACTTCACTAATGCGGCAACCAGTGCTGTAGAAAAATTCGGTAAGGGCGTGCTCTAGCTTGGTAACGCATGCCTCCCTTAATATTTCAGTTTCTTCTTCGTTATAGGCCTTAGGAATATTGTGAGGAAGCTTCGGTTCTTTCAACTTCCGGGCCGGATTGCTGGTACAATATCCCTCTTCACTTACCCACCGAAAAAAGGACCGCATAACCCGAATCCTTTGCCCTAAGCTCGACAGCATAAGATGTGAACCTTTTTCAACTAAGAATTGTTTAAGATCGAAAACGGTAATAGTATCAATGTCTTTGTCACCAAAGTATCTATACCACATATTTAATTGTATTTTGTAGTCATGGATAGTATTTTGGCTATGCCCCTCCAGAGTCTTGTCCTGTTCATACAACTGCCACGCTTCCAACAAATTCATATAATACCCTCCTGTCTAATATAACTTATATAAGTTGTATAATATCAGGATAATACTATATTATTTTCTTGTCAATATAAGTTGTATAACTTATAATATTTTTGGAGGTGGTTTTATTGAGCGGAATAGACAAAGATAAAAACACACAGGTGCTGGTAACGCTTCCGCATAGATTGCTTGCGGATATTGAAAATTACTGGTACGAAAAGCGCCTCAAAAGCAGAAGTGAGGCCACAAGGGAATTAATAGTACAGGGTTTAGAAAAGGCAAGGCCGTTCAAGTAGACCGGCTCTTTTTTGCCTGGACTTCTGCAACTCTCGCTATTCCTAGAGCGTGGTAACTTACTCATCAATGTAGCCTTTCATCAATTCATTAATCATATTTTCCTGTTCAGCAGCCTGATTGATCAAATCTCTTATGACTGTTGCTTGCTGATTGATGATGCTTCTTTGCCCCTCAATCAGTTCAATCAATTCCTGACATGTATTTGTGTCCATTATTATTCCGTAGCAGGGTATACAAACCCTGTAATTTGATAATATTCCTCTTCGGTAAGTCCATTAGTTTTGCCAACGACACTCCAAACCCTCTGCAAATTCCAAAGCTTATTGTCATAATAATATTTGATTTTTTCAAACATTATAATTCCACCTCCGCCATAATCGCTAAGTAGTCTATATCCGCCCTGTTTCGTTCTGCAATTTTAGCAGCAAAAATCTTACTACCAATTTTTAAGTTGCCGTTTATGACATAATCATAAATTTCATCAAAGTCCTTGTACTCCATTCCTTGCACTTCATCAAGCCTTGCAATTTGTTCGTCCGAGTAAGACAACGCCTGAACCTCATCAATCATAAAGCCATCATGCAATTCTTCAAATGCCCCATAAAAAGCAACATCATCTGCATATTTCTGTTCCTGTACGCCTCTAGTAGTGCAAGTAATTAAATTAGTATATAACGCCCATTCCCCATTTTCACGCTGATAAAGCTCTTTGCCTTCTTGCATATTCAATAACTCCTCTCTTTACTTTAAATATTTTCTTTTTCTTGCCTTTCCTGGTTACTTCAATTAATTCTATGTAGTCAAACCTTTGTAATAAAGACTGCACAAAACCATAACTATTAGCTTGTTGCGCATGTCCATGCCAACTATTTAATATTTGTTCGGCTTTCCCAATAGTTATCTTTTCTGCGATCATCAGCTCTTTAAGTTTCCTTAGCTTTTGCTTGATTCTTCTCTTGCTTTCATTTCTTAACAACATATGAGTGGGATATATTTTAAATCCTATATAATTTACACCTTGAGCCAAAGGGAACACCTTGGATTTGTTTTTATTAAGCTTTAACAATAATTCTGTCTCAACTTTTACCCTGATAAGCTCTAATACCTCCTTCGCCCTTTCTTTGTTCTTAACTATAATCACTATGTCATCCATATAGCGGATATAATATTTTAATCCTAGATTTCTTTTCGCATATTGGTCTATTGCATTCAAATAGATATTAGCACATAGTTGGCTCAGAACATTGCCCAAGGGCATGCCTAATATGTCGATCATGTCGGCACTATCAATTATCAAGCACATTAACTCATATGTTTCTTTTTCTTTTATCGTCTGTGCTATGATTTGTTTTAATATCTCCCTAACAATCGTATAAAAGAACTGCTTGACATCTATTTTTACGATAAAGGCATCTTCACCGTATTCCCACTTAGCTTTACGCATAAAATATTGAGTTCTTTTTACGCAGGCATGGGTGCCTTTGCCATCTATGCATGCATAAGAGTCATAAATGAATTTAGGCTTGTATGTTTCCTTTAGTACATTATTCATAGCCAATTGAACAATTTTGTCTATGTAATGCGGAGCGTTTATCGGTCTTTCTTTAGGAAAATATACAGTAAAATTAATATATCCACTAAATTTATATTTTTTAAAAATAATGTCTGCTTTTAACTGTAACAGATTATAAGTTTCATCTAAGGCAAATTCTATGGCTTCTTTATCATATTTAGATTTGCCCTTTTGCGATTTATTAAAAGCTTTTTCTAAATTGTCTATAAAAAGTATTTTGTCAATTAATTTTTCGATGACCTCCGGTTCTCCTTTCATCGGAGTGAGCGCGGCACCATTATTCATGTGTTTACACCTTTTTACTGGTGAGAGAATTAAGTTCTCTTGAATTTTATTCAAGTCTCGTGACTACAACCGTAATCATAGCCATCGAATATTTGAATTCAGGACTGGGCGCCAGCAATTGTTGCTGTTCGTGTTCCACGAATTGTTGTTGTTCAAATTGGAAGCACCATTGTTGCCACGATTCACCCGACGCCATTGCAACTTAATCCTCATGCATTTAATAGTTATCTAGCGGAGCTTCTTATCCATGCTCCTAACATTTTCCCTATTTCGGTTAATTCGACAGAAATCTGCCTACCAAATTCTTTGCCTATGTACTTTTTGTATCTAGCCAATCTAAAGCACATTTTAAGTATCCGTAAATGACCATCTGCTAAGTCTAGATAATACTTTCTTTTGCTTTTTACATCACTTGCCGCAGATATGCAGCTTAGTAGTTCAAGAAATGTATTTATGATTTTTTGTGATAATCGAAATTTTTCTGCCTTTGGAAAGTTCACAATTGGATCGTATGTCCTAAATAATAATTGCTCTGTCTTTTTGAAAATTTCCATATCTTCATATGTTGCTACTTGAAACACCTTCTTTTGTCAGAGATTGGCGCCGCCTTCGCGGCGCCCTATAAGAGCACGGAGTTTAGAGTGCCTCCAAGACTGGGCGCCAGCAAAAGTTGCTGTACGTGTTCCACGAATAGCTGCCGCTCAAATAGGAAGCACCAAAGTAGCCACGATACACCCGACGCCAACTTAAAGTATCAATCGTTTCTTGACACCATGTATAGCTTCCTGATCCATAATTATAGTGAGTTCTTAGGTTTTCGTCAGTTAATCCAATGCCCCAGTCTAATGTTATTTTTACACCAGCTTCATCCACCGCGTATGCAGGGTAGGCCCAATTGCCCAATTTCGCATGTTCGTGTAAAGGTAATATTAACTTATTCCACATATTATCAAGACCTGCGGCACCCCTGTCAGCGTCGCTGTAACTGTCAGTCGGATTAGTTCCTGCACCTTTCATTAGGTAGACCCTATAAGTTTTATCTCCGATTACAACCGTTTTCCCTTGTGTAACTTTTTTAGCGTTATTGTAAAATCTTGACGATTTACCTCCTGCTTCAGTTACAAGTGTTGCTCCGCTTACAGTGATTTTAGTATTTGTAATAGATTCAATAACTACAGATTTGTTATTTTCTTCATTCGCCCAGCCCTTCAGAACTAAAGTATCGCCGACGGCCCCCACTGTGTCAGCATAATCCGTAGCTTCTGTTTTGTCACCTAAAAATCTTTGAGTTGTGCAATTAATACTGTTATCCGTTTCATCTATTAATAAATCAGTTCCACATCTACCGGTAGGCGGTAAAAAACCTTCGTCTATTGTATCGTAAACTATTCCTGCATTATAAATGCCATCCCAGGGAATTGAGTGCCTGTAACCTGTTAATGGTTCAAATTGCACTTTACCTTTATAGTGATGTTTCATTAGGGACACATTAGAGCTAAATGCCGTCCCGGCCGATAATCCCAAAGCCAAAGCCAAGTTTGCCCCATTGAATTCTTGATTACCTCCAGGATTTGAATGTATTAAGCCCATTTCGGAAGGTTGTACGAAACCATAAAACCCCGCTTGGGTATCGCCTGCAAGTAGATATTTAGCCCCCGGCGAACCCGTATAATCAGTCTGAGGTTTTACCATCATACTATCTGTGTATTTCTTAGCTTCATGCAAAACCCAAAGACTCATTATCTCACCTCCTCCCAAGACGTACCGTTCCAATACATAGTGGTAATTTCGCCCGTGGAGGGATTTACTTTTGCGCCAAAAGCAAAACTATCAGGGGTAGGTTCGGTGTCGCCATCTACCCATCCAAACTCAGGGATACTTCCATAAAGTTGAACAGTGGCAGGACTGGTTCCGGCGATAATAGCTGCTATTTTATCCTCCAAAGACTTAAGTCGGGCTAGTGCCGTGTAAGCCTCAGGGTAATCAACTGCCTCGCCCAACAATAACTTTATGGCATTCAAAGCCGCGGTATCGATATACACCCTGCCTTCTTCGTCGATCTTAATCGGCCTAAAGTCATTCTCCGCGTATTTCCCGAGAGGAACATTGCTGGTGGCATGTATCTCGTTTCCTACATCAAGTAATTTCTCCATGTGCCCTACGGTGTCAAGGGCTCTTTTAATATCGGCCAATTCTAGCCCCTCCTTCAATTTCATCCATAAAAGCAAAGGAGGGGTTAAACCCCTCCGACTTTTGATAATATTCTAGTATCCTATGAACATTGCCCGTGTGGTGACGGCGCTAAGATCAGTGGTTGCCGGTACCTCAACCGGAGTAATTGGAGATAGCTGGTTCGGGTCCAGTATCAGCCACGGCATAGATAGTATTGTTGCAGCGGTAGTCTGATTGGTTAAAATCGAATTGGTCGCAGGGTTCCACGTCGCTATGGCATCTGCAGCAGTCCCGCTAGGACCCTCCAATATAGCCGCCGCCCTTGCAGCATCACCAGTTTCGCCTATCAGCATAACCCCAAATCCGGGCACAACCAGATGGTTGTATCCTGCAGTTAAGGGATCTCCTGTGAAATTCCATGCCTCAGAGTTAAGAGTGATATCAGCATCATCAATGAAGCATCCGGGCGGAATCTGCGAATAAGGTACATACGTTACCTTTAACTTATTGGTAGCGTCGTCGGCATGACTGTCTATGCTGGTATCTGCTGTGTCCAAAATATCGACAGTGCAAAAGTGCGTTGCGGAAGGAGATGTACCTGGCTGCTCCAGATTTACCAAAACGCCATCGGTATCATCCCATACATATTGTATTAGTCCAGCTCTGGCGCCAAGATTTACCTTTGAAGCGCTGGCCGTAACTACTTCGTCCACTGTAACACTGGACAAATAGCCAGTGCTGCGCTTAGGCATGTAGGTGATCTTGGCTGCCGTTACCGCATCAGTAGCCTTGAAGGTAAGTCCGCCAGTAGCAAAGTTTACCGCTACCTGTTTAGTAAGCGGGGTTTCACCGACCGGAATTACGCTAAATGCACCTGTAACTGTACCAGCGGTTGGCTGGACAGCTACGATATACAATGGTTTGTGCTTCAATGTCCCTACGCCAGCAGCAACAACAACAGCTTCCTCTACAATCAGCGCAGGCGGTTGGGCGGCATTTAATCTTGGCGAAAACGCCTTGATCTTGTCATTTACCTTGTCATACTCAAACTGATAACTTCCCGAATCGGGGAAGAATACTTCGCGGATTACTTCGAGCGGAGAAACTACGGCCTCGCCACCAGCAGCATAAGAATTGTCCAGGGTGATATCTGCTATTACTGCCCATCCGTTTCCGTATTTAAGTCTTTCTATTACGTTAAGAGTCGCACCCAATTAAAGTCCCTCCTTATAAAGCACAGGCAGGGAACAAAGCCCCTGCCATATCGCTAGTTTAGTTTGTTCAATGTAAGACTAGGATTCGTTAATCCCAGAGGCGCGGAATTGTCCACGGGGCCGCTGACAACCCATGTCACAGAACCGGATTAACTCGGCTCCGAAAGCAGGTTTTCCAGCAATCTTGGTAAGAATGCCAGCTCCCTGGTCCCTCCAACTCCAATCGTTCATGGCATACAGGGCAAAATCATTAGTGTCCATACCGTCAAGTAATCCTGCGGGCATGAACTTATCTGCGGTAATAGGAATCTTTTTCCCGCCGTTGACATAGGCAATGGCAGAATATCCACCCTTGATCTCCATGTCATTGACGGTCTGGCGCAGAGCGGCCTTGTAATTGATATAGGACCTGGCAACTCCCTGGGAACATTGCATGAAATTGATCTTGCTGCCTGATCTGGATTCGGCCTGGTCTATCAACTTTTGGATGGCCATGTCGTTGATCTCGCCAACGGTGGTACCGCGCTGAGGCTTTAGCCACGGGTAAGTAGCACGAGACAGACCGTACAGGGTAGCAGTATTGTCAAAGAGATTGGCTAGGCCGGTAAGCTCTCTACCATAACTGCCCTGAGACACCAAATAATCATTGTCTGCCTGAACAGTAGCGCTAATGTCGGTTAAATCGGCCGTAAGCCCTTTAACTACGACTGTCTTATCATCGTCATCTACAGCTATAACTTCCAGTACGCCGCCACCGGTTAACACTGCATCAGGAGTAGCAGAAGCATCGATAATATCAACTACCATGCCCTCAGACAGATACATGATCGGGTAATCCGCAGTCATAGTAAATGTCAGTGTTTTGGCGGTGTTATCCCAAACGGTTGCATGGATTATGCCCATTTTACCGGTGCCATCGCCAAGCACAGACCGGCCAATGTATATTTTGGCATCGGTTTCAGCGTCTTTGAATTGTTTTTCTAGCATGTTTGCAAAAGCGCCTACGCTGGATTTACTGGCTTCAATGGCCTTGTCAGTGATCTGGAATACTGCTGCCAGGTCCTTGGTTGCCCATGTTGCCTGCTTGACTTTGCGGGGATTTGCTACCGGGAAGGATGCAGTCTCATTGATTGCACCGATACCACCGGTACGTCCATACGACATAGTAATGCGAATGTCACTACCTACGACGTTCTCAGTGTTTCTCTCGAGCTGAGCCAGGAAAGCGCTGGAACCATAGTCCATTTGTTCACGCAAACCTGGCAGGAAAAAGCTCTTATAAGCATCATTCATCATAGCTATTGTGGTTGGATTATCAGACATTATAAATACCTCCTTAATTATTAAAGAGGCTACTTAAGGCTTACTCCTGCGTATTTGGCCATTAGTGCCTCTTTAGCTTTTTTTGGATCTTTTAGGTCTACGGGTGCGGTGCTAGGCGGTAACCCTCCCGCTCCCATGACAGGTGGAGTAGGATTATTCTTGATATCCTCCATGTGCTGCTGCACAACGATCTTTTTGACAGCTGGGTTTTGGGTAAACTTCGCAACAAAGTCAGGATTATTGAGCAATTCTTCCACGGTCGGCGCTGCTGGTGCAGTATTGGCCCGCCTGCCAAGGGCTAGGTTATGGGCTATCTCCACTGGATTTTTCGCGCTGGCATAAAAGTCATCGCCCAATTCAAGCAAGATTGATCTCATTTCCGGCAATAATGCTTCAAATTCTTCTGGCTTATCTTTGTATTTGGCATTGTAAATAGTGTCTAACTGGTCGCTAAATGCCTTTACCTGCTCACTTTCGTTATGATGCTCGACCAATGGTTCAATCCTTGGGTTAATCGTGCTTAAAACTTGCTCGGAGATCATCTTTGCCATTTCATCACGATAAGCGATTGGGTCATTCATCTGCAGGTCTGCCAGTCTGTCAACCTCTGCTTCCTTTTGTGCCTGAATTTGCTCGGGTGTCATTTGAGGCTTGGCAGGTTCGTTCTGTGACTTCAAGGTGGCGACCAACTCCTGCAGTTGTTGGTTGGTTTCCTTGAGCTCTGCGAACTGCTGCGGGTTCTGGCTTTTGGAGTATAGCTGCTCCATATTGATATAACTCTTGGCCATCGCCTCTACATTTACGCTTCCATCCGGGTTCTTGAACTTATCCGGTACAATAATGTCCGGGGTTACTGGTGCCGGAGTAGGTGCTCCGCCAGGTGATATTACTGGCGCGGGTTCGGTTGCTGCTGGTAGAGTAACCGGGTCAACTTTGTTCGGTTCGCCGGCCATACGTCCTTGAAGAAATTCCGCGAGTGTTTGGGGCGCGGGCGGTTCGGTTGCGGGTGCCGCCGGTTCAGTTGCCGGGGTAGCTGCTGGTGCAGCGCCAGACGGAACGCCTGTATCTTCCGCAAGTAATTGAAGATTTCTCCATGGGGTCAGGTTATCGGCTGTTGTGAATCTCATATAAATCCTCCTTAAAATGAAAATAGACCCTTGCGGCCCCTTCCGGGGTTATCGCGCGGTGTCTATCGGTTAATGTTGTTCAGTTATAATGTGGTTAAGCTACTTGCTGTTGGGCCTGCTCCATCATTTGCTGCATAACCTTCTCTTGCAGGCTTATGGTGTGGATCTGAATGTGATCAGCAAACATTTCCTTTATCTGTGGATACTGCGATACCAATTCTTCATATTCAACTGTCAGCCTAAACTGATTATGGCGGAATATATGAAGTACATCATCGTCAAAGTCGGCGGGTATCATCATCTGGCCTTGCTTAATGGCCAGTGTTTCGCGCTCGGCTTTGGCTATATGCAGTTCGTCAGCATCATCAAGACTCTCCCAGTTGCCCATCTCGATCATTTCCATAACTCGGTTGCGGGTTTCTTTACTGAATGAGCCCTCGTTTAAGAGTCCGCTTTCGATCAGGTCAAATACCATCTGTCTACGTTGGGCTGGACTCTCTGCCATGGCGCTGTACGGCTCGATAACAACATCGTCAGAACTAATGTCCGAGGCGGTCCAATCCAAGACCTCTACGACCTTGTTTTTGCCTATAGCGCGTAATACTCTGGGGCCTGTTGCATACTGTTTGTAGAATCTGAGCCACATCTTACCGTTTTCAACCAGGAAGTCGCTGATATTTGATACTGTCGTGGCTAGTCTGGTATCGTCCTGCTCTAATGCCAGCTGCAAAGCAACGCCGGATTTAACACCTGAAGGTGCTTGACTTTGGCGGGATAGCTCGGATACACCGGATATAATGGAAAACTCTTGAAGAAGCAGAGAAACTTCTGTTTCAAATTCAGTGGGCAACCCGCTAAATTGAACCGGTTTAGGCGGCTGTGAACCCCTTGTATGCTCAATGATTGTACCTGGGGTACCTCCGTTTTCCTCCATAAATTCAATGTCTACGGTGCCCTGCTCAACTGTCCACTGGCCAATAGCTACCCTGTTTAAAAACTCAGCTTTGCGGTTTCTAACCGCATTATAGCGGCGTTGCAGCGGTATCATGCGCTCCAGCACCGTCTTGCCCCAGAAGCAGCCCGGCCGGACGATGCAAACCACCTTCGTAAATGGAAGGGCTGGCTTGCCATCCTCACCTATCTTATAGGGGTTTTCATCCAAGTAATACAGCAGAACTCCATTGGCAATAACTATAATCCTGCCTTTGGGATGGTCGCTGTCAGGCATGGCCCAATACTCTTTCACGATAGCATAATCAGCCATCGAAGTTGTGGTATGGTTGTTGGTCATAGAACTGTAGCCCATACCACCGGTACCGATCATGGCCCTTTGCAGCTGCATGACGGATACCTGCTCGGGAGCTACCTTCTTGCCATACATTTCTTCTATTTGTTTTACAGGATAAGCCTTAGCATGAATAATATCGGCGCAAT
>Ga0172381_10007935_pt1 | contig 10437 bp, 10 predicted proteins | sample Leawel6488metaG_FD_119754 | JGI IMG/M metagenome (GOLD analysis project Ga0172381, IMG submission 119754) | Leachate microbial communities from a municipal landfill in Southern Ontario, Canada - Leachate well 64-88 metaG | ecosystem: Engineered > Solid waste > Landfill > Unclassified | place... | reverse complement strand
AGATAAATTAGCAAACATTAAAACAATTATTACCGATTCACACACGGCTTTAGGAGATGTAAGAAGATATATTGTCGCCCTTGGTTATCTCATTAAAAATGAGAAACTAATCATGGAACGTAAGAAATATTACGAAATTACGAAATTTGTTAAATGCAAAGAGTTGGTAACTTATAGCGATTTTGAATATCGCCGTGGACCTATTATAATTCGCACTCCCGAGTTTAAACCTTATGCCAGAAAAGAAATCGCCAAAATTGACGCTTTATTAAAAAAAGACTTGCCTTCAGCAATCAAAAAAGTCCTCAATGAAGAAAAGGAGATTTTAAAAACTTATGAAAACTAAGGCTCTTATTCGCAAACTCGCAACACGCTTTCCCAAACGAATTGCCGAAAAAGGCGATCGCATCGGATTAATGACTGGAACTCTAAAAGAGGAGACAAGACGCATTGTTGTTTGTCTTGATTTCGATGAAGAAGTAATGAGACGAATCGAGGCCCTTGATAATCCTCACGTCGATTTGATATTGACGCATCACCCTTATTTATATAAAACTCGTTTTCAAGTCTTTAAAAAGGATGAAATCAAGAAGCGTTTAACCGAAAAAGTTGATGCCTTAGGTATTCCTGTTTATAGCATGCATACGAATTTTGATAGTGGTAAAGACGGAATGAACGATGCATTAGCAAAGGCTTTAAATCTCGTGGATATTCGCCAATTAGAAACGGAACCGATGGCGCGGGGTGGACGTTTAGTAACAAAAACGGATATTTACGATTTTGCTTCAGAGGCTGCCCGCCTTTTAAAAGTTCCCTATGCTTTATTAACACATGCTGGCAAGCGTGAAATCGAAACTGTTGCCATTATTGGTGGGGGCGGGGCTTATCTTTTTCAAAACGCCTTGCTTGAAGGCTATGACCTTTATATTAGCGGAGACGCTCCTCATCATGTTCGCCGTGATGTTGTGGCGCGTCAATATAATTATCTTGATCTACCACATGAAATTGAACGCATTTTTATTCCGCAAATGGAAAAAATACTACGGGAAATCGATGGGGATTTAGAAATCATCGCCATCAATCACGAAGAAACACCAACTCTTATTAAAGTTTCTTAAGTAAATCAACAACACGATTAGTTGTTTCTAAAGGCGTAGAAGCCCCGGAAACAACCGCCACATAATTAAGACCTAAAAGGTCTTTTTTATTAATTTCTTTTTCGTTTAAAAGGCGAATTATTCGAGCGTGCGGTAATTTTTGCTGAGCGATTTTTGCCAAAGAAGCAGTGTTGCTACTATAAGCTCCGCCAATGACATACACTAATTCGGTTTGACTAGGTAAATCCATGACAGCCTTTTGTCTTAAGCGTGTGGCATTACATAATTCGTCAGCAATCCGAGCTCCGGGAATTAGTTTCTGTAAATCCTGGTGCAATTGCTCTAACTCGATATGTGACAAAGTGGTTTGATTAATTATTAAAGGGGAAGAATCACTTAGTTTAAGAGATGGTAGGTTTGCACTATTTTCAACGAGAAAAACATCTTTTCCAAGCGATAACGCCGCCATAGCTTCGGGATGGTTATTTTTACCAATATAGATGACTTGATGATTATTTTTTAACTCTTCCGTAATTAGGCGATGATTACTAGCCACCATTGGACAAGTCGCATCATAAGTAATTAATTTCTTATCCTTAGCGATTTTATCAAGGCTAATATCGTGACCATGGGCCGTAAAAACAACAACCGAACCTTTCGGAAGACCCTCTAAAATTTCTGATGGCGTTTTGCTTTTGTCACGTAGAGTCGTAATGCCTAGTGCAGCCAACTCCTCAATAACATCCTCGTTATGGACGATACTTCCTAAGACAAAAACATCGCCTTTTAGGTGTTTTGCTCGCACGGCTTTAACTAAGGCGATGGCTCGGACAACGCCCGAACAATAACCATGTGGTTTGCAAAGGAAAACATTCATATGTTTAATATTAGCATAAGGGGCTCTTTTTCGTGTATAATTATCGCGGTAACAAAATGAGTTTTAAATCATTTAATTTAAGTAACAAAATGGTCGATTGTCTAGCCCTTCAAGGCTACATTACACCTAGTTCGATTCAGACTAGGGTTATTCCTAAGGCTCTTAAAGGCGGTAATGTCGTCGCTCAAAGCGAAACTGGAAGTGGCAAAACGCATGCTTTTTTAATCCCGATTATTGACAAGTTAAACTTTGATAGCAATGAACTTCAAGCCATTATCATCACTCCGACCCGCGAACTTGCTCGTCAAATTCAAAATTTTATCGAATCTTTCATCAAGAATTATGATACTTTACGTGTTCGCTTATTTACTGGTGGTAAAGAGCCGGAGCGGACTTTTCGTGATGGAATGTTAATTCCTCATATTATTGTTGGTACGCCAACACGGATTAAAGATCTCTTAGCAGATGCGGGATTAATTGATTTAAATCATGTCCGCACTATCGTTTTCGATGAAGCCGATATGCTTATGGAAATGGGTTACTTTTCCGATATTGATGCTCTATATCGTAAGCTAAAAAATCCTCCACAAGTCATGGTTTTCTCGGCGACAATGGAATTTAATCTTCGCAAGCGCCTGGAAAAATACGTCGGGGCTGATTTTGTCGTGGAGATGGACGATATTAAAACTGCTAAAACGGTCAAACATTATGCACTCGATATCAAACACGGCGATAATCGTCATGCTATTAATGTTTTTCTTGAAACATTTCACCCGTATCTTCTAATTATTTTTGCCAGCCGCAAGGAAGAAGTTACGATGTTGAGTTCTTATTTAAAAGAACAAGGTCATGATAATATCATGCTCCATGGTGACATGTCGGCTCGCGAACGCAAAAACGCCTATAAACTAATCGAGACTAATAAACACAATATAATTGTGGCTAGTGATTTAGCGTCGCGCGGTTTAGATATCAAAAACGTAACCGAAGTCTTAAACTTTGACCTCCCCAAAGATTTAAATTATTACTTTCATCGCGCTGGTCGGACTGGACGTTTTGGGGCTGCTGGCTCGTGCTATACCTTTTATAATGTTGAAACAAGTTCCCGAATCGAGCAATTAATCGCACTCGGTGTATCTTTCTCTTATTTAGAACTTAAGGATGATAAAATATTAAGTAGCGATACTTTAGCGCGTCGAAAGGTCATCAAAAGAAAAGTTGATCCCGAACTCGAGCGACAAATTAAACTTGCTAGTTTCAAAGCTAAAAGCGATGTAATTAAGCCTGGATATAAGAAAAAAGTTCGTGACGCCGTCGCTAAAGTTAAGCGCAAACACAAACGCGAAATAATTCGCAAAGATATTCGCCGCCAACGCGTCGAAAGATATAAAAAGGAAGGTGGCAAAAATGAGTAAATTATTTATTGGATCACACGTCTCGATGTCGGGACCTGATTATTATGTTGGGAGTGTCAAAGAAGCTCTTTCGTATAATGCTAATACTTTTATGTTTTATACTGGAGCTCCTCAAAATTCGATTCGTAAACCACTTGACGAACTAAAGATTGCCGAAGGCCGCGAATTAATCAAAGCTTCTGGAATTGACGAAAGCAAGATTATCGTTCATGCTCCTTATATTATTAACATTGGTAATAAAGATAATCCTGCTGTTTATGAAGCTTCCAAGAGTTTTTTAATTCAAGAATTAAGACGTGTCGCAGCTTTTGGTCCACGTATCTTGGTTTTACATCCTGGAAGTCATGTAGGAACGGGTGTGGAAAATGGTTTATCATCAGTTGTATCTGCTCTCGACGAAGTGCTCGATCAAGACGGTACTGATGTCCGTATCGCTTTAGAAACAATGGCCGGTAAAGGCTCAGAAGTCGGAGCGACCTTCGAAGAAATCGCCCATTTGCTAAATCATAGTCGTCATAAAAATCGGCTTGGTGTATGCTTAGACACCTGCCATATTAATGATGCCGGTATAAATGTTCATGAAGTCGATGCCGTCCTGGAACACTTTGATCAAATTATTGGCTTAGACAAACTGCTTTGTCTCCATGTCAATGACTCCAAAAACGTTATGGGGGCCCATAAGGATCGCCACGCCAATATCGGATATGGGGAAATTGGCTTTCAAACAATTCATGCCTATATTAAGCATCCGCGTCTTGAAAATATTCCAAAGATTTTAGAAACCCCTTATGTCAATAATAAACCGCCTTATCAAAAGGAAATTGCCATGCTAAAATCTGGGATTTTCGAAGATGGTTGGCTTGAAAAACTATAATTTATATTATTAGCTAAAAAAATAGGATATCTAATTTAGATATCCTTTTCTATTTCAGCGACCAAGGAATCAAAACCTTCTTCATTTTTGACCGTTTTGATAACTTGACCCTTTTTAAAAAGAACCCAGATACCATTTCCACCCGCCATACCATAATCAGCGTGTTTAGCCTCGCCTGGCCCATTGACGACACAGCCCATAACAGCCACTTTTAAGTTTAGTTGGCGATCTTCGAGGTATTGAAGTACACGCTTAGCCATCGGAACAACATCGACCTGGGTTCGTCCGCAAGTGGGACAAGAAATAATGGTCGGATAGTTTTTATATAAATCAAGGTCGTGGAGAAGGCGTTTAGCTGCTAAAACTTCTTCTTCTGGTTCATCACTTAGAGAAATGCGAATCGTATCACCAATTCCAGAAATTAGTAGTGGAGCCAAACCGGCGGCACTACGAATCAAGCCGATGTCCTTAGGGCCGGCTTCTGTAATGCCTAAATGAAGAGGATAAGGAAAAACCTTTTGGGCTTGATTATAGGCTTCAATCGTTTCTAAAACGTTTGATCCTTTTAAAGATATGACTATGTCATAAAACTCATATTTTTCAAGAATAGATACATGTTTTTGAGCGGAACGAACTAATTTTTGTGCCGAGGAAAGTGACTGATCATTAGCGATGTCTTTATCAAGCGATCCCGAATTAACGCCGATACGAATTGGGACATGATGAAGTTTGCATGCTTTAATAACGGCCAATATCTTATCTTCCGAACCAATATTACCAGGATTAAGACGAATCTTATCAACTCCGTTTTCAATAGCAAGAATGGCAAGATGATAATCAAAATGAATGTCAGCTACTAAAGGAATGGAAATGTGTTTTTTAATTTCTGCAATTGCTTTTGCGTCCGCTTCATCAAGAACAGAAACCCGCATTAAATCGGCCCCGAGTTTATGGGCGCGATTAATCTGGGCGACAACAACTGTGACGTTCTCGGTTTTGATATTGCACATCGATTGAATTAAGACGCGGTTTTGACCGCCAATAGTGATCGAACCGATGCTAATTTTTCTTGTCGTTTCGCGAGGTAGCATAATTACTTATATAATTATATCACTCGATAACTTAGTGTAGATATCTTTATTTATATGTGCTAATATTTATGAGAATTTAAAAAGAGGTGACGAAAATGCGTGACAATATTATCCTGAAATGTACCGTTTGCGGCGAAGAAAATTACATCGGAACGAAAAATAAGAAAAATCATCCAGAACGCCGTGAAATAAAAAAGTATTGCTCAAGATGCAATAAGCAGACGATTCATAAGGAGAAAAAGTAAGGCTTAGTCCTTATTTTTTTAAATATGCTCGTTTATATTCTCAATGAATCTGATTACGTTAGTAACACTTACGTTTTAGATGACGAAAATGGAAGAGCGGTGGTTATTGATCCCGGAAATGGAGAAACCTCATCAATTCGCGACTTCCTCATTCGGCATAATCTATATCTCGAAGCCATTTTATTAACGCATGGCCACTTTGACCATATTCGTGGTCTGCCCTCGTTACTAACGACCTTTCCAAACACAAAAGTGTATATGCATGAAATGGAAATTGATTTTTTATCAGATCCTCGTTTGAATTGTTCGTTTCTTGATAATAAGATTGACCCTGTTATTATTAACGTCAAGGCGGAAGGTCTTATCGATGGTCAGTCTTTGCGTTTGCTAGATAAAGATATCGTCGTTATACATACGCCTTTCCATACACAAGGAAGCGTAGTTTACTACTTGCCTAGTGAAAAGATGGTCTTCACAGGTGATACGCTTTTTCGAGGCTCAATCGGCCGTAGCGACTTACCTACAGGGTCGCCACGAACTATCATCGCCAGTCTCGCTAAACTTAAGAAATTGCCAATTGAAACAAAAGTCTATCCGGGACACGAGAAAAGCACGACAATTGAAAGGGAATTAAAATTCAATACGTTTCTTAGAAAAGAATACATTCCCAATACGAGATAACTTTGTTATAATGACAAGCGGCAAAAGGAGGATTTAATATGATTAATGTTACAGAATTAAGACCAGGCAATCACTTTATTGATGAAGGTGTTTTGTATTCGGTACTTGATATTTTGCTTAATAAAACCGCAATGCGGAAGATGGTAGCTAAAGTCAAAGTCAAAAATTTGCGGACTGGGGCGATTCTTGAAATATCCCGCAATAGTGGTTATGTCGTCGAACCAGTTCGTCTCGATAAGAAAAAGATGACTTATCTTTATGATTCCGGCGATATGCTTGTTTTTATGGATCAAGAAAGCTACGAGCAAATCGAATTGCCTAAGAGCACCATGGAATGGGAAAGAAATTTTCTTGTCAGCAATGCTGAAATTGAAATTTTGGCCTATGAAGACGAAATTCTTGGATTATCATTACCGTCTAAGATTGCTTTACAAATTGTCGAATGTGAACCAGCCGTTCGTGGCGACACCGTTAACAAGGCAATGAAAGACGCTATTTTAGAAACCGGATATAAACTTCGCGTCCCGCTTTTTGTTGAAAGTGGTGAAACGATTCTAGTCAGAACAGATAACGGCCAATACGATGGTCGCGCATAAGGAGAAACAGCAATGGAAACATGGTCATGGATTTTAATAATTGTTCTAGCTTTGATTGGCGGATTGGCTGCAGGCTTCTTCGTGTCAAGATGGCTATTTAAACGCGAGCTAACAAAGAACCCACCCATCAATGAAAACATGATTCGGGCAATGTTCTTATCAATGGGGCGAAAACCTAGTGAAGCACAAATAAGAGCTGTCATGAATAACATGAAAAATAGCCAGTAAATATTTCAAAAAAGTATGATGAAAAGATGCCATAAAATTGGCATCTTTTTTTAATGTTCCATACACTATTCTTTATGTAAAATTGTGGCGGTGTAATAGCAAACAACAAAGTACCTTTTAATCATTGTCGCATGCTACTTTGTCAATCAAAAACGTAGATTTTATCGCCTTAATTTTATAATGTTTGATTTGCTCAAAACTTTATTCACAAGTGCATTATCGACTATTTATATACTAAATTAATACTATTTTATTTTAGCCACTTAACTTTGTTTTCTTCATTTTTGGCTAAGCGTTTAATGTTTTCGTGGTGACGTAAAATTAGGATAATTGTTATGATTGAAATGATAACTGCGTATTCCCAACAAACAAGAAAAATTGATCCGTTTCCCCACATTCCGAAATTGAAAAATCCGGGGTTAAATATATCAACAATAACCATCATCCAGGCGCCGAAAGTTACAGACAATGATGCGATGATTGAAGACAAAGAAACGAATTTTTTGTTTTTCAAAACAGCGAAGAAAACCATACCAAAAATAGATAAAAACCAGCTAGTAGCAACAACCATTCCTGCTAAGGCTGATACGGCTTTACCACCACGGAAGTTAGCGTATAGTGGCCAACAGTGTCCGATTGCCGCTCCAAGGGAAGCGAAGTAATAAAATAGCAAACCGTTTTTATATAAAGTTATGGTTTGTGATAATCCCGTAAAGTTAATAAGCATATAAACAGTCCAAATTGATAATACGGCTTTAGCAATGTCGACAACCATGACTGCCAATCCGGCCTTTTTACCCCAGAGTCGCCCAGCGTTAGTGCCGCCGGCGTTTTTCGACCCAAGATCACGCGGGTCTTGTTTGAAAAAAACACGACCAATCACGATGGCTGTCGGAAATGAACCGATTAAATAACCGATTATTAATGCGCCCAATCCAACTGCTATATTATAAATAATATCCATATGTAATCATTCCCTAAATGCTTATTTATTATATAAAAGTATCATTACTTTTCAAAACTTATTTGTTATAATTACGAATTGATTTAACAATCACGAGGACCAAATGGCAGAAAAAATAATTAAAAGCACATATACAGCGGAAGATATTGACGTTTTAGAAGGTCTTTCTGGTGTTCGTAAAAGACCAGCGATGTATATCGGTTCTACCAATTCCTCGGGGCTTCATCACCTTGTTTGGGAAGTAATTGATAATGGTGTTGACGAAGCCTTATCCGGATACGGCAATAAAATTGCCGTCACCATTCATAAAGATGGTTCGCTTTCCGTTGAAGATGAGGGGCGCGGTATACCTGTCGATCTTCATCACCAAACAAACATGCCTGCTGTTCAACTAATCTTTTCTACTTTGCACTCTGGAGGAAAATTCTCCGATGCCGTCTATAAAAGTAGTGCTGGTTTACATGGTGTTGGAGCTTCGGTCACAAATGCTTTAAGCGAGTTTTTAGATGTCACTGTTTACCGTGATGGTTTAATCAACCATCTGCGTTTTGAAAACGGCGGAAAATTGGCGACACCATTGGAAGTTATTGGTAAAACCAATAAACACGGTACTTTGGTCCGCTTTAAACCTGACGCAACAATATTCTCTTCGATTGATTTTAAATGGGATACGATTTATAACCATTTGCAAGAAAGCGCCTTTCTTTTAAAAAGAGTACGCTTCATCTTAAAAGATGAAAGAACTGATTTATCACATGAATTTTACTATGTTGATGGTCTTAAAGAATACGTAACAACCTTGAATCAGAGCAAAAAACCACTCGGAAATGTGGTATCTTTCGAAGATGATGCCAATGGTATAATTATCGAATGCGCGATGCAATATTGCATCGAAGACTACAATGAATCGATATATTCCTACGCTAATAACGTTCGGACAAGAGATGGTGGTACTCATGAGACTGGTTTTCGAATCGGTCTAACTCGGGCTGTTAACGATTTTGCTGTTGAACATTCCCTTTTAAAAGGGAAAAGTAAAATCGAAGGTAGCGATATTCGTGAAGGTTTAACGGCTATCTTATCCTTAAAAATCCCCGAATCACTCCTTCAATATGAGGGGCAGACAAAATCAAAACTCGGTACTCCCGAAGCCATTCAGGCCGTAAATAACTTTATTTATAGTAAGTTAACTTACTATTTGAATGAGAACAAAGAGTTTGCCGTCAATCTTATTAAGAAGGTTAATGACTCACGTGATGCTCGGCTGGCGGCCCGTAAAGCAAAGGAAGATGCAAGAACAACTAAAAAGGTCAAAAACGATTTGCTTATTAGCGATAAACTGACACCTTGCCAATCAAAAGATTACCCTCTAAACGAATTATTCATTGTTGAAGGCGAATCCGCTGGTGGTACCGCTCGTAAGGGGCGCGATCGTCTTCATCAAGCAATTCTACCACTTCGTGGTAAACCACTAAATACCGATAATGTTACGATGGATCGTATGCTTAAAAACGAAGAATTCGCGACAATCATTTCGACAATTGGAGCCAATGTCGGACAAAACTTTGACATTGAAGATTCGCGATATGGCAAAATCATCATTATGACTGACGCCGATACTGATGGTGCCCATATTCAAACCTTGCTACTTACGTTTTTTTATCACTATATGCGACCCCTTGTTAATAAGGGAAAAATATATGTAGCTGTCCCGCCTCTTTACCGTGTTTATAAAGAAGTTAATAAGAAAATCGTTTATGAATACGCATGGGATGATAAGGGCCTTGAAAAAGCAAAGAAATCGATTGGTCCCGGCTATAAAATTTCACGTTATAAAGGTCTTGGCGAAATGGATGCTGATCAGCTTTGGGAAACAACTATGAATCCGCGGACACGTCAGTTAGTTCGCGTTAAAATCGAAGATCCCTTACTCGTGGAACGTCGCGTCAGTGTCTTAATGGGCAAGGATGCCGCGGTCCGTCGTAAATGGGTCGAAGAAAATGTCGATTTCAATATGGTCGATCGCTTCATTGAGGAGGTCAAATAATGGTGAAAAAAGCTCCTGAAACTGTTGAAGTTTTCAAAGAAAAAATTTCAAACCAGCCTCTCGAAGAAGTCATGGGTGATCGTTACGCAACCTATGCTAAATACGTTATCCAAGATCGTGCTATTCCCGACGTTCGTGATGGATTAAAACCTGTGCAAAGACGTATCATTTACGCCATGTATGAATCAGGTAATATTTCGACGCGTCCTACCAAAAAATGCGCTCATACAGTCGGTGCTGTTATGGGTCGTTATCACCCACATGGTGACTCTTCAATTTACGATGCTTTAGCACGTATGTCCCAAGATTGGAAAGTTCGCGT
>Ga0172381_10007934_pt1 | contig 10438 bp, 10 predicted proteins | sample Leawel6488metaG_FD_119754 | JGI IMG/M metagenome (GOLD analysis project Ga0172381, IMG submission 119754) | Leachate microbial communities from a municipal landfill in Southern Ontario, Canada - Leachate well 64-88 metaG | ecosystem: Engineered > Solid waste > Landfill > Unclassified | place... | reverse complement strand
TTTCCAGATTTATAGATAATTCCTCCCCGCGGTCTCTGTGTGTTGATCTGAGAGGCCATACGGGCAGCAGCTCTAACAGCTGCCTTGGATCGGCTTGCGGTGGAGGAGGAACGAGAAGAGGCTACCCCACCCTCGTCAATATACTCAGTAGCCAGTTGCACTGCTCGGGCAAAGGCATCGCTTTTATCATCATGCTGGTTTTTGCCCTCAGGCATAAACACTTTTATCAGGTATTTGGATTTCTTTATAACCTGAAGTTTCGTCATTTCTGTAATAAGGTCTATATCCCTAGGATTACCCTTGGCATCAGCCTCTCCGGTAGAAGGCAGCTTAATCCCCTTACTTACTAGCTTGGCATGCAAGTTTTGGTATACCTCTGAGTTCAGGGTATCAGTGAACTTCCTACACTCCATCTGGGTTAGGTTAGTTTTTCTAAAAGCCGGCATTAAGGACTTGTCATAGTACTGGTCAAAAAGGCCCTTATGAATATTAAACCTCTTGGTAAGATCCTCTATTTTGGATACTACCTCTTCGATCTCATAATAGGGCTCAGCTCCATTCTCGGAAACTTCTTTTTCTTTGTTCGCAAACCACTCCTCATACCAATCCAAAACTATGACAGGGAGATCTCCTTCCCCCTCATCAGGCTCTTCCACATGAACAATGGCAAAAGCCGTAGCATCATTTTGGAGACCAATATCACCACCTAAGAAATAGGGTATCCTGAGATTGGATCTACTGGTAAGTCTAAGATCCTCTGAAATGCATCTTTTGATGATAGAAGGGTCGTCCAACCAGCCGGATAGCTGATCAGAAAATTCAGCGCCATATTCAACACGAAAGAGCAAAGGACTCTTTCGGTATTCTGATCTTAGGAAGTCAGAGGGTATCTTATGATTCATTTCCCAGGAGGGCATCTGAATCATAAGGATATCTTCAATGTCGGGTTCAAAGGATCTCTGGAATTCCTCCCATAAAAGTCCTGTTTTGTCCGAAGGAGAGGAGATAAGAATCTTTCTACCCGCAGGCATTCTCTTTCCACCTTCTTCCTTAGGAGGTAAAGAGAACATAGCCATAGAGGGTGTTACCGCCCCCTCCACAGCCTTATCACTCTTATCGGAAGAGGCTTTTCCTGGAGAATCCTTAAAAAAGTGAGCCACCTCATCAAGAGCCACAAAAATATTGTTAGGACCACGAAGACCCTTAGCAGAGCAAGCGTCAGCTATGAACTTAATGGTGTATTTCTTAGGGTTATCTGCAAACTCTTTCTTATCACGGGCGCTCTTGAGCTCCAGAACAGTACTGTTAGGATCCTTGTGCATGAAGTCCTTGAAGAATGAGGAGACTTCCATATTCTGCACAGTTCTGTCATAAAGGATCTTAGCGTTTTCTTCCGTGGTGGATAGACAAGTCATTGATATGGTATCTTCAGGAAACACACCAAAGTATGCCTGGGGGTGATACTGACTAAGCATCTTATATATCTCATAACCAGCAATGAGAGAGGTAACAGAAGTCTTGGTTCCGCGGCGACCACACACAAGACCTAATATCTGGAAATGATCGTGGAAGTTCTTGGTATTTAGTCTCCCCTCGTTATACAAGTAGTCTGTAAACTCTTGTTCAGTAAACATGTACAACAAATTCTCATTGAACATGTCATGAATGGGGATGTACTTGTTGGTGTTATCCATGGGGAGCCCATAGAAGGCCTTCATGACCCATCTCTGAGCAGGGAGCAAGGCAGGTACACCTGCTGCAAGATCACCCATACGAAAACCCCAGGATGCCTCGGCAAAGGTGATAATATCAACAATGCTGACCTTTCCACCTTCAGAAACACCTGAGGCACTGCCGAACATATCAGCAAAGCTTACACCTTTGATTAGCTCTCCAGCCATTTACTAGACCTTTTCAAACCTTGCTTTATTTACTGCTGCCATTTTCTTATCCTGAATCCCCGACCCACTGTAAACAACAGCTGCTTCATCCTCGAACCCTGTGAGCTGCCCTTTGAGCTTCAGATAGAACCTCTGGGAAGTGGATTCATTCATCCCTGTCTCTTTTACGGCAGAAAGAATTTTGTTGGTCAGGAGGGCTAGAACTGCCTGGAAGGCATCACTGTGGAAGTCTACAACACCACCACCCTTATCTTTGGATTCTTTAGTCCTCTGTGTAGTAAGCTTGGATATTTTATCCAGGGCTATTACAATCTTATCAGTAATGATGGACTTGGCAGCAAGGTCCCCCTCTGCAGCTTTGACACGGAGTTGTTTCAGATAGGCTACCTGCTCCGCCAGTTCTTCACGAACAACATCCTGGATAACAGCATCAGTTTCCTGTGCTTGTAAAACCACACAAATCTTTTCGTTCTTTAGGGATTCTGGATCAATGTCATGATCCATGTCGGGGATCAATGCCGTTGAGGTTATCTCAAGGACATCCAGTGTATCCGCCGCGTGTACTTCTCTATTAGTATTATCGCTGCTCATGCTATACCTATGGGATGTGTTATATGAAGCGGGTGATTTCTACCCACCCGCTTAGTAAATCAGAACTGGATATCTCCCATGCTATGGGCCCCAGGCATATCAATGTCCATGCCCACAGGCTTGCGGGCAGGAATGATAACACCTGACAGATCCATGTCCATCATGCTGTTGGAGAGTCCCATGTCCGCCACAGGGTTTACCTGGGGCTTACTGGTGGAAGCCGTCTTTGCACTGGCAAGGCGGAAACTACGGGCCTGCTTGGAGCAAGTACCACAGTTCATGAAAGTGCAGCCATGGCACTTGGAGGCTACTACCAAACGGGCTGTCTTCTTCATGTCATACTTTGTGGTATGGCATTCATCCAAAGCATCTGCACTGACCAGGTCCATTGCTGCAATAGCCTCACGAACGATCCCGATGGCTTCCCCAATAGGTACATAGGAAGCAACCTTGGTCTGCAAAGCAGAAGCTTTCACGCCCCTTGTCAGAGCTTCCTCAGACTTCTTCTTCAGGTCCTTTCGAAGGTTTGCCTTTTCTCCATCTTTTTCAGCCTTATAGGACTGAGAGACAGAGGAAGGAGCCGCCTTGGAGTCCTTCTTTTCGATCTTGGTGAACTTGTCACTCTTCTTACCCTTAGCAGCGGCAGCCATACGAATAATGGCCACGGGCTTTTCAGAGCGGTCGCTTGCCAGTTTCACCAGGGAAGAGGCAGTTTCGTCATCAATCTGGCCAGCACCATTCATGTTGGATACAGCCTGAGCTGCCATTGCATGGGTTAGGTCTTCGGGTCCCTTCATCATGGGGATACCGGTACGGCTGGACACATACCCCGCTAAGCCTTCCTGTTGTGTAGGCATTGTGCTTACAATAAACAGGGGCTTCACAGCTGCTTTACTGATAGCAGAAACAGCAGAGGGAGCGTCATTGTACAAAGAGGTATCTACGACAACTGGCCCAATTATACCCTGACGGGAAACTAGGCTGGATATCTCTGGAGAAAACTCCTGTATCGTTTCAGAGTCACAGCAGGCCTTAATACCTTGCTTCAGGTCATCACCTTGTGCCCCAGCAAGCATCAACCCTTGTATCTTTGCCAGTACAGGGCGGATCTTTGCCAAGCGAACCATATTCTGCTGGCTCGCGGCATAGTCGTTCAGCTTGTTGAGCTGTCCCTTGTCTAGAACATCCTTGGTAGCATCCGAGAGACCCGTAGCTTCGGTACCCTTGTCCACAGGAGCTTCATTAGCCCTTCTGGCACGAGCCTGAAGGAAGGCAACACGAAGGCTTTCCTTGTCCTCTATGGTGGCATCCTGGGGGATAGCACCAATGTTTTTCAGGTGGTTGGCATAGTGAGCGAGCAGGGCACCTGTGTACTCTACCTTATCCACCATGGTTTTGGCCAGGTGAAGGCACTTGCCCGAAGGATCCACAAAGTTCTTCTCACGAATAGGAGAGCCCACAGCGCAGCTGGCCAGACGTATCTTGTGATGTCCGAGAGTACTGAGAGCTTCCTTGGTGGTGTTGAAAGCACCCAGATCCAGATAGACATTTCCAAGAAGTCCATCTTCCGCGGCTACCTTCTTAAGTTCCTCAGAAGCCAGGGCAATCTGTTCCGAAGAGAATCTTTCCCGCAGGTGGGTAACCATCTCCCTTCCGGAAAGTCCCATCATCATAGCCTTCTTAGCTACCCTTTCTACCTCATACTTATCTTCAGAGGACTTGTCCTTGGATTTACCAGGGACGACAGCCTTCTGTCCTTCGATACGGGGGTTAGGACTTGTAGAGAGGTCCCTTCTCCATTCACTATTCAGCTGAGGGATAATCTCCCTTTCCGAATCTGAAGGGTAATTGTCCTTGTCTTCCCCGTTTGTGGGGGAAAGCCAGGAGAAATCCACTACTTCCTGATGCTCAGGTAGGGCACCAGTAAGATCCCCAAGATTATTGCTGTTGAGGTCATCTATTTGCATACTATTTATCTCCTACTGATGCACTTAGCTTCTTTCCTTCCGAAGCCCTTTTGGTAATTTCTGCCAACACTCTGGAAGCAAGCTTTTGGGCCAACGGGCTAGCCTGCTTTCGCATACCTACAAAGACTACGGTTTTTTCAGAAGCTGTCTTAGCAGTACCTTCTTCTTCAGGGGTACCAGTATCTTCTGGCATCTCAGGGAAGGAATCGTCTGCACCTTCGCCCTCGGAAGGGCCCTCTGCTTCTTCACTGGTACCTTCAGCTTCGCCAGTGCCCTCATCGGAGAACATTTGCTGTAACTGTTGATCCACACCGTCCAAATTCTCTTTAGAGTTCTGTTCCACCTGTGTTTTCACAGAAAGAATCCCTTCCTTCTCTTCCTGGGACAATCCCCAGTTAGGGTTGTTGAACTCATCGGTTAGCGTATCTTTGATATTGGATAGAATGACCTGCATGTTATTAAGGTCTTCCTTAATATCCCTTACAGACATTACAAAGCCCCTTCCACCTAGCTTACCATCAGGACTAATAGTGTCCATAGGTATACTGGTCAGAATGTCTACTGCCCCCTTTGCGCTTGCAAAGGCATCAGTTACATGGGTAAGCACACTTACCAGGTGGATAAGATCTTCCTTATTGTAGTCAGGAACTCCTTCCAGATCTCTTTTCTGATCAGATGATCTAGAGGCAGCTGTCCTTGAGGAGAAGTCCAAGGTAGCAGCAGTTATCCGGGTTCTTTTGGTATCGGTGCTCATATCTCAAACCTTCACGGGAGTACCGTTCCCATCAAACTGCTTCTCGATTACGAAACCATCACCATCTGCTGCTATGGACCACAATTCCCTGCTTGATTTATGGATCAAGGAGTTTGCATCAGCTGTTGTGTCAAAACCATAGAGGTCTTCTAGGAAAGCCACCTTGATCTTGTGAGGTTCATTTGCACCCTTCTGAAAACCTTTGGTGTAGGCAAGTTTAACGGTCTTGTCCACAAGTTTCTTATTCATACCTGCCCCTTTCTCTGAAGCGTACACATAGACCCTATCGTTAGGGCTATCCGCTGTATCATAAATATCATTGGGCTCCCCTAGAACTGGAGGGATACTGTTTCTATCCTCTGGAAAGCCTGATTGCAAATTGCTTGGTATCAGATCTCCGGAAGGGTAACGAATCCCTGTCTCTGGCAGCATGTTTGTACTAACAGGTGCTTCCTCTGGTGGAATCACGATGTTATTAAACATCTCAGGTCTTTCCCCCTGCCTTGTTATGGTAGGGTCCTGTTCCAAGCTATTAGGGTTGCTCATATCCTTGAAAGGACGATTCTGAGCCCCTCCCCAAGGTTCAGCATACTCCAAGAGATCTCTGGATCCTTCAGAGTTATTATCTTCCTGGTAGATAGTTATGTTGTTGGCAGGAAACTGGATTTCAGCAGTCTTGATATTCAAGCTGCTCTCCAGAAACTGTCCGAAACTATCTAAAGACATGGCTGACCTACTGGGTATTATAATTCCACTAGGGTATTTCCCTAATTCTTCACTCTACAAAACCCAGGATTAGGAGATTATTTAGGGTAGACAAAAAGAAGGTAATTATAGGCAGTTAGTCATGTCTATCTGGGCTACTGAACCCTTATCAAAGTGGGGGAGCTTCACCTCATGAAGCATGTACAGACCCTTATCTAGTATGTACTGTGCCAGGGTTGCAGTGATCTCATACTTGGGGTCATCCTTGGCCCTTTCTGATAGTTGGAGAACTGCCCTGTGGAACTTATGTCGTACTTTTACCTGGGTGAGATTACACTGTCTGTATTTTTTATTAACCAGCTGAGCCGTCTTGCTCTGGCACGTTGTCCTTATCATAAAGAACACCACGTCAGCATCGGATACAGTAAAAACTTCTTTTAGCCTATTCTGTAGTTCTCGATCCTCTATCTTAGGCATATCTCGTAAGAATACTAGCCTCTTAATTGCCCTGGTAAGCCTGTGGCTTACAGCTCCCTGGCTTATAGAGAAGAAGGAGGCTATTTCCTTCTGCTTCTTTCTCTTATGGTAGTACATGTCGATAAGATCGACTTCCCGAGGAGGAATCAAAGTGAGATAGGGCTCTAACTCTGTGATGTCTATGGAATCGGCTTCATGCTCATCAATATCAGAATCTATTGGAGCAGCAATAACCCTTTCCATTATTTTCTGATCGATGGTATGAAGTCGGGATCTACCCATAGACATAACACCCCCTAAAAGAAAGGATACTGGTTGTATTTACCAGAAATATAGGGATAATCCTTAGATATTTTAACAAATCATCGATAAAATTATATCGGTGTTAAAATTTCACTGGGGATAATGTAACAGGGTACTAGGACCCCTAATTAGTAGATATCTTCTTTTAACTTCAAAGCTATGAAGGATAAGCTCTTAGCTACCACTTCCCTGGTTTTAGTCTTGAATCTCACATCGGCACTTTTACTCTTAAGGTCCACGGAAAGAACTATACCTACCATGCTCGTAAACATCCCCTCCACTCCCTCTACAATGTCCCCTACCTCTGGAGTGAAGGTATATGCTACTTCCTTTAGCATATTTCGATATTTCTCTATTTCCTTCCCACTGACATAGGACAGTCTTCCATTGTAGACCAGTGGTCCTGCGATGTAAGTTCCTTTGACACTTTTAGCCCGTCTTTCAAAGTCACTCTTACCATCATGGCAAGCAAATGAGTAACCCTCAAATAAGGTAACCAAGATTTCTCTTGAAGCTATCACATGATTAGAGACGGGTATGAAGCACTCTACATGGTCTCCCATGATACTGTGCATCTCCTTCTCTATGCTCATGTAGGATTTTTCTACACTCACATATTCCTGAACGACAAAGGTAGCCCATGCAGATGGGGGAGTTCCCTTGGTATTATCGGACACTTCGCTCATATCAAATTAAGACCTCTTGAGGGATACAACATCTGATACCTCTTCGGGTCCCCACTCTTTGGAAATCTCCTCATTAAAGGAGTCCACCTTTGTAGTGTTCTTCCTAACAGACGCCTTTAAGGCCCTCTGTTCTGCTGCAGACATTAACCCAGTTGGACTTTCTTTGGTGCCAGGGTTCTTAGGTGCCGCAGGGGATGGTACTGCTAGGTTACCCGAGGAGAAACTCATTCTTCCTATATCCAGGTCCCCTTTTATAAACCGATAATGGGTGTGAACAAGGTCTGCTTGCAGTAACTTACCGTCTGTAATTCTGGATCTTCCGTTAAAATAGGATAGAAGGGCTCCCATTCTTGAACCGTATCCATTGTACAAGGCCTTTATGTACTCTGGTACATCCAGAGTCATTCCCGATAGACCATAGTGTATGGCATCCAGTAGAACCCCTATAATCGAGGCATGAATGGTATCTGACCCATACCTGGATGAAAGATCCTCTGCCTTATTGAGAGCCTTGGACAAATCCCCTTCTAGGGCGAGTAGAAGTTCACAGGTTCCTTCCTCGTTGTTTGAGGTGTAGGCGGATACGTTAGCGGAGTCAATACCACCCATCAGGATAAGGGGGTTTATGGCATTCTCAGCATCACGGAAGTGACCCTGTGACCAAACAGCCAACCTTTTCAGGGCATGCCTGTCATACTTCAACCCTTCCTCATTGCACATTTCGACAAGTTTCGAAAAAACGTCATCGTTAGAGGGTCTCTCTAACGGGATGAGGGTACACCTTGATTTCAGGGTGTTAGGCATCTTCGTGAGTTCGTTAGTGCTGAAGATAAAGATGGTACTATCCTCAGAAACGGGAGCTTCCAATCTCTTGAGAAGAGCGTCCTTTCCTGCTGTGGATATTCTATGGACCTCATCCATAAATATCACTCGAAAACCGTCCCCACATTCAAAATCTAGCATGGACAGAATGTTGGCCATGTTTTCTTTGGTTCCAAAATTAGCGGCATCCACCTCGATGTAGGAAGGATGCGTGTTCCTCAAGAAATTTTGACATGAGGGACACTTGTTGCAGGGGGACATAGTCACAGGGTCCCTATGCTTGCACAGCAAAGATCTTGCAAAAATTTCGGACAGGGTAGTTTTTCCTACACTCCAGGCTCCGGACATTAGATAAGCCCTGGAAACCATCCCTGTTTTTAGGGTTGCGGTGAGAAGCCTCTTGGCTGTCTCTTGCCCTTTCACCTTTTCAAAGGTTAGGGGTCTTGCATCAATACCATTCATAATGTCTCCATTCTTCCCAAAAGACTCAGCCTTAGCATATACATACGCATTCTTCAGCCCTTTTTGAAGTTCCTAATACCAAAAAGTGATTTTTTAGCGAATTTTACAAACTCTACTTCACCCATTTTTACTAAACATTTATTTGGATCCCCGTGAGACAGCTCTCTGGAGGTTATCCCCTTGGACCCATACTTATTCAGAACGATGTCAACACCTTTTCTACCTGCTTCATCAGGGTCAAAAACCAGAACGATGTTATCTGCCAACATCCGAAGGAGCCACATTTGCTCCTCATTGATAAAGGAAGTTAGGGTAGACACAGTGTTTGGAAAAGCCTTAGCCAGGGAGATACAGTCGATAGCTCCTTCCACAACATATACTATGCCTTCATTTAGGATATAGGGAAGGGCCTGTGGCAATCCAAAGAAGGCCCCTATGGTAGCTGCCTCTTGCATAAGAAACTGCTTATAGCGGTACTTAGACTCAGGGTCGATATTCCTGGTAATTACCCCGTTCACCAATCCCGCAGAGTTTTCTAACGGAATCAATATTTTCTTCTTCAGCATGAAGAAGTCTTTAGTCTCTCCCTTAAAGAGATTAAAATCCTCATCCTGGGATAAGGGTACGTGGGGTATTGAGGTAAACCCTAAGCGATACTTTCGAATGTCATCATCGCTTATTCTTCTTTGGTGTAGGTAGCTTAGTGCCTCTGGGTAATTTACCAGGCTTTCGTGTGCTCGGTTTATCAGCGGGTCTAGAAACATTAGGGACCTTCTTCTTATTTTCTTCTTTCTTAATGAACGACTCTAATATGTCGTTAGGCCATTTCCTGAATAGAGGAACCTTTTTATCCGGGGCCATCGGGTGAAATTCACAGAACAAATCGGGGATGCATAGACCCTGCTCTGCCTCTTGGTCACTTTTAAGCTCAGGGTAAGCAGTGACCACTACATACTTGAAATCCAAGGAGTTTGGAATCTTGGACCAATTGGGGTGCTTCTTTCTTTCATCCAGTATCTGTTTACCTCTTGCCGTCTTCCAATCATATATCTCAATGATCTTCCCGAGACGACCGACAACACTGATGTTGAAGCTAGGACCCCTATTACGGGAAAGAAAATCCTGGGCTGCAGGAGTAAGGTAAACTATATCCCCTACGTTATACTTCTCTGACATTATCTTCTCCTGTAAGTTTACTGATTTCCTGCTTTAAGCTATCATCTGAAAAAGCCGGCTTACCTGAGTATCTCTCACTGTAGTCAATACCATGAATAGCCCCGCAAGCCTCTAGATCCCTTCCTTTCGAAAGGGACAGCAGTTCCTCAGTAGTAAGATGTAATATTGTCCCTTCCACAAAAAAATTGTTCCCACCACATCCATGACAAGGGACAATCAGCATGGTTGTTCTTGTCGAGATAACCTTTTGGTAGGTTCCACAGTTAGGGCACCATATCTCTGCCAGGTATTGAGGTTTTCTGTTAGACAAGGTAATCCCCTTTTATCTCCACCCCCAAGGAATCTACCAGGGTGGATATGGCTGAGTTGTGAAGGTACTCATCCCGTGAAGCAGCTAGGGGTTCATACACAACAACATGAAAACCCTTCATCCTCAGGTCAAAGGCAGTAAATAGGATACCCACATTTGTTTCTGCCCCAATAAGAACAACCCTATCCGGCTCGAATTTGCTCAGGTATACCAAGAGTGGTGTCTCATGAAGGGCGGAGGGTCTCTTTGCTATTATGGTCCCTGACTGACCCTTTGGTAACCCA
>Ga0172381_10007930_pt1 | contig 10444 bp, 16 predicted proteins | sample Leawel6488metaG_FD_119754 | JGI IMG/M metagenome (GOLD analysis project Ga0172381, IMG submission 119754) | Leachate microbial communities from a municipal landfill in Southern Ontario, Canada - Leachate well 64-88 metaG | ecosystem: Engineered > Solid waste > Landfill > Unclassified | place... | reverse complement strand
TTAAGATCGTTAAGGTAAAAATCACAGTCATAAATACGAACGGACGAACAAAAAATAAATCTAACGGGTCCTCACTATTCAAAACTGTAATTTGTACCTTAAAATGTGCTTGGAGAGTTATCAACCTTTGAGGCGAGTCAACTTTTCCTTCAGTGTAGGAGTAGTATATAGCAATGCTGTCAAACCGTCAATTAGATTGGAACCCATTGTCCCACCTAAAAAGCAGCCCAGCAATTTGACATTAGATTCTATCCCAATTATCATTCTCCCATTGATTGCAATTTGACAATCATCTAGTTCCCTGACTTAGAGACAACTCTGGGCAGGAGAAAGAAAGGAGCACGTTAAAATGTCTGGTTGGAGGTTTTTTAAGGATACGGATAAATTAGATGTTTCAAAGTTATTTGGACCTGAATTGGGTGAAAACATCCCAAAGAATGGTATGTGGAGCTATAAAGAATATTTCCAAAATATATCACGATCAGTTCATAATATGAATCTTTCCTACGGTGCCGCCAAAGGAATGGGGAGATGGGAAACCACCTCAATCAGAACCTATTATTCAATATTGATATATGGGCCAATGAAAGAGAGAAAGGATATTTATAAACTTATAGATATATTCTATACAAAGATCGGGGTTGTCGGAAACAATTCGATAATCACCCTTCCCAACGATGTAAAAGGTGTAGTTTCAAGATCTATCTACCTCTTGAAGTGGGTGTGGACGAAAAGAAAGCAAAAAAAGAAAAGAGTGATATATAGTCCTCATCCTGAACCAAAGATGCATTTTGATATTGTTGAACGAAGAGGTGTAGAAACTCTGGTACCACCTAGATCGTCAGATATCTCTGATTGCATTGCCATACTCTTGGAACAATCCCAGAAATCTGGTGAGAACATAATTTTGTTTACGAACAAGACATTGTTAACAATCAAACCAGATTCAGATCCACAACAACTGATAGACATTTTTTACGAACAGTAATAAAAATAAACCGCCTTGGTGCAATTTAGACCATGGCGGTTTTTTCTTGGAAAAATTATCTTTCTCTCTCTGCCCTAAGTTCCATCTTTGCTAGTTCTCTGCAAACAGGGCATTTTAAAGCAGAAATATCAAAATCTACAACTCCTTTTTCTCCAATGTAATCAAATTCAATTTGTCCTGTATCACCACATTCTTTACGTTTTTTGATCGAAGAAACAGCCTCCTCAAATGAAGTTTCCTTTTGGGCCTCATATATGTGGCCATGGGCAGTATCAAATGTTTTGATTACCACCATCAATATGATTATATCCCCACTAGTAAAGTTTTATCTTTTCCCCAAAAGAAAAGACCACTCTTTTTTGTTTACTCACAAGAGTGGTCTTCATTTATTACTTTCTCTTTTCTTCCAAGAGTTCTCCAATTCCCTTGGAAAATGTTTCAGCAAATCCTTTTAGTACTAATTTTGGATCCAGGATCAGATCGGGAAACCGTAAAAAGATCGAGTATTCGGTTTTTGCAACTTCGTCAAAAATTTCAACAGAGTACTCTTGCAGGCAATCCCGAATAACATCGATTATTTTCCTACCTGGAAATGTGTTTTGGAAACGTTTTACATCTACAATCATGTAGATAAAAGTACAATCCCCACCAACTGGCGGATGTACACGATAATAGATAGCGGCAAAATGATTGCTATCCAAAATCGCGCCAGACGGCAAAAGCATACGTTCACCGCTTATGTGGTTTTTCCAGGGTAAATACTTTCTTTTCCTTAAATCTAAAAGAGCCTCCATTATAACCTTCCTTCCTTAAGGTTGAGTTAAACTACTCAGATTAGTAGATAGGCGGAATTATAGAAGTATTAGGCATAAAAGTCAAACTATAGGGCCAATATTGAAACAAAAAACAACCCCGTCGAGGATAAATATCCCAAACGGGGTTTTTGTTTCTGTTTATTCTACATTTTCATTGACCAGACCGGTCGAATACGCTGGCCTAATTGAACCAGTTATTAGGGTCCGATCTTTGATCGGGTCATACTTTGCAGGAATAATATACATGGGAATATGTTTCCATTTATCGGTTTTTGCCCGAGCAAGAATGTCATCAATCTCTGCTTGGGAGAAAACATATGCTTCCTGCGGCAACTTCTTGTGAAAATTACAACACCTGTCCAAAAATTTCAAAGCCATTGATGCAATTACAAAACCGTCCATTTTTCCTCCTCCGAACTGAATGAATTTTGGTTTCTAATCAAGGATCAGTAAAGAATCGACGCTGGCCTGCAGCGAATCATCCTTTAAGTCTCCTATTTCCTTGCCAATCAAGTATTTGTAATGAGAAACCTCAAAAACTGCCAGGAGTCTTATTAGATCATCACCGCCCTTAACTGTTGCTTCTTCTTCCTTTGTATCTGAAGAATTTATTGGAACAGCCTTGATGATTAGCAGGTGCTTAACAAAATCTGGTTCCGTACTCGTGATTTTATATTTCATCATATCCTCCACTTCTTGAAAATTTTAATAAGTCGTAAAAATAATGCATTTATTATTGCTTACGGCTTTAGCGATGGTATATCTTATAGCATTTATACCTCAAAAATCAAATATTTAGGAATTACTTGCAGCTTCTTTGAAACTAGTATTAATATTAATTAATGCCCAAAGTTAAAAAAACAAAGCTTTCTGCCAAAAGCCTTTTAAGAAAAGGTGTCCCAGCGGTACTTATCCCGGGTTTCTTGGCCGCTGCTGTCTTGGGTTGGAAAGTAGGAGCTCTTGAAAAAGTCCAAGATTACTACAAAATGAAGACTCTTTTTCCCACTTCAGGAGTTGTTACAGAAATTACAGATGGTGATACTTTTGTACTCAAAAATAATGTAAAAGTCCGACTTCTCGGTATCAATGCGGAGGCAGGTAAAACGCCTGCAAAGGACTATTTAGAGAGTATTTTGACGAACAAGAAGGTCTACTTAGAATATGACCGTTATCAAGATGACAAGTATGGTAGGGTTCTTGCATGGGTCTGGATAGACTGTGAAACTACTCCCCAATTCCTCCCCGCCGACTACATGCATAAGTCCAACAATGAAAGTAATGAAGGACTGATAGACAATCCAAAAGGATGCAAAAATGGAAAACTGATTAATGCAGAGCTAATTAAAAATAAGTTTGCAAAGGTTGTCGCCTATCAGGATAGAGGAAAGTTAAAATACGAAGACATGCTCAAAAGCATAAAGTAATCAGTAGCGCCCCAAGTCAAAGATCCTGAGTAATTCAACCCAACAAACCATTCCTTTTGAAGCTACCTTTGGAACCTTTTTATTATTTCCTCATTCAGAGAAGTATCTAATTTTTGTATTTCAAGGCAACCCGCGCACGGTCTACCAACAGACCTTAAAAGACTATCTTCTTTTGGAATATCCTTTCCCGAAACCCCTTCTAATACTCTTCCAACCAATCCTTTATTTTGAGGTGCAACACAAAGTATTCTCTCACAACTCCACATCTCATTCGACATTACCAAAATACTACCACAAAATTTGAACTATTTTTAGGTCTCAAAAGTTAACTGTATTTTGTATAATGACTTTATATGGGATACATGACTGAATTGAATACTTTAATAGGGCTTCCATCTGGGTTTGATACGAGTAGCCTTGTGGTTAGCCAAACATACAAGATAGTTAAAGATCGAGAAAGGTCATTTCCCCTTCATATTGCTATGCTTATGGTAGATTCTGAATGGAACTTCTATGGCTATGCAGTTGTTCACTCAATGAAAAATACGAATCAAAAGTGTGAGCTGGAATTTGAAGTTCTTTCCATATTCTCCCCCGAAGAGCAGAAGCTATATAAGGCAAAGTTTACTGAGGCGGCACACTTCACTGGTGAAATAAAATAATACAAGAAGTCTACCCCTATTGGGATACCTTTTCTGGAATTTCTTCCATATAAAATCCTTTTAGATTATTATCAATTTCTCTTGTTGGAAAAGCTAGATCATCATCGGTGTATGGACAAACATGTTCCACTAAGCATTCTTCGTTACAGGTTAATTTGAAATTGTGGTGTTTTTTCCTAATTGCCTTGAGGATTTCACAAGCCATCGTAAAACTTTATTCCCCCCTTCCCCCTCCACCTATCACGTATATGAGGACTCCTACTATTATTGCAATGATGAGGATATTTGAAAGCCCTGCAACTACTATGATTCCTAATATTGAAAGCACCCAAATCAGGAATAGCACCATTGCAATTTCTCTTAGAGGTCGAGGGAGAATTCCGATTAGCCAGATGAGAGTGAAAAAGATCAATACACTAAGTATTGTGATGGAATACCCATTGAACTGGAAAAGCATTGTATGTAGCACTTGAAAAGGAGCAAATCCTAGAAGCCAAAGCAAAAGTAAAATTACAAGTATCGCTATCATTACTCTTATAGTACCACAAAAAAACAGGCTCACCCTAAATTACTAATCAGGTGAGCCTGCACTAACAAAAACTTAATCAACAAACTCGATCGGTATGTCTGGCCGCATAAGCAGCTTTTGCTTTCTAAGGCCTCCTCTTAGTGTAAGCATGAGATATGCCGCATGGGGTTTTTGAACTAAAAATATTTTAGAATCAAGTAAGGACAATTCGACTTTTCCTTTGCTTTTTTCTTTTACTAGCTTGCAAAGAATCTCCAATTTGGAAGAATCGATAGTATCTCTACCCCACATATTTTTGAACGTGTCAAAAATAGAATTCTTGTCAATTTTTGACAGATCAGGAAGTAGCATCTTAGAAAACGATGTGGCTACTAGATTTAAAATTTCCATGCTTGTTGGAGGGATATAGGTTCCACCACATTTGATGTCAAGAATTAGAAATTCTAGGGCCTTAAGCGGGTCATTTTCTTCAGAATCGAAAAAATGACGAGCCATTTGTTGTGGACTTGCAGCTCCTAGTTTTTTGGCCAATTTCCACGAATCTTCACAATTTACAATTGGCTCCGCTAAGACTATTCCATCCGAGCTAAGGGCAAGTGCGATAATGAAACTCTTGCTCGACTCACCCTTTTTAACTTTAACAACATGGAATCTATTCATTACTATCTCCTCAATAAAATTTAGTTATTTAGTGGCTTTTGCCGCTTTTTTTCTTACTTTTGTTGTTCTTTTTTGGCTTTCCGTAAGTTTGGACCAGTTTCTTCTTTGGATGTTTGGACACCCTGATAGCAATACCAATTAGTATTGCTAAGGCCGGTATTCCAATTATCAAGAGCATGCCCCAACTATTCATAGCTTCCTCCCGTGAATAAAATTTGTCGATCTTATACTTTTAAAGAAATTGCGCATTTGCAATCTCCGCGAGGCCAGATGATACCACAAAACTGAAGAAAACTGAATTATGGGGTTTTATCTTCGGAAGGTTTATCCATTTTCCTGAAAAAACTTACCTCCACAATTGTTTTGCCAGCAGAAACTGTAACCTGAGCATTTTTTTCCTCATGTAGTTTTGCGATATGCACAATCTTCATTTCAAGAATACTGTACGCATCTCTTGGAGTTATTCCATACTTTTCGCCCATCTCTTTACAAAAATCCCATATTTCATCACAAGGTCTAATAAATGGAGCCCTACCCTTCTCTGGGTTAACATCTTCTCTCCGTCTCTGCCTAGACATACCAATATTTTCAACAACCATCCCTGCAATAGTAACCCTCAAAATTTAATTGATCAACCCCAAAACTAAATTAATTCAAATGAATCCTGATATAATTGTCTCATGCAGAAAAGTTTTAGAGGAAAAAATAACAAAACTTCTTGGCAAAAAGTTGCTCCTTGGTACAATAAAGTAACCGAAGGGGGTCAAGGTCATTATTACCATCAACATGTTGTTCTTCCGGGAGTTCTAAAACTTCTAGATCTAAAACAAAATTCCAAACTTTTAGACTTCGCTTGTGGGAATGGAGTCTTGACCAGTTCCCTACCACGCGAAGTTGAATATCTAGGAATTGATATCGCTGCTGACCTTGTTCGTCAGGGCAGAAAGAGTGACACAAACCCTAAACATAAATATATGGTTTTTGATGTAACAAAAGCTCTTGAGATTCCCGACAACTTTACCCATGCAACGATGGTTCTCGCACTTCAGAATGTCAGAGACCCTCTCAAAGTATTTCAAAATGCCTCGCAACATATCAAAAAAGATGGTGTTTTCGTTATCGTCTTAAACCACCCAGCCTTTAGAATTCCCAGACAATCTTCTTGGGGAATTGATAACGAAAAGAAAATTCAATACCGTAGAGTGGACCGTTATATGAGCTCGATGGATATTCCTATCAACATGAATCCAAGTGACAGGAACTCCCAAATTACCATGAGTTATCATCACCCACTTTCTGATTATTCTAAGATGTTGAGGGATGCAGGATTTGCAATCGACTTGATTGAAGAGTGGACCAGTGACAAAGAGTCAGAGGGAAGGGTTGCTAAGATGGAAAACAGAAGCAGAAATGAGATTCCCCTATTTATGGCTATCCGCGCGATTAAAAAGTAACTTCGTTAACCCAATATAGATAAATGGCAAGATAATTAAGAAGTATCTTGTAAAAGGAACTCCTGTACTAATAAATAGTAGATAAACTGCTGGTAAAAGATAGATGAGCGATTCAGCTCCTTTGAATTTAGATTTGATTGCCAAGATTGTCGAACAAATTAACCCTATTGGCCAGAGAATGCTCCAGTCGAGAGCTCGCGCTACCCCACTCTTCCACCAAGGTGAGAAAAATCCTGTTAGGAAAAGGAGTATTGGGCCTCCAAAATTTCCTGCCGAGTTGTGAGACATCATAAATTTGAGGTCACGCCCAAGAAAAGCAAAGATATTAAATGCTCTCCTGCCGTCTATAAAAGCCTTTAAATAGATGGTGGAAAAAACCAAGAATGCGACAGCGAAGGAGAATATCACCTTTTTATAATCGATCTTCTCTTTCTTCACCAAAATTTTAAAAGTATAAATTAGCACCACAAAGATAATTGCAGTTGACCAGAATTTCGAAGCAGCAAAAAGTCCTAGGGTAACGCCCTGCAAAGCGTACTTTTTTGGATAAAATAAGGCTAAAATGATAAAAAGGAGTGCAAAGACAGCTTGTCCTAAGTCAAGATAGGCCCCTTCAATCATCCCACTAAATACAGGGTCCATCAGAAGTAACCCCGTGGGAAGCAATGCCAACCAAATATTCTTGAAGATTTTTGTACCCAAAAAGTATGTCAGGATTAGGAATACAAATCCAAAAAACATTTGGACATAGAGTGGGTTTTCTGTCATTAAAGTTGAAAAACCGAATAGATACTTCATTAAAGGAGGGTGTTGAAAGTTGTGGAGGGTTGGGCTCTCCCCTTTTGCGTAAAGATATCCTGTTGCAATATAGATATCACTATCTGACATTGAAATCCTATCAAGAATAGCTCCCATTGGATCCTCAATATCCTGTGAACGAAGATAGTCTTTCACTAAAATGGGGTCAAACTTGTAAGTTAAAGCACTCTTATGGAAGAAAAAAATGGTAAAGACAAAACTAAGTAGGATAAGAAGATATGGAAATATTCTTTTCATTAATCTCATTATACTATTTACTTTTGGCATTTTAAGCCTAAAAATATTTAACTGCCACAATATTTCCGTCAAGGTAATGACAACGCCTGTTAGAATCTTGTAGGTAACGCCAGAAGATGTTATCCCGCACCTCCCCCACCACCGCCTCCTCCCCCACCACCGCCTCCAGAAAATCCCCACTTCCACCAACACCAGAAGCACCATACGATCCAAAACTGGATGAAAGTGAATTCATGCTATTTGAGAGAGATGAGAATGAAGCTCCAAAGTCTGTTGGAATTACATTCCCATTACTTGAATAGCCAACCACATATATTCCCGATGTTTGTATAGCCTCAGAAAACTTAACAGGCAATTGAGAAAGAGCTTTGATTGAAATACCAAGGGCTGCTCCATAAACAAGATATTTCTCCCAGAGAATCACGGAATCGATCGGATAATTCTTGGTCACAGAATAATCCTTAAGCCATTTTTTGAAAGCCAACCATTTTGCCATCTCTTCCCCTCCCCAAATACTTCTCTTGGGCATAAATATGGAAACCATTAGCATTAAAAATACATATATTACTATTATGAGAAAAACAAAAAGTATCCATGTAGATGATGCTATGCTAGCTGAAATAATAAATACACTTCCAACAAGTAGAAATATTGATAGGAAAAATTCTACTGAAGCCTTTTTTTGCATCTTCAAACTTTCCTCATCAAAAAGCCCCTTTTCTTTAAGTTCTTCTTTTGCATCATCTTTCCATTTCATCCAGAAGGCTGAGGCTGTGGAGGCTCGAGTTTTACTAAAGCTTTTAATCTCATTAAAATCCAATTTTGTTTTTTTGCCGGTAAACAAAAATTCAAGTAGATTTCTCTCCATCTTGGAAACTTTTTCTTCATACTTTTCCTGCTTAAGAACTAAGAAGTATTGGTCCTTTGCCCCAAAAAGAGACTTCTTGCCACCCTTGACATACTCAATTGCCAGAATCTTTCTTCTGGTAAGCTCCAATATCTCAGCGACAATCGACTTTCCTGTCGGATGCCCCGCAAGCATTGCTTCAACAAGAACTGGAGCCATATCACTCGGTGGCTCATGTAAAGTTCCTGCCAGATTAACCTCAGGAAGTGGATTGTCTTTACCCATCCTGAACCAGCGAAGTATCCAAACGATAATTCTATAAAGCACAAAAAGTGCCAATATAACAAGAACTGAAAGGAGACCAATACTCTCAAATCTGGTTTTATTTCCAAATGCTTTTTCTTCTGAAAGAATTGATGCAAGAGTTTTTGTCCCAGTATTGGCATTGTAAAAAGCGGTTTGCTTGGGGAAGAGCACCCGAACTTCAAAGAAGGTGTTTTTAGGTAGGTCAGCAGCCTCAAAATTTATTTCTTTATCAGACACGATATTGATTTTTCCGTTTAGTGGGCCATGACCAAAAGCTTTGATTTGGGATCCATCAACTGAGTATGGAAGAAGAACTTTTGCAGTTACCATCCCCGTCCTTTTATCCCATCCATTCCCAATAAGTTGCCAGTAAAATTCAGATATGTCGTCTTGATTTGTGACTGCATGGTCAATCTTATACTTCAGAGTGAATGTTTTTGTTTCATTTGAGGCAGTGTAATACCACTTTAGGTACACTTCACTTGAAGAAATATCCTGCGTTAACCTTGCTCCCTCCATTGAGATATCAGAAATTGTGCTAGTTTTTAAGGGAATTGTTTCGTCTGCCCAGGTGTAAGCGCCATCGAAAGTGTATGTTCTTGCCTCAGTTATATTGGCTGAACCATCAGAATTAATTTGTACGACGAAGTCCACCGAATCTATTGAATAATCCTTTGCCTGAACAAGAGTTGGAGACAAAAACAAAAAACAAAAAATGGCTACAAATGACAAACTAATTTTCTTTAACATTCATATATATAATACCTGTAGTTACCCTTCAGAAGCAATGGAGATAGTGCTAATTAAACTCGTTTCTTATAAATCCCCCTCTTGAACCAACAATTTTAAATTTGTCTTTTGGTTTGTCATAAACCAACCAATGTTTAAATCTAATCAGTAATCCCAGCATACTAAATCTATCTAGTCTCAGATATTTGTGCGCCAATTCTTTTAAAACATATTCATCTGAAAAGTCTAAAATCTGGGAAGGATCAGAGAGTGCAGTCTTGCCCTCTAGGTGCTTTACTTCATGTTGTATCACTGAGCCAGATGCTAAGGCTGTAGAAAACTCTTTTGGTGACGCCTTTGCTTCTCCTGGTTTCCAAAAATATGCTCCTCCGACAATTACTGCAGGACGAAGAACAAACATCTCAGGGTTAATCCCGTCTCTATCAATTATTGATCCACACGCTTCAATACTTACGTCATCTCCCAAAATATTTGTTGTTTGAATTTCAGGATTAATCAAAAGTTGTTTGGATATTGATCCATGAGATCTATCGATATTTCCAACATAAATTATGCTAGGATTCACGCCTTCAAATCCTAACTTTGAAAGGGTTTCTTTAGGGATTTGATTAAAAGCAAGCGCTGTATAACCATCTCGTTCACATATATTTTTTGCCGCATTCCACCAACTCTGAAGTATTTTACCTGGAATTTTATCTGGACTATCTACTTTCTCTGTTGGTTTAAGTTCTGAATATTGAACCAGTCTCTCATTTTCTATCATGGAGGTGATTATAACCTGAAATTGTTATTAAATGAAGAAAACAATAATGAATGAAGTTTGCTGCGGGACTTGGATTCGAACCAAGAATACCTTGCTCCAAAGGCAAGTGTCCTACCATTAGACGATCCCGCATTATATAAAGAACGACTAATGGCGAGTTTTTTCCTACCATTAGACGACTCTCCATTGG
>Ga0172381_10007928_pt1 | contig 10447 bp, 8 predicted proteins | sample Leawel6488metaG_FD_119754 | JGI IMG/M metagenome (GOLD analysis project Ga0172381, IMG submission 119754) | Leachate microbial communities from a municipal landfill in Southern Ontario, Canada - Leachate well 64-88 metaG | ecosystem: Engineered > Solid waste > Landfill > Unclassified | place... | reverse complement strand
GGAAACAACCTATATTGTTATGAATATTATCACCGAGTAAATATTGTGTCAATATCAAATTACTTTTATGATACCAAACTTAAGAATAATGAATGAAAATAAATGAATGTTTACTTCTTATAGCAACTAAAAATAAGATACATGGATTAGATGCGCTTATGAGAGAAATAGGATTAACTATATCTTTTTAAAGAAAATAAGGCACTATTTAAGGAACCAGCGCGAAACCCTTTATAGAAATTTAGACAAATGTTACGTTATGCCTCTGTATTTAATACAAATGTTAACTAACTATCTATCTTTTTTACAAACAAGAAAGATGGTATAATCAATCAATAATAGTATGGGAGACAATTTATGGTAGAGAGTAAATTATCGGCCGATAACCCAATAACAAGCACACGGTTGGGTGGGAAAGCCTGGTCATCAATTGTAATTTTCGGTTTATTCGGCCAAGTTGCTTGGGTAATCGAAAACATGTATTTCAATGTCTTTATGGACAGAACTGTCACAAGCAATCCTTTTGCCGTCAGTGTAATGGTAGCTGCATCCGCAGTAATTGCAACCCTTACAACCCTTCTTGCTGGAATATTTAGCGATCGAAAAGGAAACCGAAGGCATATGATTAGCTGGGGATACTTTATCTGGGGGCTTACTGTTATGCTTTTTTCGGTAATCTCCGTTGAGAATACTATAAAGCTGTTTAATATGAGTGAAACGGTCGCGATTGGTTTTACAGTTGCGATAATTGTAATAATGGACTGCGTCATGAGTGCTTTTGGATCCTTTTCAAATGACGCTGCTTTTAACGCATGGGTTACCGATGTAACCGATGAAACAAACCGAGGAAAGGCAGAAGGAGTACTAGCTATTATGCCTCTTCTTGCTGTTGGAGTTGTCTTTGGGGGTTTTGATTGGATGACTCAAGATACATGGCGATACACTGATAACACCTTGGGCTCTTCGTGGAGAGAGGGGGCAACGTTGGTATCTCACGGTAACTGGCTTTTATTCTTTTTGATATTAGGTGGATTAGTCACTGCCATAGGTATTGCAGGCTTGTTCCTTGTTAAAGACAGCCCAAGATTAGTAAAAAACGAAAAATCAAATTACAAAGATATAATCTATGGATTTAAGCCCGAAGTAATTAAGGCAAACAAAAACCTCTATCTTGCATATCTTGCAATGGCTATAGTTGGTATCTCAAACAATACATACATGCCCTATCTCATAATATATATTGATAGAACATTGCAAATTGCAAACTATATTGTAGCTATAGGAATTGTGGGAGGATTGGCTGGAGCTTTTAGTGTCATTATTGGAATACTATATGACAAATTTGGTAGAAGAAACTTTCTAATCCCAATTTTTATTTCCTATTTTGTAGGAGCAGGTTTAATGATGGTTGCTAGTCCTCTTGTTTTTAAAAATGAGGCAACTCCTCTTTGGATCTTTGCTATAGCAGGGTTCGTTTTGATGGGTTCTCACCTTGGAATCGGATCTATCTTTACTGCAACCGTAAGGGACTGGACACCCAAAGACAAAGTCGGACTTTTTCAAGGAGTAAGGATGTTTTTCTGGGTTCTTCTTCCAATGGTAATAGGACCCATGCTTACGGCAATCATCACCAGAACTAGTACCGCTGTAGGAATTGACCAATTTGGTCAAAACATCTATAACTACTCCCCCTATATGTTCCTTCTAGCTAGTGGAATAATGCTTATTAACATTCCGGTTATAATTAAGCTTTTTAAAATACTTAAAGCTGAAAAAATGTAGTTAGTATTAAATTATTAAACTGGGTTTAAGCTTGTTTTTTAAAAGCACCTCACTTTTTGGTGAGGTGCTTTCGTAGTCTACAATATTATAAATCGTGTTTCTTAGCTTTTCTCATATAATAAGGAATTTTGAACACCCCTCCAATTAATTTCCAAAAAGCTCTGGTCGGCCTATCTCCATTTAAAAGGTCTAAAAGTGAATATAACATTTTTTCTGATAATACTCCTTTGGAAAAATTACACATAGCCTCCATTGGAGTTTGCAGAGCAATCTGAGCCATAATTTCTGGGTCACCCAGATCATCTTTTCCTTTCGTAGCTAACATAGCAAGTTTTGCAATTCTTCTTCCCCATTTTGTATGCCTTGCATCATATAGATTATTATTGACAGTAAACTTATATCCCTCTGGAAACTCCCTATCGGATAATGCTCTGCCAATCAGGGCGCTAAATTCCTCATCCTTTACATCCTCAACGTCTCCGCTATAGTAAGAAGGAAAAAGCATTTTATCATCACTCATCTCTTTAGCATCGCCCTCTATTTCAATCTTGGTCGATAATCTGATATCTGCTGATGAAGCACCCACCAGAATCTCATACTCTCCACTCTCTACTTCCCAGTTATGAGTGATGGTATTGTAAAAAGCAAATGATCTCTTATCTAGTTTTATTTCAACTTCCTTTTCTTCTCCAGCCTTTAAAGATATTTTCTCAAATCCTTTTAGTTCCTTCTCAGGTCTGTAAACGGTACTTATTATATCTTTCACATACAACTGACATATTTCTTTCCCTTCTCTTTCTCCAGTGTTCTTGATTTTGAAAGATACCCTCAATTCGTAAGGGTCTTTTAGAGATTGTTTGTCCATCTTAATGTCACTATATTCAAAGTCTGTATAAGAAAGACCATATCCGAAGGGGAATAGTACTTTCTTTTTCTTTTTATCAAAGTATCTGTATCCCACATACAATCCTTCACGATATTCAACAGTTTTAGTAAACCCAGGGTAGTATTCACTTGAGGCAACATCATTTAAGTAAATTGGGAAGGTCTCTGCCAACTTTCCTGAGGGATTCACATCCCCGAAAAGTATATCGTAAGTTGCTTCTCCAACTGCCTCGCCGCCTAAATACGCTTCTAAAACAGCTTTTACGTCCTTAATCCAGGGCATTTCCACTGGTGACCCATTATGTAAAACTACAACAGTATTAGGGTTCACTTTTGAGACTGCTTCTATAAGATCCAAATGTGATTTTGGCATATTCATATGTCTGCGATCAAAACCCTCACTCTCGTAAACTTCGGGAAGTCCTGCAAAAACAATAGCAATATCTGCATTTTTTGCTGTTTCAACAGCTTCTGATATCAGTTTCTGGTCTTCTGTAATTCCATCCTGATATCCCCTTGCATACTCCTTTTGTATATCTGTTGCGGCATCCCAGGCACCCACAACCTTATATGAGTTGATATGAGAAGATCCTCCTCCCTGGTATCTTGGTGTTTTTGCAAACGCTCCTATAAATGCATACTTCTTATCTTTTTTTAGAGGAAGAATATTTCCCTCATTTTTTAATAGAACCATAGTTTCACGGGCAAGAGTTCTTGCAAGCAAGTGTTCCTTTTCTCTATCGTATTTCGGGGCAGACTGCTTCTTCTCTATACTGTCAAATACCACGCCTAATACCCTTTCACAGGCTTTATCTAGAATTTTCTCATCCAGCTTACCTGCCTCTACAGCTTCCACTATCTTTCTGTCATTTCTTCCACCAGTCCCAGGCATTTCCAGCTCAAGCCCGGCTGCAACACCTTTTACTCTGTCGTTAACAGCTCCCCAATCACTGACCACAAAACCGTTAAAGCCCCATTCTTTTCTAAGCACATCTGTCAGAAGCCATTTGTTTTCAGAACAATATTCTCCATTAATCTTATTATAAGCACACATGACAGTCCAAGGCTTTGCCTTTTTAACAGTGTTTTCAAACGCAGGGAAATATATTTCCCTTAAAGTCCTTTCATCGACTTCAGCAGATATAGACATCCGGAACTTCTCTTGGCTGTTGACCGCAAAATGTTTAACGCTTACCCCCACTCCCCTAGACTGAACCCCGTTAACGTATTCGGCAGACATTTCTCCTGCTAAATAAGGGTCTTCAGACATATATTCAAAATTTCTCCCACATAATGGAGATCTTTTTATATTGATTGCGGGGCCTAATACAACTCCTAGATTTTCATCGAGCGCCTCATCCCCTAGAGCCTCTCCGAGTCTTTTTGCCACTGCCCTGTCAAATGAGGCTGCGATTCCCACCCCTGTTGGAAAACAAGTTGCAACAATCGATTTATTAATTCCTAGCATATCTGACTTACTAGCTTGTTTTCTCAGGCCGTGAGGGCCATCTGCAACCATCATAGATGGAATTCCCAACCTAGCTACTTCCTTAGTATGCCAAAAAGATCTTCCCGAACATAATCCTGCCTTCTCTTTTAAGGTAAGTTGTTCTATTATCTCTTTAATTTTTCCTTTTTCCATTTATCTCACTCCTTGTCCTTAATTTCCCAAAACTTCTTTTAGTTCTGCCATGTGCTGATAATTCTCGGGGTTAGTCCAAAACTCATCGTAGTAAAAGTATGTTCTAAAGTCAATTTCTGAGGTCATTGTAATTGCCCCAGGACCCTCCCAATCGTCTTGAGCTCTAAAATACCTAAAATAACCATTATCCCAAATCTCAATTGTCTGAATTAAACGAGTATAAAATGCCTGATCGTTGTCCGAATTTTCTCTCAGCCTAGCCTGCGTAAGTGTAGTTGCTAGAGTCGTATCTAGCTCAAGAACCAAAGTATAATATCCCTCTTCTGCGTTATATGATACTTCTGCTGAAGTCACTGTGTCCTCATTGATAATCTGTTCTGTCTGAACATATGGCACCGATTGTCCGCTGTAGAAAATGGGAATGTCTTCCTCTTCATCAACAACCTCAGCCCAGTCAACAGTATAAATATTCTTGCCCGTTTCTTCATCGAAAACCATTGATGGGGTCGGATTAATTACTCTCTGAACACGAATACTATCCATGGATGAATCATAATATTTTCTTAACGCAAACTGAGTGCTTTCTTTCGCTATCGCTCCTGCGAGCCCCGAGAATAGCCCAGAAATGGCATCATTAGAAGGTGGAATAAAAGAATATTCAAGGTAATAGTACTCGTCAGAGTTTTTAACTATATATCTATATCCAGGAACCTTAACCAGGCCTCCAAACATAGATGTCGAAGAAGCAACCATCAGTGCTACATCTTCTGTGTTTTTATACAAAGCATTTGCTTGATCATACAACATAACAGCAAACTCTATTTTATCCTCCATATCATCTTCTTCCTCTGGAATAGATAAAGATAGTGCAAGAGATGGGGGTTTGTCTCCAACTGAAAACTGCTGGGTCGGGTTTTCTTCAGCTGGCATAAAAAATTCCAATGCCAGGTAACAAATTAGTACTGTAAATAAAACTGCAGCTATTAAACCAATAGCTTTTTCAATAATACTCTTTCCCTTCATAAAAACCTCTAAAGCCTAAATTGCGAACATTCGCTATACTAAAGATATTAACATATATAAGTTATACTTATCAATAAGCATTCTCTTTTAAAAGGGATGCTCTTTTCCAGCAAAAAGGCTTATTTCAAAAAAGTCCATTTAACTCTTAAGAAATTTTTCGACCCAAATCAACCATTGTTTTCTAAAAAATACCTTATAATGCTAATCCTTGATTCTAAATTCAAAATCGCATTTTTCCGCGCCCTTTCCAATCATATGCTGTCTAGAGAAAAGCACCTCCGGTTGACACATGGAAAAATATATCCCATCTCCCGCACAAAATGCATCCATTAATTCAGGATGGCCTGCTTTAATTATTAAATCAACCAATCTGCACCTTACTATATCAAATTTATATCTTTTACTATTTTCTTCTACTAATTCGTAGTCAGCATTTGGGAATTTATCAATAATTCCCTCAAAAAACGCTGATCTATCCTCTTCCCCCATTTTCAGGAGCTTTTCTCTTTTTATCAAAGGAATCAAAAAATTAAGTTGTGTTACCGCAGAACGAATTATTACTTCTCTAACAATTCTCTCCGCTTCCTTGATTTCTCTTATATTCTTCAGGGCCCTATATAGCAAAATAGCCTCACCAATCAACTCTCTTGATTCAAGATCTTTCTCTGTCTCACATTCTGGGAATTTTAACCAGGGTTCTCCCCTTTTTTTGCTTCTCTCCATTTCTTTCAAAACCTGAATAAGTTCCTTAAAATTTACTTCTTTTTTCAGAACTTTGAATGCTGAAATTTTAATTTTTACTTCTAATATTTTATTCATTTCTTCCTTGTTTATTCATTTCTTCCTTGTTTTTATAGAAAATGTGGGATAAATAGGAATAATTTCGGGATAGATTAACTATTACTGCAAAAAAATTAAATGGGAATAAGAGCTAATCTCTCTTATCGATTTCTTTAACTAGCGCTTCTTTTTCATTTTTCAATGCTTCTGAAATCCTTTCCCCAAGTTTTTTCCCATAAACAATTCCCACGTATACTATGAGTGCACCGGCTGAAACCCAAAGCTCAATAGCATACATTCTTCTTTTTGTAAGAATATCCATAGTTACAGCGGGATCATTTACTCTTGCCCCAAGGGACATAGTGGGAGGCCAGCCGGGAGGAACAACTTGCATAAAAACATAAATGCTATAAATAACTTGATAAATAAAGATTAAGATAATGGCATAATTTAATATCTTCCATCTTAATGCATAGATTTTTTTAAAAAAACTTTTCATTTATTCCCCCTCAACTTTCTATAAAATTTTATCTTCTCATCTTATAGATTAGTTCTCTTATTTGAAACTCTTCTATAATTACTACAATATTCAACTGGTACTATTTAATCATCCTAAATTCTTTGAATTAAAGTTTTAAGATCTTATTCTCCCAATCCTGCGTTCAACCCAGGAATATATTCATCTACGATTGATTTAAGTACAGAAACAACTCCTTCCTCATAGATATTTACATGACTTACACCCTCAACAATATGAACATTTTCTGCTTCAGCTCCGTGACCTGCGGTTGCACTTACAATATCAACTGTTGAATCCCCATCATATGATCGGACAAGAGATATTCCCCCAGAAGAAGTAAATTTTACCCCAACTGTTGTTTGAAAACCCGTCATAGCAACATATTCTACTGGGACTAAGTCGGAAACAAATGTTTTAACTCCCTCATTTTCTATCCAGAACTTTTCTGAATATGCTACAAGTTTATCCATCATAGGCTTTGGTTCAATTCTATTGCCTTCTATATCTTGTTTCCAAAACCAATCCCTTTTCATAGTCAGGTAGGCATGGGCTTGGTCAGCTGTGATTATTTTATCATCTAAAGAATAATAATGATTATTAGTGTAATCATAACCTTTACTCGGAAGCATCTCATATATACTCGGCATGTTGCTTAATATTGCGGTAACATCTACCTCAACATTTAAACTAAGTTCAGGGTAAGAAAAGCTATTTAAAGGGAACAAAACATATCCTTCGGCTCCATAAGTACCAAAAAATGGTGCCGCAACTGGAATAAATAATTCCACTTTCTCCCTATTCTCTTCTTTACATAAATAGTTTGCAACTAGCGGGCCACCCATGGAATGAGTTATGAAAATTACCTTATCGTATCCGTTTGAGTTTATAAATTCCTCAAGTTGTAAAGAAGTGATTTCCATACTCTTCCTATAATCGAATTGCCAAACGATACTATCATAATAATCACTATATTCCTCTTCTAAATATTTTCTTATTGGTCTAAATATACTTAGCATAGAATCAATTTCATCTGGATGCGAATTCATATCGCATACAGGAAGTTCGTTGATAACGTTACCATTTTCGTCGCACCCCAAGACCCATTCTGCATAAGCGGGCAAACCCATGTCCTTCATTTTGTCCGAATTCAACACATTGAAAATTCCTTCAAAATTCATATTTCCATTCTTGTCGTTAACCAAAGCAATGCTTTCGTTTAAATCGGGATCTCTAAAAATACTACCGCCAAAACCTGGCACCATAATGACAGCCTTCTTCAAGGGTTCCGGATCTTTATCCTTACAAGAAACTAGGGTGAAACTAAATAATCCAACTAACAAAGAAATCAATAAAATAATAGATATTACTTTTCTTATTTTCATCCTTTTAATCCCCCAGTATAGTGCTTAATACAAAAATTATATTTGTAATTTAAATTAAAGTCAATTTGAGAAAACTTTGCTGTTTAGAGAACAAAATCTTTTCCGAGTCTCTAATATAATTAAAAACAGGCATATTGACTAATACTATACCGAATGATAACATAAATGTAATGATAATATAAGGGGATTTTTGTTATGAAAAAAGTCATTTTAATTATTTCGACGGTTCTATTGTTAGTTTTTACTGGAACATTTTTAATCGCCTGCGATGGGTTTAACCTTGATCTCAGTGGTGCGGTTTGGCCCTTTGAAGAAGAAGCTGATGATGAAATACAGCTAAATTTTGAAGCTATTATGGCGGATGATTACAAAGGAAAATATGGATGCAAGATAATATTGGATTCAGATGGCGCAGGCCCTCTTCCATCTTCTTCATATACCGTTACATACTATTCAGATAAGAGTGGAGCGATTGATAAAGAAAAATTCACTTATGTTAAAGATAGTGATGTTTATTCAACATTGAGAATTGGCGAAGATACTTACTACATAGACGAAAATGCGGGAACTTATTCGGAATCGCCAAACGCCACTTTTATTATTATCGCACTTGCAGTAGCTAATGCAATGGAGTATGGAGTTGTTGAATTTGAAGATGAACAAGACAGGGTTAAATGGGCTTGCCAATCAAAAACTGAAGATGTATCTATTACTAATTTTGAAGGTAGCTCAGAAGAAACCATTCAGTTCCTCTATTGGGACATAGAGTTCTCTTCTGAGCAAGACCTGACTGGAACAGCAAACGAATATGGAGAAAGAATGACTGTCAATTTCAAAAAACAAATTACTCCTATGCTTGCAATGATGTATTATGAAACGGTATCCCAAGCTGAACCTTCAATTGTAACAAAAACAGTTACTGCTTATCCGATTTTCGCATTTGATTACGTGATTACTGATGCAGATTTTGAATTACCAGCTCAAGAATAATCTTGTTATTATCAGATTAGTATTTACAAAAAACCCTTGGGATAAAAGCCAAGGGTTTTTAACTGCAGAAGCAGGAAATGCTATTCTCTTTAACCGACAATTTGGTTGATGAATTATGTAGAAATAATAACTAAATATTTTTTACTTTTGTAGGTACATATTGGGAAGCGATTTCCGCACATTCCGTTAAATATTCTGAAGAACGAGTAAATTTATCTTCGTATCCTTTAGGAATATTTATTTGTTGAAGAGAATAAGCTTTTGCTCCAGCTATCATCTCTGCAATTTCTTTAATGTCAATTTTTGTAAGGTTGGGGTCAAATGTTGTTCTAAATTCATAATCAATACTACTATTCATTAGCAACTTTATACTTTTTCTAATATTTTCTTCCTGCCCTTCTCTCATAGGAGTAACAATTTTGTATTGAGAAATTGGAGCCTTAATATCCATTGCTACATAATCTAGCATAGGCAATAGTTCTTCTAACTTTTCGGGAAAAGTTCCATTTGTATCTAATTTAACGAGTAACCCCATAGCTTTAATCTTTTCGATAAATACTTTTAATTCATTCAAAGAGGTAAGAAGTGGTTCTCCGCCAGTAATAACAACACCATCTAAAAACCCTTTCCTTTTCTCTATTTTTTCTAGCACCTCTTTTTCATCAATGGGCGTAAAGCTACCTTCTATAATGTCTCTATTATGACAATACCAACAATCAAAATTGCAGCCGGGTAAAAATACTACGGCTGCAATGTTTTTAGGGTAGTCCACGCAGGAGTTAGGTGCAAATCCTGCAATAATCATTAATTACTCTCCTGCATTTTATGAACAAGTTCTTCTTTTGAAAGCTGATCCTTCTTGATTACAAATTTAACTCTTTCAGCATACTCTTCTTTTTTGCCTTCATTATAATTCTGTACTGGTCTCAAGTATCCTACAACTCTGCTATATACCTCTGTGTTTTTTCCACAAGTAGGACAAGTGAAATGTTCGCCAGCAATATAACCATGTTCATTACAAACTGAGAATGTCGGGGTCAAAGATATGTATGGCATTTTACTGGTCTCAAATATCTTTTTTATTAGTTTTTTAGCAACTTCAATGTCATCTATCTTTTCACCAAGGTATAAATGTTGTACGGTTCCGCCTGTATACAACGATTGTAGTTCATCCTGAAGATCTACACATAGCATTATATCGTCTGTATAGTTTGCTGGAAGTTGAGTTGAGTTGGTATAATAAGGAACGTTTTCTCCAGAAGTGATTATGTCTTTTCCAAATAGCTTTCTGTCCAGTCTAGCCAAGCGATAACTTGTCCCTTCTGCGGGTGTTGCTTCCAAATTATAGCTTACACCTGCATCCCCATCTTCTTCCTGAAATTCCACCATCAGCTGACGTAGATATTTCATAACTCTAACTGAAAACTCCTGTCCTTTTTCAGT
>Ga0172381_10007927_pt1 | contig 10447 bp, 13 predicted proteins | sample Leawel6488metaG_FD_119754 | JGI IMG/M metagenome (GOLD analysis project Ga0172381, IMG submission 119754) | Leachate microbial communities from a municipal landfill in Southern Ontario, Canada - Leachate well 64-88 metaG | ecosystem: Engineered > Solid waste > Landfill > Unclassified | place... | reverse complement strand
TACTTAGGGATTGAATAATGAAAAGAGTACTCTTATGCTTTATTAAAAGAAGATTAAAAATAAAACAAAAAAAGGAGGGGATTACAAAATCTTGCCCCTTTAAGGATATTTGCCACAGAGCAGAAAAAAAAGATTGTGAATTTAATAAGTAATATTTCCGAAATCTTAGACGGGAGCTCAAATCATTAAATCACCAGATCACCAGCCATCACCTGCCCAGCATTAATTTGCTGGGCTTTATATTAATTTAATTTAAAATGAAAACAAAAACAATAAAACCAAAAAGAATAATAGGAAAAATAACAATAGAAAACCCATTTAGATTAAGAGAATTTAGTAAATTAAATGATAAAGTAAATTTTTGGGCAAAGTATAAAAGAAAAAAATATTTATGGTATTGTAATAATCAGAATAAAATAAAAACAAAGATTAAAGAAGATTTTCCAGATATTATTGTTAATGTTAATCTAATAGAAGAAGATATACAAGGTTAAAATGAAAATAAAAGAAATAAAAACAAAATTTAATGACATATATGTAATTGCTATTTCAGATTGTCACATCGGAGATAGAGGCTTTACTAAAAATAGCGAGAAAAAATTAAGGGGATATATTGATTGGGTTAAGAAAAATAAAAACGCTTATGTAATCTTTAATGGAGATATTCTAAATGTAGCAACAAGAGAAAGCAAAACCAGCCCATTTGAACAGAATATGGACTTAGCAGGACAAATAGATAAAGCAGTTGAATTGTTTAAACCAATTAAAGACAGAATAATTGGGTGTGTTACAGACGATACAAAATTATTAACTTCCGAGGGATGGAAATATGTAAAAGATACAAAGGTTGGAGATAAAATATTAACCTTTAATAAGGAAAATAATTCTTTTGAATACCAAAAATGTGAAAAAGTTTTTGATTTTCCATACAAGGGGGATATATATAATTACAAAAACTCAGCCATCAATTTTAATGTTACGCCAGAGCATAGGATATTATATAAAATATATCCAATTAAGGATACAAAATTTAGATGGAATAAAACTAAAGGATCAGAGTTTCGAGTTAAAGAAGCAAGAAATTTTACAAGTAGTTTAAGCCACTATTCAATTACAATTTCAGCAAATTTCAATGGTAAAGGGATAGATTTAACAGATGATGAAATTAGGTTATGCGCTTGGATAATAACAGAAGGAACAATGCCCAAGAGTAGAAGGGATATTCAAATTTATCAGTCGGTTAGACACCAACAACACATCGATTCAATAAAGTTATTATTGAAAAGATTAAATATAAATTTTAAAGTATATGATTATAAAGGAAAAGGAATTGGAGAAAATCATTACGGAAACCAAAAAGATTGGATATCTATATATTTAAGAAAAAGAGATTCGATGAAGTTTAGAAGTATATTAAATTGTAAAAAAGAAATACCGCGATCATGGTTAAATAATATGTCACAACACCAAATTCGGATTTTATTTGAGACTATGATGGATGGTGACGGGCATATTTATGATGATTTACATGGATGTTACTATACCTCAAACAGAAACTTGGCAGAACAATTTTTGGAGTTAACACTAAAAAACAATCAGAGAGCAAGAATAGTAACTAGAAAAAGAAATGGATTTATATCATATGAAATACCATATAGTAATTTCAAATCGTCAAACTTAAGAACAAAGAATTTCAGTAAGAAAATTTATAACGGAAGGGTATATTCTATTGCCGTACCAAATACATTTTATTTAGCAATGCGAGACGATAAACCATTTATAACTGGAAATAGTATAGATGGGAACCACGAAAATAGAATAAGTGACTTCACGGGATATTCCCCAACTATTAGCATTTGTGAAAGGCTAGGAATTAGTTATCTTGGAGATTCGGCCATATATGTATTCAGGCTTGGGTGTCATAGTAATAAGCAAAGCCCAAGGGGAAGTTTTACAATGTATGCCCACCACTGTTTTGATGAACAAACAGAAATTTTAACAGAGAAAGGATGGAAAAAATATAATGAATTAGAAAAAAATCAAATGGTTATGACTTTTAATATAGAAAAAAACAAAATGGAATGGAATAAAATAAATAATATATTTATTTATAACGACTTCAATAAGATGATTCACTTTAAGAATAAAGAAACAGACTTAATGGTAACAGACGAACATACACTAATAAGACATATAAGAAATATCAAAAATCTAAAATATAAAAAAGAAAATGCAATAGAATGTGTTAACAAAGAAAATGAATTTTTAACAAACGGAATAATAAACAACAAAGAGTATCCAATAAATGATAACTTATTAAAATTATTGGCATGGACAATAACAGAGGGAACTAAGTTTAGTAATAGAAATAAAGCAATTAGAATAACCCAAAGCGATAAACCAAAAGTAAGTCATAAACATATAATTAGTTTAATTGAAAAATTATCTAAAAAATATGAAACTAAAATCAACGTGAGATTAAAATATAAAAAAGGATTTAAAGATGGAATAAATAGAAATTATGACGCATATGAAATCTATATAAACAAATGTAAACTTAATAATATAATTAAATCTTTAATACCTGATAAGAAAATTCAAGATTGGATGTTTAATCTTTCTAAAAGGCAATTTAATTTATTTTTGAATGAATTAATACTTGGAGATGGAAATATAGATAAGAGAGATGGATGTAATAATTATTCATATTCTCAAAAAGATAAAAAGGATATTGATAAACTACAAGCAATTTGCTCAATAAATGGATATAGAACTATTCTTTCAAAAGAAAAATGGGGGGGATATAGACTTTCAATAACAAAGAGAAAATATGTTAGAGTAAAAAAGAATACCGCAAAGATCATCCCATATAAAGGAAAGGCATGGTGTGTATCTGTAGATAATAAGACTTTATTGGTAAGAAGAAATGGTAAAACTATGATAACTGGAAATTCAACTGGTGGTGGAAGATCAATAGGTAGTAAAATGAATAGAGTTGCATTACTTAGGGAAATTGTGGCTAATTGTGATTGTTATGTTTCTAGCCATAACCATATGCTTGGTGTAGTTCATGGAGTTACTCAAATAGTTAATTCAACTACAGGAAAGATAGAAACTGTTAGGCAACTCCTTATAGATTCTGGAGGATATTTAGAATGGGATGAGAGCTATGCTGAAAGAAATATGTTGCCTCCATTAAGGATAGGATCCCCAAGGATACACTTTATTCTTAAGCGGGGAACAAATGACGAAATAAAAAAAGATGTACATGTTAGTATTTAAGATGGTATTAAATTATAAGTACTCAATAAGCCAGAGCGCGTTGGCGTCTCGCCTATTAGTAAAACTACTAAAGATTAAGTTTGATATAGATGTTTATTATATTTCTGTTGATCATGATTTTATTCATATAGACAATAATGGAAAAGACGAGGAAATGATAAGGAATAAGATCGTAGAAATTATAAATGATTTCAAAAGGTAAGCAACGTAAAAATGAAGAAGAAGCACGTAATGATATTTAAAGGTAGGAACCAATTAGACAGAAATTGTTATAATGTTTTATGTGATAAAACTAAAGGCTATTTTAACACCACTATTTGGGACCTTGGAAAATCTCCTAGGAATGTGTGTTTATGCTGTGGGAAAATCATAAAAAATAAACTCAAGGAGAATAAAAAAATAGATAAATTCTAAAATGGTAAAATTAAGCATAGTTATATTAAACCTTAATGGATTAGATAAACTAAAAGATTGCGTAAAATCTATTAAAGAAAATACAAAAGATTATGAAATAATAGTTGTAGATAATGGATCCACAGAAGGAGGCACAGTTAAATTTATTAAGGAGAATGCCCATAAATATGTATTAGTTAACGAAAACACAGGTTACTCTGCGGGGAATAATATTGGATCTAAACTAGCTATTGGAGAGTTTATATGTTTTTTAAATAATGATACTATTGTTACAGATGGATGGGCAGACGAGATGATTAAAACATTAAATGAGAATATTTATTGTGCTATGGTTGGCCCCTTAGGCAATGTTAAATCTTCAGTAATAGACAATACAGTCTATTTATACCAACAATATGTTGGACAGTACAAGAAAGATACTCAAGTAGATTACTTAAGTGGGTATTGTATATTAATGAAAAGGGAGATCTTTAACCACATATTGTTTGATGAAAGGCTATTCCTTTATTTCAGTGATAATCTTTTATGCGATAGAATTAGACAAGTAGGATACCACTGCGTAGTTTGTTGTAATGCATTAGTTAAACACGAGCATCCAAGCACAACATTAAGGGGAAGCGAGGAGATAGAGATACATATGAAAAATGATGAAAAAAAATATAAGGAATTATTCAAATGAATGAAACAGAGTTATATAATGAATTTGGAAAATTCATAGATATGTATAAACGAGAATTAAAGATCTCGGGGGAGATAATAGAGATAGATTTAAGGAAATTGTCAGAATTTGATTATAAACTATCTGAAGAAATTATAGATAAACCTAGGGACGCAATTCAAATAATTAATGAGGCAATAAAAGAAAAATTAATGCAGAATTACCATTTGAGGTTAATTGGAGCAGATTACAAACCGATTAATAAAATTAGAGTAAGTAGTATAGGTAAGTTATATTCTATTAAAGGAAACATAAAAAGAGTTACTAAAGTTATGCCAAGAACAACTGAGATTGTATTTACTTGTGATAATTGCGGAACTTCGATATCCGTATTACAAGATAGAAAAAAGAAAAAAGAACCCAAGGGATGTTCTTGTAGTAATTGGAAAAGGTTCACAGCAAATAAAGAGATAAGAAAAAATGTTCAAGAAATAAATTTAGAGGAACTACAGGAAGAAATAGGCGATAGACAACCACAACAAATACGGGTATATTTAGAGGAAGATCTAACAGACGATAGTTTCACAACTAAATTGATACCTGGAAAAAAGGTTGAGATAGTCGGTATTATAGAAACCCTGCCTCCATTTATGACCATAAGCGATTCCGAATCAAATTTAACAGATTTTATGATGGCAGCAAATAATGTTATCCCCCTAGAAAATGAAGAAGAATTAATAATAAGCGAAGAAGACGAAAATAAGATAAAAGAGATTGCTAAATCAGACCCACTAGGTACATTAGCTAAAAGTCTGGCTCCAGAAATATATGGTAATGAAAAGATTAAAAAAGCAATGGTCTTACAAATGGCAAGAGGCGTATCCAAAGAAAGATCTGATGGTTCAATGACTAGAGAAGATATCCACATATTACTTAGTGGGGATCCAGGAATAGCAAAGTCTGTGACCTTGCAAGCAGTAAATAAAATTACACCCAAGTCTAGGATGGTCATAGGAACTAAAACTTCTAGAGTTGGTTTGTCTGCTATGGCAGTAAAAGACGAGATTACAAATAGTTGGTCTTTAGAGGTTGGTTCATTAGTTTTAGCAAATAACTCTACATTAGTAATAGATGAAATAGACAAAATGAACAAGGAGAATTTATCAGAATTATACGAACCTATGGCGAGCAGCAGCGTCACTATTAACAAAGCCGGAATATATGCGCACTTGCCCGCAAGAACTAGCATCTTGGCTTCAGCAAACCCAATACATGGGAATTATGATTTAAATCAATCGATAGCTAAACAAATTGATTTACCATCTCCCCTACTTAATAGGTTTGATTTAATATTTATTTTATTGGACAAACCAGATAAGGACTTCGATGAAAGGGCAGTAGCTCATATATTTAAATCTCATAAGGAGAAAATGAAACCAACAATACAACCCGACCTATTTAAAAAATACATTAACTATTGTAGAAGAATAAATCCAGTATTAGGCGACGAGATACTAGAATACTTACAAAAATTTTATATAAGTTTAAGGCAAAGGTCAAAAGATGCTGGAAGGGGATTACCAATAAACCTTAGGAATATGGAGGCTCTTATAAGGTTAAGCGAGGCTAATGCTAAATTAAGATTAAGCGAGGTGGTTGGATTGGAAGATGTATTCACCGCAAAAGAAATATTCATGTTTTCCTTAAAACAAATTGGTATAGACCTTGAAACAGGAATAATAGATCTAAGTAGAATAACAGAAAAAGTACCAGTTGGTAAAAGGGGTAAAATGGAGACAATCAAAGGAATTATTTTAGGTATGGAAAGAGATGATGTTGGAGAAATATCTTATTTTAAAATACTTGAAAAAGCAAAACAAATAGGTTTTGTTCAACAAGATATAGATGATTGTTTATATGAACTAAATAAAATAGGGGAAATAATAAACCCAAAATCTGGGAAATATAAAGTAGTAAAATGAAAAAACAAACAAAAGAAGAATTTGAAAAGAAAAATAAAAGCAAGGATACAAACCCAAAAGTTGCAGTCGGTATAAAAAAAGTCCCTCTTTCAGTAGTATCAGCACCTGTATTAATGGAAATTGGATTAGGAATGATGGAAGGAGCAAGGAAATATAGAAGGCATAATTATAGAGTTGCTGGAGTAAGAGCAAGTGTTTATTATGATGCAGCAATGCGACATTTAATGGCATGGTGGGAAGGCGAAGATATAGATATTGATTCTGGACTATCTCATATAAGTAAAGCGTTGGCTTGTTTGAGTGTATTAAGAGATAGTATGATATTTAATAACTGGAAAGATGATAGACCCCCCAAGCATAAAAATGGGTGGATTGAAGAATATAATGAAAAGGCAAAAGAAATAATTGAAAAATATCCACAAGAATTGGAACCTTATACTGAAGTAGAAGAACAAAAAAAGAGGTTAAAAAAATGAGCTATGGGGGGTACTCGCAGTTATTGTGTAAAAACGGACATTACTGGACTTTAGATTGCTATAGCCCCGAAATGGAAGATCATGATTGGTGTAATAAACCATTAATCTGTCCTATTTGTAACGAAGAAGCAGTTTGGCATAATATGGTTAATATAACAAATGGGAGTTGGGACGAGGAAGGAAAGAGAATAGATGGTTATATTGAATTAAAAGAAAAAAAGAAAATAAGTGGAATTTGTAGTTGTTGTGGGGCAGAACATGTTTGCGAAATAAATTATGAAATTCCAAAGAATAAAAAATAAAATGGATAAAGAAAAGTTTGTACAAAGGGTATTAATTATGTTAATGGACACTTGTGGATGTTCAAAAGAGGAAGCAATAGATGTATTAAATGAATGCTTGAAAAGGATTATAAAATGAAAAGGATAAAGATGAGTAAAAAAGAAGCAGAAAAAATTAACCGAGAATGGTTAGAAAAGAATGGAGCTGGAGAGTTTGATTTTAAAAATAAAGATGTCATACTCTATGATGGAGGTTTATTTGCCATTGAAGTTGAAAAAAAAAGAGTTCTTAGACATCGGATATGGATTAGTAAGAAACCAACAATGGTTGATGGAAAGATATTTGGTTACGAATTGAAGTCTACTAAACTTAGGGGTACAAGGATAAAGGAAGATTATAAAGCAAGAATATGGTTTACCGAAATTGATGAAACAATAAATTATTTTAAAAGGATGAAAAGAATATTAAATAAACTAGGGTATAAAACAAATTATTTTAATAAGGAGATGTTAAAATGAAAACAAAGAATAAAACATACTTACAATGCGGATATGAAGATAAATGTAAAAGTAAAGATTGTATAAATTGTAGAAAGAATATTCAACGTCCCATAATAAAATTATCCCAAGCGGAAATGATTGTTATAGAAGATTTTGCGGTTTGTGATTTAAAAGCGATGATGGAAGATAAACCAGAAGAAATGGAATTAATGCAGGATATAATGAGAAAAGTTATGAAGAAGGTATATAAATGAGTAGTAATGACGAATTGATAATATTGAAAAAGAAAGGAAGATATCAAGTTCATCACAATTTATGGGTAGACAATAATTTTAAACCAAATAAGGGAAGTTTATTAAAAGAGTTTGATAATATAAAAGACGCTTGGAAATATGCAAGGGAGTTTTGTAATGAATGGCCTTATGTTGAGTACGGAATAAATATCGATAATGTTATGGGAGAAATATGCAGATTTCTCGGAGAAAAAAATGATCACCAAAAAAGAAGTTGAAAAAAAATATCTTAATAAGATTTGCGATGTTGAGTGGATTGATATTTATGGGGAACAAAGAATAGAGGTGGGCGTATTTAAGGAGAAAAGGCCAAGCGAATTCCTTGTAGAATGCCATACCTACGGAAAGATTACTTCGGTAGACAATAATGCCCTCGTAATAATGCAAGAGGAAAGTAGAGTCCAAGGAGATCTTACAGCCATGCCACTTGGAGTTATAATTAAGATAAGCGTATTAAAAAAGAGATAATACATATTTTATATATATCACAAAATAAGTAAAGTATTTAAATAACGAGGGCTTTATTTAAAGAGGCCTAATATCGTAACTAATTTTTAAAATGGAAACAGATGTACAAAAATTATTAGATAAGTATAAATTAACTGAAGGCGAATTAGAGCGAGTTCTTAAGTCAAATAGAGATGCTTCTCCTATAAGGAACCAAACTTTTGAAGATTACTTTGAAAAAAATTTAAAAATAGGAGTTTTCAGTGATTGTCATATAGGGCACGAAATGTTTGATATACCATTTTTTAAACATATGGTCAGAGTTTTCAAACGAGAAAGAGTTAGTAGAATTTATCAAGTGGGAGATATATTAGAAGGTATGAGTAATCGTCCTGGACATGTTTATGAATTAAATAGAATTGGATTTGAAAACCAAATGCAATTAGCAGTTGAAATGTTTAATTTATTAAAGGGATTTAGAGTGTTTGGTATAGATGGAAATCACGATGAATGGTATCAAAAAAATAGTAATGGGGGAGTAGTTGTAGGAAGTGAATTAGAAAGAAGAGTAGGACATTATACAAATTTGGGTCAAGACGATGCAGATGTGCAAATTAGAAGTAATATTAGAATGAAACTATTCCATGCTGGAGATGGCACTGCTTATGCAACCTGTTTTGACGATAAAACAGAAATCCTTACTGAAGATGGTTGGAAGTTATTTAAAGACTTAAAAGAAGAGAAAGTCGCAACATTAAATATTAATAAAGATAGATTTGAATGGCAGAAACCTACAGACAAGATTGAGCAAGAATTTAATGGAAATTTATTACACTTTCAGGCTAGAGGTTTTGATTTAATGGTAACCCCTAATCATAGAATGTTACTTAGAAGGTACCCGAATAATCTTTTACAAAGTAGGGCTGATAAATTAAATCACCCAGAAAAAAGCCATAAAAGAATAAATTTCAATTGGACAACAAAAGAAGCTAGAGAGATTAAAGATTGTAAAAGACAGGAATGGCAAATGAAAAGATATTGTAGTAACTGGGGCGGCAATCTAACTGAGGTAATAAATATTCCAATTAGAGAAAGTAAAAATAAAGGGAGAAAAGTCCACCACTTTTTAAATCAGAATATAGAGAACATTGCAGAACTAATTGCATGGTATGTTACAGAAGGAAATATAAGAAAAAGTAGACTTACAATAACACAATATAAAAAAGTAAATCCAGAAAACTTTAATAATATTGTTGATTTGTTTAGAAGAATGGGAATTGAACCAAAACAGAGCAGGAATAGAGATATACAGATAGGGAGTATGGAAATTTGTGATTGGCTATTAAATGAATGTGGTTCTGGCAGTAGAAATAAATTCTTACCAAAATGGTTAAAGAATCAACCAAAAGAAATATTAAAAATAGTTTTCGATACTATGATTAATGGAGACGGGTGGAGGAATGGAGAATCAATTGGATACAGAAGTATAAGTAAAAAATTATTAAATGATTTAGAAGAAATAGCAATAAAATTAGGATATGCAGTAACAGAGCATAATGATTGCGTAAGTATTAGTAACATTCAAAATATGCCCACTATAAATAATAAACCAGTAGAGGTAAATTACAATGGAAAAGTATATTGTGTATCTGTTCCAAATACATTTATTATGGTAAGAAGGAATGGGAAGGCAATTTGGTCAGGAAATTCTTATAAATTACAAAAGTTAATGGAAAGTTTTACAGGTGGAGAGAAACCAAATATTGTTTTATCTGGGCATTATCATAAAGCATTATATATGTTCAACAGAAATATTCATGGGCTAGAATGTTTTGAGGGGGACACTAAAATAATTACAAATAAAGGTAAGAAAAAAATAAGGGACATTAAAGTAGGGGATTTGGTACTAACACATAAAAATAGGTTTAGAAAAGTATCAAAACTATTTAATAATAATTCAAATGGAGAATTTATCAAAATATTATTTAGAAACAAAGATGAACATAGTTTTTTTATTAATCCAACACCCGACCATCCTATTTTAGTTTTAAGGAATAACGTCAAGAAATGGGTTTTGGCAAAGGATGTTTTAATGACAGATAATTTATTGGTT
>Ga0172381_10007926_pt1 | contig 10447 bp, 9 predicted proteins | sample Leawel6488metaG_FD_119754 | JGI IMG/M metagenome (GOLD analysis project Ga0172381, IMG submission 119754) | Leachate microbial communities from a municipal landfill in Southern Ontario, Canada - Leachate well 64-88 metaG | ecosystem: Engineered > Solid waste > Landfill > Unclassified | place... | reverse complement strand
GCGACGGGAGCTCCCCGTGGCGGAAATAACAAAACCGAGGGGTTTTGTGGAGGAACGATGCGAAGCCCCGCTTATAGCGGGACGAAGACGGAAGTGACGACGTGAGATTCCTCTCGAGAGCACTCTTTGATAAACTTCCCTCGACAGGTTCGACAAGCTCACTGCAAGCTGAGCTCGGAATAGGCGAGGTGGGCTTTTTTATTTTGTATCGAAAGATAAAAAATTTGTGAAATGCACAAGCCTCAATTTCATTATTCGGTTATAATTATTTCGTGATATTCACGGAAATAGCTTTGGCTCTTGTTGTCGCCGCCATATTCGGATTCCTTGCCCACATATTGAAGCAACCGGCGATAATCGGTTTTATTGCCGCGGGTGTGGTTGTCGGTTTTTTCGGATTGGAAAATTTAAGTAAGCCGGAAATAATAGAGAGTCTCTCCTCGGTGGGTATAGCGCTCCTTCTTTTCATAGTCGGTCTCGAGATGAGATTCAACGAATTGAAACATGTGGGGCTACCGGCTCTTTTAACGGGTATAGGTCAGATAATTTTTACGGCCGGCGCGGGTTTCGGGATACTTACTTTGCTTGGAGTTCCTCTTACACAAGCCATTTATATAGCCATAGCTCTTACTTTTTCTTCGACGATCATCATAGTTAAACTGCTTTCGGAAAAGGGCGATCTGCAGAGTCTCTACGGGAGGATAGTGGTCGGCTTTCTGCTTGTTCAGGATTTTGTCGCTATCTTAATATTGATATTCCTCTCAGGAATACAATCGGGCGGCGATCCTTTGGCCAGTTTCAGTCTTGTGGCTCTCAAGGGACTTATAATGGTGATCGCAACAGTCCTTATTTCCAAGGTTTTTCCAAAGATACTTCATCTCATAGGGACTTCGCAGGAGATGCTTTTTCTCTTCAGTCTTGCGTGGTCTCTCGGTATCGCCGCCGCCGCCGCTTCACCCGCAATCGGGTTATCCATAGAAATAGGAGGTTTTCTCGCCGGTCTTTCACTCGCGAGCTCATCGGAACATTTTCAGATATCTTCCAAACTTCGGCCGATAAGAGATTTCTTTATAATAATATTCTTCATAGGGTTGGGTCTTAAAATGGTCGAAGGAATAGGATCGGTTGATGTTTCCAAGGCCGCCATCTTGTCTCTCTTTGTTCTTATCGGCAATCCGGCGATAGTTTTCATAATAATGGGTGTTCTCGGTTACAGAGCAAGGACATCATTTCTCTCGAGTCTCGCCGTGGCACAGATATCGGAGTTCAGTCTCATTGTCATAGCAATGGGTTACAGGCTCGGTCATGTCGGAGATTCCGAAGTGGCGCTTGTGACCCTTATAGGAATATTCACCATATTCTGCTCATCCTATCTCATTATATACAGCGAAAAGATATATGAATTCTTCAAGCCTTTCCTTTCCTTGTTTTCTTTCCGCAAAATAAAAAAGAAGGAAGAGGAAATAAATGATGAATATAAGGATCATATAATACTTATCGGTGCTCACCGACTTGGTCAAAATATAATTTCATCCCTTAAGGAGGGAAATAAAAAATTCGTAATAATCGATTTCGATCCCGAGGTGACGAAGAGGCTTTCCGATGAAGGGTTGGCGGTCATATACGGAGACGCCTCCGATGAAGAAATAAGAGAAGTGTCGGGCTTTTCCAAAGCCAAGGCGATAGTTGCCGCCATACCGAATTTCAATGACAACGCGGTAATTCTCAAAGAAGCAAAGAGTCTAAATCCGAAAGTTAGAGTCATAAACACCGCCAATGACGAGTGGCATGCCGAAAAGCTCTACGATATGGGCTCGGACTATGTGATATTGCCCCATTACATCGGAGGGGATCATCTCGGAAACATACTGAAAAACAGGGGTTGGGTAAAAATGATCGAATCTTTGAAAAAATCCAACATGGAGATATTCAAGGACCACCTCTCTTAGATTTATCTCCTTTAAGGAGATATAATCCCTATATATGGTCGTCAAATACATAGTGGAACAACTCGTCATGTGGGTGGGGGATTTTTTCCGCCACTGGTACGTGGATGGTTTTAAGTTTTTTTTGAAGGCATTGATTTCCATGCTTTCCTCATTCGATAGAGTATTTGCATTGAGGGTGAGCGCAAAAAACATATTTAAGCCGATGTATCAGGACAACAGCTTCATCGGATATATGTTGGGCTTCATATTCAGGTCAGGGAGAATAACGGGGGCGATAATCGTTTATTCGATCGTGGTTTCTTGTTTTGTCATCGTTTACATTCTTTGGGCGGCCATTCCTCCGTACCTTATTTCAAAATCCATAAACATCAATGTTGCAGACATACTTTAAAGACGATTATTACAAACTGTCTTTTCTTGGGAGATTTATCGCCAAAATATTTTCCGGAACATTTGCCGTCATAATCACTATAGGCGCGGCGGTATTCATAATATCCGAATCCCAAAATCTTCGTTATTTGGGACTGCTCTTGGCTTTTTTCGCTATCGATAGAATATCTCATTTTGGCAGAGCAAGAAGGTCTCTTAAGGGATTGCCGAGATCGGGAAGGGTGAACATAGCCGACTATGTATCTCCTCGGGCAAGGACGATGGCAGTCAATGCGTTCAATAAATCCCTTGTTGGAGGAAAAGACCTTTCCATCGAAATGACCGCTTCGGCGCTTGAATCGAAAGAGGCGGCGGAATCTCTGAAAAGGATGGGAATAGATCCGCGGGAAGTTCGCGCGAGAATAAAGGAAATATCAAAGAATACGGAAATATCGGAGAAGAGTCCGGAAATAGAAAAGAAGCTCAACGGTCTGCTTGAAAAGGCTTTTCAAGCGGCTCTCAAGGGAGGGGAAAAGGCGGTCACTCCGGCGGATCTTTTGGTGGCCCAAGGTGAAGCGGGCAGTGAGGCGGTCCTTAAAGTATTCAAACTTTTTGATATAGATTCCGAAGACCTCGAGAGAGCTTTGATATTCGGCAGGCTGGCAAAAGAGAGGCCGGTGTCGAGCACTTCATTTTTTGCAAAGAGGATGCCCATGACAAAGATAAGGAGTGTGAACAGGGCTTGGACTTCAAGGCCGACACCGACACTCGATATGTTCGGGTTTGATGTGACCGATATGGCGGTTGCGGGCAGGTCGGGATTTCTTATCGGTCATAAAAAAGAATATGAAAGACTTGAGGATATACTTTCGCGTCCGACCAAGCCGAATGCCTTACTCATAGGTGAGCCGGGAATAGGAAAAGAGACGATAATCGGTCACTTGGCTTACAGAATAGTTAAGGATCAGGTTCCATCGAATCTCTTTGATAAAAGATTGGTAGCTCTCAATATAAGCGCTCTTTCGTCCGGAGCCGATCAGGCGGAGATGCAGAGAAGAATAAACAACATAGTCAGCGAGATAAGGGCGGCGGGAAATATAATTCTCTATATACCGGAGATACACAATCTGAGCCGAACGTCAGGAGAAATGTATCTTTCGGCGGCGAACATCCTTTTACCTCTTATAAGCGGGGATGATTTTCCAACCGTGGGTACCGCTTACCCTAAGGAATACAAACAATATATAGAACAGGACAGCGCTTTTTCCGGAGTATTCGAACCGATACAGGTAGAGGAGATAACGGAGGGAGAAGCCCAAGAATATCTTTCTTACGACAGCGTGATCCTCGAGAGGGAGTGGAAAATAAAAATATCATTCACCGCCATAAAGAAGGCGGTACTGATAGCAAAAAAATATTTTCATAAAAAACCTTTGCCGTCTTCCGCCGAAGACCTTCTTAAAGAGGCTCTTTCCGAAGCGAGGAGAAAAGGAGACGATGTCCTTGATGAGGATGATGTCATAAGAGCGGCGGAAAAGAGGATAAATGTTCCGATACATCGCGCCGGTCCGGCGGAGGCAAAAGAACTTCTTAATCTCGAAGATAAGATACACGAAAGACTTGTCGATCAGGAGGAGGCGGTGAAATCGGTGGCGAGATCGCTCAGGGAATACAGGAGCGGACTTTCAAGACAAGGAGGGCCGATAGCTTCATTCCTTTTTGTCGGGCCGACCGGTGTCGGAAAAACCGAACTTGCGAAGGCTCTCGCAACGATACAGTTCGGATCGGAGGATATGATGATAAGGCTTGATATGTCCGAATATCAGGATGTAGAGAGCGTCGCCAGGCTTATAGGGTCTTCGGACGGAAGGATATATGGTGTTCTGACAGAAGCCGTTTCCGATAAGCCATACAGTCTCGTCCTTCTCGATGAATTTGAAAAGGCGAACAAGGATGTTCTCAATCTTTTTCTGCAGGTCTTGGATGACGGGAGGCTCTCCGATGGATTGGGTAGAACCGTCGATTTTCAGAATACGATAATAATAGCCACTTCGAATGCTCATTCAAATTTCATAAAGGATTCTTTGGACCAAGGAATCGACCAGAAGGAGATAGGGGAGAGTCTTAAAAAAATGCTTACTCAATATTTCAGGCCGGAGTTACTCAACAGGTTCTCGGAGATAATAGTGTTCAAGACCCTTTCGATAGAGGACATGGAAAAGATAACCGAATTGAATGTAAAGTCCCTTTCTCGATTACTCGAATCAAGCCAGGGGATAACGATAACTTTCGATGAACACGCAATAGGGGCTCTTGCGAGACAAGGATATGACCCGACGTTCGGCGCGAGACCGCTAAGGGAGGCGATATCCAAATCAATAAAAGATCCGTTATCTTCGAAAATACTTTCGGGAGAAGTAAAAAGAGGAGATACAATGGCTATCAGTTTTTCGGACGGGGTCTTTTCCTTCAATTCCCGCTAAGCCTGTTCTATCATTAGATAGATACAAATGATCGGAAATTTCATCAAATCTTTCAGGTTGAACAAGGTGGTCAGAAACTTCGTACTGGCCGATCTTGTTTTGTTCGGGGGTTGGGGACTCGTGTCTCCGATAATGGCTATTTTCATAATAGGAGAGATCCCGGGCGCGACGCTTGTCACGGTTGGTTCCATGGCGGCGGTATACTGGGCCGTCCGTTCATCGATAGAGTTGCCCATGGCGACTTTAGTGGAGAAGACTGACTCAGAGAAGGATGACCTGTATGTTCTTATACTCGGTCTTTTGCTGGTATCCGCTTCAGCTTTTTGGCTCAATTTCGTTGAGACAATACCGCAGCTTTTCACATTTCAGGCGGTCCATGCTTTGGGATTCGCTTTCTACGCGGCATCGTGGTCGGGGATATTCTCGCGACACGTGGATAAGAAGAGGGTGGCGATAAGTTGGGCGATCGATCACACCGTGCTCGGCATAGCTACGGGAGTGACGGGTCTTTTCGGAGCCTATATCGCCGAGATGTTCGGGTTCAGGGCAATATTCATCATAGCGGGAATAGCATCGCTCATTGCCGCGATACTTATATTTCTCGTTCCCGATATAATTCTTCCGGGCAAGAAGAACAATGATGCTCATCCGATAGATCATTCTCCGAAGACGACATCAAAATGATAAACAAGGAGATAGCCAAGATATTTCGGGAAATAAGCGAGTATCTTGAAATTAGAGAAGAGCCTTTTCGACCGAAGGCTTATGAAAAGGCATCTCGAGTAATAGATGAGCTCGAGGAAGATATCATAAATATATACGAGGAAGGTGGTGAAGAGGCTTTGAAAGCGATACCCGGAGTGGGGGAATCGATGGCGGAGAAGATAGAGGAATATATAAAGACCGGAAAGATAAAATATTACGAGGATCTTAAGAAAAAAGCGCCTGTTGATGTGTCGTCTCTCACGGCGGTCGAGGGATTGGGACCGAAAAAAATAAAAAGATTGTATTCGGAGCTCGGTATAAAAAATTTGGACGATCTTCAAAAGGCCGCCGAAAGCGGAAAAATAAGAGAGATAGAAGGATTCGGAAAGAAAACAGAGGAAAATATAATAAGAGGAATACAATTTTTGAAGCAATCCGGAGGAAGAATGCCTCTCGGCCAGGCATATCCGCTGGCTGAAGAAATTGCGGAAAGAATAAGAAAAGTGAAGGGAGTTGAAAGTGTCGATGTCGCCGGATCGACAAGAAGGATGAAAGAGACCGTTGGGGATCTTGATATACTCGCTCTTACCGAGACGCAGAAAGTCGCTTCGGAGGCGATGGATGTTTTCGTATCAATGCCCGAGGTCATAGGTGTTTATTCAAAAGGACCGACAAGATCATCGATCAGATTGAGGTCGGGAATGGATGTAGACCTTCGAGTGCTTCGCAAAGAATCATATGGGGCGGGACTCATATATTTCACGGGATCGAAAGAACATAATATAGAACTCAGGAGACTGGCCATAAAGAAAGGTCTTAAGTTGAATGAATACGGTCTTTATAAGGGGGATAAGATAGTGGCGGGGAAAAATGAGGCGGAGATATATGAGTATCTCGGTCTGCAATATATACCTCCCGAGATAAGGGAGAATGAGGGAGAGGTGGAAGCGGCCCAAAAAAGAGAGATACCGGACCTAATACAGGAGAAAGATATAAAGGGAGATCTGCAGATCCAGACAAAGTGGACCGACGGAGAAAATACGATAATGGAATACGCGGAAGCGGCAATGAAAAGGGGATTGAAATATATTCTTATAACCGACCATAGCAAAAGATTGGCGATGACGGGAGGACTTGATGAAAAGAGGCTGAGACAACAAGGAAAAGAGATAGATAAAGTGAACAGGATACTGATTGATAAGGGGTCGGATTTTAAAATACTGAAGGGTATAGAGTGCGATATTTTAAAGGATGGTTCTCTCGATCTCGATGATGAGGCTCTTTCCGAACTTGACATAGTTGGCGTCGCGGTACATTCTTATTTTAATTTACCGGCCGCCTTACAGACGGAAAGGGTCATAAAAGCGATGGAAAACGACAATGTCGATATCGTGTTCCATCCCACTTCCCGCGTCATAAATCAGAGAAAAGCGATAGATCTCGATATAGACGCCGTTATAGAGGCTGCTTATAAAACCAAGACGACCCTCGAGGTCGACTCTTTTCCCGACAGACTCGATCTTAAAGATGAGTATGTCAGAAAATGCATGGAAAAAGGCGTCAATATTGCGATAGATTCAGACGCTCATTCCATAAAACATCTTGATTACCTTAAATTCGGGGTGGCTCAAGCCAGAAGAGGATGGGCGGAAAGGAAAAGCGTGGTAAACGCTTGGCCGGTGGATGAATGTCTTAGAAAAATCAGAAAATGATAGAACCACAAGTTAAAAAAGAATTTTCAGCGGGACTTATAGTTTACCGCAATACTCCGCAAGGTCCGCGTTTTTTGCTCCTATATCATGGGGGCAGATATTGGAATTTTCCGAAAGGTCACATCGAGTACAATCAAAAAAATGTAGTGACCTCTATCGGAGGAGATGCGGAGATGGTCAATGTGAGAGAAACAAGCAAGGAAGCGGCAATAAGAGAAACTTATGAAGAAACCGGTATCGATCCGTCCAGGCTTTTGATAAAAAGGAATTTCAGAGCGGTGGAAAAATTCCGCTTCAGAAGGAATAAGGACCAGATATTTAAGGTGGTCATATTTTATCTCGCCGAGACCGATCAGACAGAGATAAAGATATCTTCCGAGCATGACGGCTTTGGCTGGTTCCAATATAAAGACGCGAGGTATATCCTCGCGCCTTATAAAGACAGTCAAAGGCTCCTTAGGAGCGCTTATGAGTATATCAGGCCTATGCCTTTACGGATGAGACAAGCTTCTTCCAAGCCTCAGGACGCTTCTCGGCAATCTCAGCCAAAACCTTCCGATCAAGTTTAATGTTTCCTTTTTTGAGGGAATCGATAAAGCGGCTGTACGTAAGGCCGCTTTCTCTCAATGCGGCGTTAATTTTAACGTTCCACAAAGAGCGAAAATCTCTTTTCTTTTCCTTTCGGCCTCTGAAGGCGTGCTGCCAAGCATGAACAAGGGCTTCTTTAGCGAGCTTTTCCTTGGATTTTCTTCCCCAGCGGAAGCCTTTTGTATATTTGAGAATGCGGGCTCTCTTTTTGTGGGCAATAGTGCCTCTCTTAACTCTGGTCATTTTTACAGACGGGATTGTATCTCTTTTTTGTCGACCGAGGCAACATTTACGGAGTTCCTCGAACTTCTTATCTTATCAGGGCTTTTTTTCGATCTGAAGTGAGATAAGCCCATTTTGCGGCGTATCAATTTACCGGTTTTGGTCACTTTGAACCGTTTAGTGAAAGTTTTGCTGGACATATTGGTTTAATTTTTGCTTATTTGGACGGTAAAGCCCGTTCCTCCTGCTTTCGGACTGCTCATAATGCGGATGTCTTCCGTTATGAGCTCAAGAAACTCCTCGAGCTTCTCTCTGGCCCATTCCTTATTGGCTTTTTCACGGCCTCGGAGCTTAAGCAGAATCTCTACTTTATAGCCTTCTTTGATAAATTCGTCAATTTGCTTGGCTCTTATAAGAAGGTCGTTTCTGGCTGATTTAAGGCCGATCCGGACATGTTTTATATCGTCCTTGGCCTGGGCTTTAGCCTGCTCTTCCTTCTTTTTCTCCTTTTCCTTTTGGTAACGGAATTTGTCGTAACTCCCTATGCGGCCGACGGGGGGAGTGGCGGTGGGGACCGCTTCTATGAGATCCAGCCCTCTTTCTTCCGCCATCTTCAGAGCGGTGTCTTTATCCAACACGCCGAGATTTTGACCTTGTTCGTCAATTACTCGGAGCTCACGAGCAAATATCTCCCGATTTTTCCGAAACATCGGTGTCGGGTCGTATCTTTTTTTGTATGGTCTTTTGCCTTTAATAATTGAAAATATATAGGTTTTTTGAATAATCGTCAACGATATCGTGTCGGTTCGCGGGAATTTACGGATAAGTGAAAAGCCTCCGAGAAGGAGGCTTTTGTCTTTAGGTGCAAGCTTGTGTTGCGGATCAATAAAAGCGGATGAGGTAGCGGCCAAAACTATTTAGTAGAATAGTGCAAAATTATTTGCGTCTTGGTTGTCGCTTGCTGGCCTGACATCCTTTTGTTCACATAGTGAACATGTTCTTATCCGGTTTAGGAAAAGAGCTTGCGCTGCGAGCCTTACGGCTCAAATATTTGTTTATCAAACAACTGATATTACTTTAGCTCCGAGAGGGGAGGGGTGCAAGTGGATAACTTTGGGGGTCGGCAGGCAGTTTATACATGAGAGCTCGCGCTCCGGGCCGCTAAGGCCCAGGTCTTACGGACTTTTTCATAAATTTTCTTATGCTCTTGGGGTAGGGCGTTTAGGGCCGTTAGGCCAAGTCTTACGGCCCTTTACCAATAACACCCTTACCTTATGGTGCGGGCGAGGCCGCTAAGGCCCAGGTCTTACGGATTTTAATAATGTCGAGTCGACATATTACTGTTGAAGGAGTTGAAATTTCGGGTTATCTTCTTTATATATGAGGTTAAATTTTGCTCTGATAGCACAAAGCGTCAATATAGCGGAAGACGGAAAAGTCGAGATATATAATCCGATAACCGAGTTGTCGGCAAGCGCGGTACCCGCCGTTCATTCCGAGGCGGCTGTGGTGATCAACTTTCTTACCGGTGACACCAACGAACATGATCTGGGGATAAAGATAATCGGCTCTTACAATAAAGATTGCATTTGTCCTTATGCAACCAAGACCAAGCCGGCTAAATCTGTAAATGAGCCTACCGGACACGTAGTCTATCTCAGAGAGATCGTTTTGGAGGAAGAAGGCGATTACAGGGTGGAAGTCTATGTTGATAAAAAATTGCTTGCTACGGTACCTTTCTCCTTCAGGATAGTTCGAGTAAGTTGTCCCGATGGACTCTGCGAAAGAAGATAGGTATAAATCAGAAAAATAAAAAGAGCGTTTAATAAACGCTCTTTTTTGTCGGTCTTATAAACCTCTTTTTTTGGGTCCTTGTCGGACCGACCTCGGAGTTACTTCAATGCCGCGCCTCCTTTAGTTATTCATTTGGATTTTACAGATACATAAACATAGAAAATTTTGTGTTTCCATTATGTTCTGCTGAACATAATGGAAGTTGACGGGAGTGAACCACTCAACCGTCGAATGTTTATAATGTATCCCCGCTACACCTAACGGTTAGCGGGGTGCTCGGTTTGGTTATCAAAAAACCGCTTTGAAATAAAGCGGTTTTTTGAACCAAAACGGCAGTGGAGATGGCGGGAGTTCATTTCAGTCAATTCCTCGCCCCCGCCAGCTGGCGGGGCTCGGAATTGCTTCAATGCCGCGCCTCCTTCGATTTTTCTGCTGAAAAATCTTCAGTCCGGCGTTCAATTCCCGCAGAACATATTCATATATTATAAAACTCCTCTTGCGAGGAGCTTTATATATGTGGAGATGGCGGGAGTTGAACCCGCGTCCGGATAGAAATCATAAACAGCATCTACGAGCGTATTCCGGTTTTAAGTACTCGACCATCCTCTAACCGGGCTAACGGATC
>Ga0172381_10007925_pt1 | contig 10448 bp, 15 predicted proteins | sample Leawel6488metaG_FD_119754 | JGI IMG/M metagenome (GOLD analysis project Ga0172381, IMG submission 119754) | Leachate microbial communities from a municipal landfill in Southern Ontario, Canada - Leachate well 64-88 metaG | ecosystem: Engineered > Solid waste > Landfill > Unclassified | place... | reverse complement strand
GTTACTATTAACTCATTCATTCCCTTGTAACCTGCAAAATGCGTACCTTCTATGAGTTCTGGTTTTAAACTATAACAATCTGGATGTACTAAAAATCCGCCTAAACCCAAAGTTAGGTAAATCCTTGAAGACCAGTAAAACTCATTCGTAGGATAATCTGGAGCTACTGTAACCTTTGCGGAGACACATAAATCAGCTAAATCTTGTCCATAAACTCCATTAAATACCTTGAACCTATTGCCATAGTGTTGTTTTAATATAGCAACAAATTCTTCTCTCTTGCCATAAAGACTTCCGACAAAGGCAATATCACATTTAAGCTCGTCCCTTTCTCTACCTTTAAATATAGTTCCTATTCCTTCTTTTAAAGAATAAAGATTAGTAAACTTATGTCTCCTTCTCCAAGTATCATCAACCAAAAAACCATAATCAATGTATTGACTTATGGTTTCTATTTCTACCTCTCTTTCAGGATAAAGTTTAATTGGGTCAAAGTACCACATTACCTTTTTGCAAGTAATATGATTTAACAAAAGTACAAAATCTTGTAAAGACAAATATCTTCCTACTCCACCCTTATGGAATAAGAACATATCAGCCTTTATATTCTGAACTTTTTTGAAATCCTTTTCGTGTACTGGTATTACTTCGTGTCCTAATTTTTCTAAAGCACTTTTAATATCCTCTTCAATAAAATTAGAACCCTGATTATTAAAATTGGCAAAATAAATTATTTTCAGTTTCTTATCCATATTTAGTCATTTCCTGACGATGAGGCGTTTTCCGTCAGGTTAACGCCCCAAACGACCATCTACAAGGTATTAATGGTTATGCGTAATGCGTGCTATTTAACTTCACGCCCCAAGTTTTTTGCAGAATTGTATCACCATACATTACATCAGCCATAATTTTCTTTCTCAAATCTTCTCCTCTTCCTACTGCGAATTCTGGTCCGAACATTGCGAATGCTATTGCACCTGGGTGAACAATGGCATTTCCTTCACCTGTACCAGCCTCATTGGTAAGATTATTGGTCAAAGTGATAGGTACTCCGTACAATAAATCGTGCACTCCATAAGGAAGAGTTGCTCTACCAAATTGAGATGCATCGTAATATTTTTGAATACTCATCAAGTCTTTCCAATATGTTTTTGGTGTTAAGAAGATTCTACATTCCTCTTTAGGAACGCTACAAGAATCTAATATACCAAAGGCTTCTTCTATCTGGGTAGCCATAAGAGCTAACACGGAGCTTGAAACGCTTGCTGTTAAACTCTCAAAGTTTGCAAGTATAGCTTGTTCAACATTTTTTGAACATCTGTAACCCAAATAACTTGCATAATTGTCTATAATTGCTGGGGTCTTCATTATCTCCCTTTCTGCGAATTTTGTAACTATGACTGCCGCACCTTTCCAGGCGTTTACAGTCAAAGCTGTTTTGGTATCACCCAACCCAACTGCTGTTACTGTTCCAGTAGTTACCGAAATATCGGAAACTGTGGAGTTTAATTCGTCAAAATGAGGAATATTCACGATGTCAGCATTAGCTACATCACTTGAATAGTTTGAGAAGAAGTTTGCAGCATACATCTTTTCTCTAAAGAACCTAGAAATACGGGGACTCCATAGTTCTGGTCTAAACACGTCAAACTTTGTTGCTACTTCTGTCATTTTTATATTCCTGACCTCCCTCCTTTAAACGTTTCTCTCGCTAATTTAGCGAAATCTTTTGTTCCTAACTTTTCTATATCATCGGATGTTTTATTTCCGACTAGGTAAGTTGGGGAAGAAGGACTAGGAGTTTTGTTTTCACTCTTTACCTTTTCCCTTTTTGCCTCAATAGCTACCTTTACCCATTCATCGTGAGATGCTTGGATAATTTGTTCGGGGGTGGGTTTGAGATTATTAAACTTACCTTTTGCGTAAGTAATAATAATATCTGCTTCCTCCTCACTATGTTCTGCTAAAGCCTTACCAAGTCTAACGGCTTCCATAGGGTCACCAGTAGCAGGTTGAGCTGCACGTCTTGCAAGTTCTTCCTTTCTTTCAGCTTCAAGTTTTTTTACTTTAGCTTCAAAGGCTTTTCTTGCTCCGTCAACAGCCCTAAATTCTTCAGCAGTAGGTTGTCTATCGTTTGATTTTTCAGGCTTTTCTGCCTCTACAGGTTCAGAAATTTCTTCCTGTTCCTCTTGGGCTTCTAATACTTCTTCGTGAGAAGCATCAGCCTCAATTATATCTACCATAATGTTTATTTTTTAGTCTTTAATGACTTTGTTCATTTTTAAATGGGTTTTGTCCCACGACCTTGTTTAAATTCCTGTGAAATCTTTTGGTGTATCTAATTCGTTTACCTTTTCCAAATAATTAATCCAATATCTATTTTCGTTTATGTAATTTATAACTTTTTCTCTCTCCTCATTTGGAATGTCTAAAACTATATCTTTAAGTTCTTCAACTCTTAAATTAAAAATCTTATTAAGCATAATATCATTCATCTGTAAAAATCTCTTTTCTTCTGGTTTTAATTTCATTATGCCATTTGAGTTAAGGGTTGCATTGTCGGACTAGCAACTTGTGCTGGTGCAGCAATACTTCCACCTCTCATCGCTTTACTTGCTCCCATTGTCTGTTGTGGAGTAACTATTTCTTCATCAAATATATCCTTTGGACTAATTCCAATCATATCTAACATCTTTGAGAATACTCTTAATGCTCTCTTGTCTTGGAATATAGTTGGATTAGAACCCAATATCTGGAAGATTGTCATATAAGTAGCCTGTCTTGCTTGTACATCTAACTGTTCTCCAGTAATCATTATGTCAATCTTATATTTTAAGTTATCATAAAATCCTTTTGGTATCCTCAAGTTCTCTTTCTTTAACAATTCTGATTGAATAGATTTCCTAATCGCCCATTGGTCTGGAGAAAGATATTTAGCAGTTGCTCTTATCTTATTCATTCTCTCATTAAGAATGAGATTAAATAATTTTTCTGAATTACTATCTGATTCCTCAATTAAATTCTTTATAAATATACTATGCTCTTTTCTATTTTGATTTGCAAATGTAGGAATAACCCAATCCCATAAAATCTCCTTAATAAATTCTGCTAATTCTTCCCTCTTTTGCTTGTAAAAAGCAGTAGCCTGTTGAGTTTGTATTACTGTTGCCCCTAATGGAGTTCCTGCAGGTGCTCTCTGACCAGAAATTGCTTCTGTGGTGAATGTTCTATTTAAGGCATTTTGTACATATCTTTGTTCTTCTACATTGTACGCAGCAAGATTTCTTTCTTCATTTACAATAGGCACAATTTCAGAGTTAGAAATAAGAATTTCTCCATCGTCTACCTGTGTCATTAAATTCTTTTCTATATTTGTACTTCTTGTCTGATAAATATGTTTTGAAGTCCAGTGGAATCCTGCTGATTTATAATTAGCTATCCTGTTAAGATAAATCTGGTCTTCAAACAACTGTTCTATCCTTCCCCTACCAGGAAGTCTTCCTGGGATTTCTTCCCAAGCTAACTTCTTGTAAGGTCTGTCTTTTTTGGCTTCTGCCAATACTATATTTGAACCCTCTGAAGTAATAAACCAATTTGATTTCTCATCTAAGTATCCTTCTGGAAACCACGCTTCATAGATAACTATTCCAGGTTCAGTCGCATTATCCTTAACACCAACAGTAGAACCATAACCTTGGGTTTCTGAAGTCACATTTGAACCAGCAATAACAGCTTCAATATTATCCCAACCTGCTTCCCTTCCAACTATCCTTAATTCATCTACTCCGTAAACGTGTTTCTCTATTAAAGGAATAGTCCTGTAGTCTGTAGCGTTAACACGATAAATCATATTCTGTGGCGGAATCCATTTTACGTCATCTCCAACTTTCTTAACCCATAGGTCTCCATACTTAGCCCACTTTAATCCCCATTCGTTTAACTGTCGTGCAAAATACTTTTCTTTCATCCACATTTTTAAATCCTTTCCCATAAGCCAAGCAGTCCATTCATCTGCACCATCTTCTGCTTTTATAAAAATATCCTTTGTATCCAAATCTAACATCTTTGCACAAACATCAACTACAAAGTTTACAATATTAAAAAATACCTTTTTGTACCCAAGAGAATCTCTATCTCCATCACGAAACTTGGAAACAGAAAAAAGGTCTATAAGATTATAAACATCACTCATTTTTTGAGCAAAAGAAGGATTCTGTTCTAAGGGAGTATCCTTATAAAATTTTACTTCTTCTTCAATGATAGTAAATTTATCCATTTACTTTTTCCTTGTTTTTAAAAATCTTGTGGACTTTTAGTTACTTTTTTTGGAGTACCGTGTCCAACTGTCGGAGTTTCATGACCGAACTTACTAAGACTGCCTAAATAAGCCTTAGTGTTCTCAAAAGACATTTTGCCTTTTGAATTATCTGGTTTGCTTGTATCTACACCTTTTGAGTTTTTCATTATCCTTGTATAACAGTTACTCTTGTTGGAGAGCTAGCAGCTATACCAACAACCTTACCTGTATACCTTTTTGTATTATCTATTTCAAATGGGTCTGTCGCTGAAGAACCCAATCTAATTCCTCTATTTAATGCAACCGTTCCAGTTGTACAAGAAATATAAACTGGAGAGTTCCCTATGTTTTGAATTCTTAAATATCTTCTCGCAGAGTTAGCCGCAACAACTTGACTTGAAGTTGAGGTTATAGAATAAGTCGTTGATGTAAATGCAGTGATAGGAGTGTCTCTTGTTGGAAGAGTTCCTTCTCCGCATTCTATATCATTTAAAAATTGTCTTACCATCTTTTTACCTTGTAATTAAATATCGCTTTGAATAAATTTTGGTTTTCTTTGTTTAAAAGCCTCTAAGACACCGTTAACTTCTTTTGGTTTCCCTGGTGTCAGCCCCCATACTGCTAGGGCTCTAGAACACACTACGTCATCGTGATAACCCTGGGGTGCTCCGTACTTAATATTCTTTAACGGCAGTCCTGTTTTTTCATCACGGAATTTAAATTCAAATGCCTCCATTTCATCTGTAGCCTCTTTAACAGGAAGCAATCTTATTTGTTTTTCCTCTACTGCTACAATCAATCTACCGATAAGCTCTTCTTTGCTCTTGCCTGTAAAAGTAAAATCTTCCACGAAGACTCCTTCATTCATTATGTCCTCGTAAATAGGTCTTCCTACTCCTGTTACATCCATTATTACTCTTGCGTTGTTGTACCTGCAAGCTTTAGCGATTATCTGTTTCTTTTGAAGCGGATAATCTCTTTTTTGGAAACGGTCTAAGTGAACTTCTTTTTTAGTATCACAGTCAAATACTGATATTACTGTCCAGTCCTCTGATTCTGCTAAGTCAACACCCATTATATAGTGATGCCCTGGGATTGCGTCAGTTGAGTTATCTTCTAATATGCCTCCGATATTCCTGAATACTGTTCCTGCGTCATCAATAAACTCGGCTAAATACTCCTGACGAAAAAGCATATCTGGTGTTGTCTTCCTCAATTCGGTTATTGTTTCTTCTGTATAATGCATTCCTGCCGTACTCGGAAAATTAAATGACGCACCCTTTTCTTTTAGTATGAAAAACTTCTCTTTAAACCACCCACGCCCCCTGGGAGTTCCAATATAATAAACTCTTCCACCCTGCGAACTTATAGACGGCTTAATGTTCTGGTAATAAATATTCTCTGGTACGAGCTCGGCTTCATCTACAATTTCTAAATCTACTCTTTCTCCTAAAAGTGAATTAGCTTCGCTACTGCTTTTGCATTGTATCCAGATGCTTTCAGAAATCTTTAACTGATATGGTCTTCCACCTTGTCCTCCACTAATGTATTTAGAAAATTGTTTGTCATACGCCAGTAAGAACTTAACTACGTACTCAAATACCTTGCCTGTAAGCTCGTAAGAACCAGCTACTACCCAAATCTTGCAATGGTCTGCCTTCCGTTCTCTTATAAGATATAACTGATTTAAAAAGAACTCTACTATTATATAACCGCATATAGCCGATTTTCCCCAACCACGACCTGCACAAATTATAATTTCATTATTTGTACATTTCAAAACTTCCTCTTGTCCTTTATGAGGTTTGAAATTTATCTTCGTCTGTAGAAGTTTCTGATTCATTTTGCAATTCTCCTATTTTTTCAAAAAGTCCGATTACATTATTCTGCTTCTCTGGATTTACAATTTTCGTAATTTCCACTGCAGCCGATAAACGGGTTCTCTTATCTTCGTTTTCTGCTGATACCAAGTCATTAAAAGCAACTATCGCACCAGAAGCATCTAATTTCCTTTTAAGCATCTCCCACCCCTTTTTGCTGGTAAGATTTAATTCTGGGTTAATTGCAGAGTTAGCAGAATATCCAGCTTCCTTCATAATCTTCCCAAGAGAAGTTGGTTCATTATCTTTCATCTTCTTAAGCATTATTTTAAATGCTGCCTCCTGTTTCAGTGTTGGTTTTATTTTCTTCATTTGTTTGTCCTTGTAATTCTTCTACGTTTGGAAATGTATTTTCATTCGCTACGGAATCAAACGGACACTCCGATACAGTAGCGTCTGGTAGGGGAGAAGTGCAATCAATATTAAAAACGTTTCTTCCTTTTTTCAATCGTTCCTTTAAGGAAGCAATACGACATTCCTTCCCGCAAAACTTAGGAACTTTAACATCTACCTCTTTTTCCGTTCCGCACCTTTCACAAATTATTTTCATTTGCATCCACAAGTGCCTTTCATACTTCCAGTATGTTTAGTGCACATCTGTGTGTTAAATATTTTTCTAATTATCTGTTGTTCCCGAACAGGACTTTGTACGTACTCATTAGTATCATTGTCTTCCTTAGTACGTACTTCCCAATCATATTCTGTACTTAAATCTAGTTTTGTACGCACATCAATAGGTACGTATATACAATAACCATTACCTTGTTTGCTTAATTTAGCTTTAAATTTCATACTTAATTGTCTAAATTGAGTTTTTACTGCGGAGGAGGTATATACATATTTTAATATAATCACGACTTGCCCTCCCCTCCCCCTACTATGTCGCTTTTACGTACATTTTGCGACGTTATTTATAGCTAAAATAGAGCTAAAATGACTAAATATGACGTTCTTATGACTCGGCATTGTCTTGAATGACTGTGGGTGTGGGAGAGAAGTAAGAAGTTAAACCATTATTCATATTAGTCATCTTCTATTCTTATACTACTCTTAATACTATCTCTTTATTCTTAATCTGATAAAAACTACATCTTTACTATTTAAACCTCACCACGGGGCTATTAGGGGCATAAATTATTGCCAACCTTTATACCTTTTACGCTCTTTACCCTTAAAACCTCTTTTCAACGTTTTACAATGCCTGTTAACTCTATATACCTTTTACAAGTCTTTATGTCAAACTATACTATATATTACAACACAAACTGTTTTCGCTTTTTTACCGACTATATTTTTATTCAAGTGCTGTTTTTAGCTCTATTTTTAATTATTTTGTTGTCAAGTTATAATGTTAACCTGTTGACAATCACTTTGCAATAGATTAAAATAGGAATTGAGGATAGTTCCTTGATAATATAACAGAATATAAAACGGCTGAAAATAAAATGTCATTAAATTTTCAGTTCACGGATAAAGAAAGATTTAACAAACTAACAAAAGAGGAAAAACAACAAAATGATTGTTTTATCTGGTGGGCTATGCTTTATGATTTAAGAGAAATTACAGAAAAAAATATTGACGAATGGTTATGGAGAATAAAATTTGCCACTAAAATAAATGGTCCAACATATAACAAGGCAGACGGAACTCCATACATACCAACAAAAAAAGAGATAGAAAAAAGAATTGGTTTAACAACTAATGCTGATAAAAAAACACGCAATCAATTTATAGCCAAACAAATTAGATTTTATAATAAATAATCTTATCACTTGCCTTTACGGCTTGTTGATAAGATGAGCCGTAAAGTTAAGTACAAAAGCCGTCAAAAATTCTGTTATATTATCAGGAAATTATTGATAACATAAACCAGTAATCATACTAATATAATCAATACAGTTTAAAAAGCCTCCGTGCATCTGTGATTATACTTTGAGAGCTTGTTTAATGCTATCTACACAGAAAGACTTTAATGACAAAGGTTTAGCCGTTCCTATCAAAAACGGCTGATATTATTAAGAATATATTATGATAAACGCAGATAGAGATTTTATTCTATCTCTTAAAAAAAAGAATACAGAATTAAAGTGGCTATGCTTTGGAATATCCTTATTACTTGTCCTTTGCCTTGTTGCTTTAATTCAAACGGCGGATTTATTATTAAAAGTGATATAAATATGAAAACAGAAAAAGCTAAAAGATTATTTGAAGATATTTACGACTTAATAAAGGGCGGGGAATTTGAGCAAGAAGCGAAAACTAATCTTCGCAAGTTTATTAAATATAAAAATATAGAATGGGACGGCGATAACAATATAATAAGTTTAGGGCGGGACTTTAAATTTAAATTGTTATAGTATCTTTACCCTTTGCCCTCTTTACGTTTGAGTGCCAATGGCAAGGATAGTATTTAATTGGTGTACTGTTCTTTGAAAATATGAACAAAGCAGAATTTAGCGGAAACTATAAGGGTTTTCGTATAGATGTTTATAAAGACGACAACGGAAAAACTTTTACTTCTGCAATAGATGATAAACTTGAACTAAACACTTGGGCGGACACAATAGGAAATAGTTTTAGATATGCTACCGCTTGGATAGAAACTAAAATAACACCTCAATAATATGCAAAACTATACCTCTATAATTCTTGGCGAGTTATTATCAAGCGAAAATGAAACTATCAAGCGTAATGCTATCGGTATATTGAAAGCATTGCAGAAAAAAGAAAAACCTCTTTTGGCTATTAAAAAAAATCTAAAAGATGGAATACTTGATAAAACGTGGAATGCTATAATGTTTTGCCCGATTTGCGGGGCTGAATTTTCTGCTAATTCAGGCGACTACTGGAATTTGCCAGACAGTCATGAATTCAAACATTGCGGTAAAACAATGCTCTTAGTCAATAAGTCAACACAATATAACCCGCTTTAAACACTATTTATAACCGATTTAATCCGTTATAAAATACATTTAACCCGTTTAATACCAATTACGGGTTTTTTGTTTGCAGAATATACCACACAGAAACCTAATAACCACAAGAACGGCGAGTTATGGTGATAACGGCAATTTCTCAAATATCAGCGTGGAAATTAAAAACCAGCGTGGAGTTTAAAATTGGTCGTGGAGGTATAAATCCAGCGTGGAGTTACTAATTGGTCAGCGTGGAAAAGCATTTTATCGCAAGATTAAGTAAAGCCCTTGACAAGGAAACTTTTTTAGAATAGAATACAACCATATAAAGAACAAATACACAAATCTATCCGTCACAATCAGCACGCTTCTTATCTTGACGGGTAGGGCGTGCTATTTGTTTAAAAATTATGAAAAAAGAAACTATACAAAGTAAATTAGTAAAATTAATGGAAGAAGGAAAATATAATATGAAAGAATTAACATATAAATTATATGGAGACACTGATTGGATACATTATGCAAATCTGAGTTCCCATCTTTCAATGCTAAGAGCAAAAGGATTCCACTATCATCCACAAGGAAGAAACGGTGTAGTCAAAATACCAGAAAATTTGCAAGAATTTCAATTAACGCATAAATTAAACTATAATAGAACTAAAGGAAAAACATTGAGATATTTAAAGTTTGTAAGAATTGCTTTATTAGAAGAACCTAAGTTAAGAAAAGAAATTAATAAATCATTAAGTGAATTAATTATGATTGCACAAAGCAATCCAAAACAATTATATGCAAATACAAACAGTAAAAACTAAGAGTCTTAAGCCAGACCCAAAGCAACCTAGACAAGAAATACTAGACGATAAAGTAGCAGAAATGGCTATATCAATAAAAAATGAAGGAATTATAAACCCTATTGAAATAGATAAGAATAATATAATCATTACTGGAGAAATGAGATGGCGTGGAGCAACGGAAGCTGGTTTAGAGGAAGTCCCTTGTAAAGTTATAACTATAGAACCAGGAGCAAGATACATCAGACAAATGCAAGAAAACCTTCATCACAATACTATGACCGTCTGGGATACAGCTAAAGGATTAGAGAGAACTGGAAAGATATTATCACTTTCGCCAGGCGAAGTTGACAAAGACCCAAAACATAGTTCTAACTATTTTGAGAAGTATCTTAAACCTCTTTCCGACCTCTATGGTATGCCACAGAATACTATATCAGAATATCTATCCTTACTTTCTGAAAGTCCAGAGATACAAGAGAAACTTAAAACTAGTAAAGTCAAAAGAACTAAAATTAGAGAAACCAATAAGGCACCAGAACAGTATAGAAACGAATTAAAG
>Ga0172381_10007924_pt1 | contig 10450 bp, 20 predicted proteins | sample Leawel6488metaG_FD_119754 | JGI IMG/M metagenome (GOLD analysis project Ga0172381, IMG submission 119754) | Leachate microbial communities from a municipal landfill in Southern Ontario, Canada - Leachate well 64-88 metaG | ecosystem: Engineered > Solid waste > Landfill > Unclassified | place... | reverse complement strand
GGAGTGAGCTCAAGGCTCACGACGCACTGCAGTCCGAGTTCTTTCCGGACCTCGGGGACTACCTGTCCCTGGGAAAGCTGGTCCAGATGTTTCGCTGCGCGCCTAAGGCGCAGTGGGTTGAGCACCGCTACGACATCGCAGCTGTTGAGGCCATCTACGACGAGCAGCGGCGGGCCACTACGCTGGAGGAGAAAGGGACGCGTACGTCATGGAAAACGTTGGCCATGGAGCGGGCCGAGCGGATTGTGCAACTGGAGGCCATTGTCGCGAAGCTGACGGCCGACAACGACCAGCTGAAGGCCGAGAACGCCGAGCTCCGCATCCGTATTGCCACGTTGGAGGGCGCGATCAGCGAGCGGCGAGCATCCGCAGCAAGGGCAGGGAGGGCTCGCTGATGCAAGCAATCCTCGAAATCAAGCTTGGCAGGCCATACCAGATGCCGACCAGGCGGATGATCCAGCTCTTGGAGCAGGGTAGGCGGGACTGCTGCAAGGCCCGTAACGCAGCGATCATGCATTGGTTGATCTGGCATCGCATGCACCCGACCTGGGCACCAGGCGATCCGTACGATCCCCCGCCGCTGAAGATCAAGCGGGCCCCGAAGCCTGCGTCTCCGACAGCCAAGCCGCCGAAGGACCCGTTATTCGGTCCACGGGAGTTTTTGTCGCGAGAGCTGTACGATGTGGCCACGAAGGCGGCCCCAGCGCTCAACAGCTCGATGGCGTCAGCGTGTGTTCAGGACGTCCTATCGAAGCTCAAGTCAAATGTACCCTACAACCATGACGGCGAGGCCCGTTGGGTATGGCAGGCGATCCTGGGGCAGGAGATCAGCGTGCCTACTTGGCGCGGCGGCAGGATCCCCGTGCTGCGAAGTACGACCAAGGTGTACTACGGCGAGGATGCCTGCTGGGTCAAGTTTTCATTATTGTCGAGGCAGTCCGGCTATCGGACGCGGTCGCTGCAGGTACGGCTGCATGCCGCAGCCCTGACAGCGGGCAACCGGCGGCTGTTACGAAAGCTGGTGTCGGGTGAGCTGCGGCTGGCCGACTCGCAGCTGTACGAAAAGAAGGGTGAGTGGTACTTTCAGGCATGCTACACCCTGCCAGACGTAGCCGCATGCGAAAGCGAGCGGGTATTGACGCTGGCACCCAGCAAGCCGGAGTCCGATTATCCGTTCCGTATGTGCTGGACGGACACAGACGGCAAGTTGCGTGACTGGACAGCGGGCAAGGCCAAGCCGCTGATTGCCGAGTATTTCCGCGTGGAGGCCCGGCGGCGGGCACTCAGGTGGCGGTATCAAGGCGGGGTTGGCAGCGGCCATGGGCGAAAGCGATGGGCCAAGACCATCAAGCCGATGCAGCAGTCCGTTCGCGATTTATCCACCCGCTGGCAGAAGCAATTCGTTTCTGATGTTATCAAGCACGCAATCAAGGAGGGTTGCGGAGCGATCCTGTATCGCGAGCCGACCATGCCGCTGCGTGAGATATCGTACTTTGCGGCGGTCAAGGTGCCGTTTGACTGGTGTGCCCTGTGCGGCCGGTTAAGGTTCAAGGCCGAGGCCAAGGGCCTGGCGTTTGAGGTTACCCGAATGGGTACAGCTGAATGGAGAGGCGAAAAATGCGAAACGGTCCAAGCCGGCTGACGATTGATTGCGACATCTGCGGCGAACCGATGAAAGTCGATCGCTTGCGGTATGCCGCACTGATCAAGGCCGGCGAGCGTCCCCGTTGTCGTAAGAACGGCTGCGAGAGGTTGTGCGGTGCCAAACACCCTGCAACCTCTCGCAGCGCGGAAGGACTACCGGTACAGAAGGTTGGCGTGCTGACGCTTACGCGGACAGGCCGGAAGAAGAGCCGGAAACCTGGAGCCCTCGAAAAGCTGCGTGTAACTCGGGCAAGCATCGAGGATTACGCGGCTGGCCGTGAAAACGTGTGAATGAACGAACGTGTGTTGCGAGAGCGGACCCTTAGGCGTCTCAAAGCGCAACATCGAGGTGAAAACGTGTGAATGAACGAACGTGTGTTGCGAGGCGTAGGTGCTTCACGCGGCTCAGGTCAGCCGCGGTGTGAGAATGGATAAGTGAACGAACGTGTGTTGCGAGTAGCCGGCAAGCTGTTTGCATGGCTCGTGAAAACGGATAAGTGAACGAACGTGTGTTGCGAGCTACCCCCACGGTGTAGCTGAGTGAAAACGCGTGAATGCACGAACGTGTGTTGCGAGGAGTTGCGGACGGATGCCGAGATCGTCCGTTGGCCGGGTGAAAACGTGTGAATGAACGAACGTGTGTTGCGAGCCCATATCAGGTTCTCTCGGTTAGGCGGTTGACGGGGGTGAAAACGTGTGAATGAACGAACGTGTGTTGCGAGGTGTTGTCTTCCCGCCGATCCGCTTGCGACCGGTGGGGTGAAAATGGGTGAATGAACGAACGTGTGTTGCGAGTTTCCATGCTCTTGGGGTGCCAGTTGTCTCGTGAAAACGGGTGAATGAACGAACGTGTGTTGCGAGCTGTTGAAGCCGGAGACGTGTGGAACTTCCTGCAGGTGAAAACGTGTGAATGAACGAACGTGTGTTGCGAGTCATGGTAGTTGAGGGTGGGCATCGTAGCCATGCGAGAATGTGTGAATGAACGAACGTGTGTTGCGAGCACTTATGACCGATCATCGCGACGAGCCCGCTGCCTCGTGTGAAAACGTGTGAATGAACGAACGTGTGTTGCGAGTCTACCACCTGGTCGATAACGCGTGGCGCCTAGAAAGGTGAGAACGGCTAACTGAACGAACGTGTGTTGCGAGGCGTAGCGCCAGTACGGTATGTCTGGGCAGGCGGCAACGAAAGCGGATGAATGAACGACTGAACGTGTGTTGCGAGATGCGAACAAGGACTGTCTCCGTGAAAACGGGTAGATGAACGAACGTGTGTTGTGAGAACCGCTGCTACTACCGGTGGAGGGCGGATGGTATGTGAGAACGGATGATTGAACGAACGTGTGCTGCGAGGGAGCAAGTCCCCTTTGCGTAGGTACGAACGGCTAAGTAAACGAACGTGTGTTGCGAGTTCCTTCCACACGGCATGTGAAAACGGGTGAATGAACGAACGTGTGTTGCGGGAGGAGCACTGAACAAAGCGACCCGTAGATGGCAGTCGTGAAAACAGGTGAATGAACGAACGTGTGTTGCGAGGAACTCGCTTGCGTGCGGAAAGGCCAGCTTATCGGCCTGTGAAAACGGGTGAATGAACGAACGTGTGTTGCGAGCTCCGGGACCGGACGGCTGCGGCAACAGCTGTGGAAACGGATAAGCGAACGAACGTGTGTTGCGAGTTTTCTCCACCTGCCGGCGATGTTGAGAACGGCTAACTGAACGAACGTGTGTTGCGAGACCCCTACCTGCGTGGTGGTAGTGACCAACCAGCAGGTGAGAACGGATAACTGACCGAGCGTGTGTTGCGAGAGGAAGTCAAGCTCGCCCGTGTGAAAACGGGTGAATGAACGAACGTGTGTTGCGAGAGGAAGTCGAGCTAGCCCGTGTGAAAACGGGTGAATGAACGAACGTGTGTTGCGAGGCCGCCTGATGATCGATTGCTGATCGCTCTGGTGAAAACGGGTAGATGAACGAACGTGTGTTGCGAGCCCATATCAGGTTCTCTCGGTTAGGCGGTTGACGGGGGGTGAAAACGTGTGAATGAACGAACGTGTGTTGCGAGATCCCAACTGCTTGCGCCTGCGTCGTGATCGCTGCCGTGAAAACGGATAAGTGAACGAACGTGTGTTGCGCGTAGCGGATGCGCCCGTGATGATCGTCAGTGGGCGAAGTGAAAACGTGTGAATGAACGAACGTGTGTTGCGAGCTACGGAGGTTCTCAGTAACGCGAGCGACGTGGAAACGGGTGAATGAACGAACGTGTGTTGCGAGACGCCAGAGACGTGGGGAACTTCTTTGCGTAGGTACGAACGGCTAAGTAAACGAACGAACGTGTGTTGCGAGTGAGAGGGCGCCATCTGTGAGAATGGGTGATTGAACGAACGTGTGTTGCGAGGCTGAGCTGTGTGGCGCCCCGTTCAAGAGCGTCCTCGTGAAAACGTGCGAATGAACGAACGTGTGTTGCGAGTCAGCTTTCCGTTGGGCAATCGCGTGGATACCCGCGTGAAAACGGGTGAATGAACGAACGTGTGTTGCGAGGCCCCGCCTTACGACGACCATAGCAGGTGGGGGCGGGGATGCGTGAATGAACGAACGTGTGTGAGCGAGAATGCCCATCGGGTTGCTGAAGACATGGAGACGGGCAGCTGCGTGAACGTGTGTTGCGAGCTCTGTTGACGAGCTGGTTTGTGCCGGTGGGGAACAGGCAGAAAGGAGTGTAGCATGGGACGACTGACGATCGACATACCAGACGCACTGGAGCGGCAGCTGGACGCATATCGTCGAAATCACAAGCTGGAGACCGGCAAGATGCTCATGCGGAGTACGGCATGCTGCCGGCTGCTGGCACAAGCCCTGGCTGGCGTGCAGGAGGTGCCGGTCGACAGCCTGGTTGCGTTGGCAAGGCGTGTGGAGGCCTTGGAGGCCCGCGCGTGGCCGTAAGCGAGATGCTTGATTATATCTACGGGGCCCCGCCGGCAAGTCGGGTCCCCGACCACGGCTATGGTTATGGTTACGGTTGCAGCGCGGGTTACGGTGATGGGGCTGGTTGGGGCGGGTGCGGACACGGGGTTGGGGGCGGCTACAACCGCTTGACCGGCGACGCCTTTGGGGCCGGTTATGGGCAAGGCCGGTGGTACCGGTGACGAGGAGGAAGCGACATGTCTTGCAACCATAACTGGCACGCCGCCGGCTACGGTTACGGTCATGGTAGTGGTTATGGTGGTGGTTATAGCTGGGGAAGCGAAGGTGGATTTGGGGTTGGCTACGACCGCCTGACCGGTAACATTTTCGGGATCGACTATGGGCGGTACCTGCTGCGAGGGCTGATACGGCCGTGGTAGTGGCTACGAACAAGGCTGACGGTACCGGTAACGAAAGGGACGCGACATGTTTCGTAACCACGCTCTGGACGGCGCTGGACATGGCGATGGGTATGGGTTTGGGCACGGCTGCGGTGCGGGTATTTTCGACGGGCTTGTGAGCGGCGGCTGTGGTTACTACACCCTGTGCTACTGGCACGATGTTGGTGGTCTTACGGTGGGCGGGTTTGGATACGGAGGCGGCCTACGGTGGGCGTGACCGGTTACGATTGCAACCCTGACTATGCTAGTTGGGAGGGTGTCGGGGTTGATTACGGTTACGGGAGCGGGGTCGGCGGCGGTGCCGCATACGGTTGCATGCCTGGGCATGGTGAGGGTTACCATTGTGGCTACAGCACCGGCTATGGTCTTGGAAGCTTCGGGAACAACGGTTACGGGCCTGTAGGAGCTTGCGATGCCGACAGTGAGCAGTGACGGGAGTGGCATCGGCACTTATAAGGGCCGTGGCGCCGCTTATGGGCTTGGGCGGGGGTATGGGCGGGGGTATGGTTACGGTATCGGAGACCGCCACGGATATGGGTGTGGCTGTGATTACGGCATTGGTTGTGGATGCGGATATGGGGTTAGCTACGGCCGCGAGTATGGCAGAGGCCGAGGTGATACTTATGGCTGGCGCATTGCCGCTGAGTACGGCTAGTCGTGATTGCAACGCTGGTTAGGGCTACACCGCCTACGGACACGGGGATACTCGTTATGCTGGACAGCAGCTACATCGGTGACGGTTTCGGTGACGGCCAGGGCTATGGGTCCGGCTGTGGCGAGGGTCCTTCCAACGGGCCCGCGAATGGCGACTGTGACTATTATGCAGCTTGCTACTGGCCTGGTACCGGTTACGGCTATGGACGCGGGGGCGGCTATAAGCTTGGCGATTTTGGCCGTGGAGGTGGCCCATGTTGAGCACGCGCAGTTATGATTATGACCCTGACTATGGCAGTTGGGGGGATACTGTTTTTAGCGACGACGGCTCTGGGTTCGACTACGGTTACGGGACCGGGGTCGGTGCTGGCTCTGCGTACAGTTACTCAAGCGGGCATGGTGAGGGTTACCACTGCGGCTATGGCACAGGTTACGGTTCTGGCAGCTTCGGAAATAACGGGCGCGGACCCGCAGGAGGCAGCGGTGGCGGCAATTTTCAGTGACAGGCGAGGTATTGGCAATTACAGAGGCTGTGGTAGCGAGTATGGGTATGGGGAGGGCTATGGTTACGGCCTCGACGGTCCCTACGAGTGCGGGTGCGGCTGTGACTATGGCGCTAGCCTGGGGCGAGGCCACGGGATCCGCGATGGCCGCGCTTATGGCAGGGACCATAGTGATCATTACGGCTATCTCAATATGTGGCCGGCTGACTGAGCGTGTGTATGTTGCAAGGCGTGAGGAGGCTATGAATGACCGTGCAGGAATTGATCACGTTTCTGGAGGCACTTCCCAGGGACCAGGTGGTACTCGGGTATCGGGGTGGCAACGGTGACCTGCACGTCATAAGCGCCTGGGTGGATGAAGAAACTGGTGCGGCTGTGATTGACGTCGATTGACGTCGCAGCTGCCGAAACAAACAACGGGAGGCAACAGGCTATGGGTGATGCGTGGCGACCACCGTGGAAAATGAAGCCGCTCGACGAATGGAATCTTGTCGGCATGAATCATTATCATATTGATGGCGAGCAGCGGCTGTTCGTGGCGATGACCAAGGACGGGCGTTGTATTACTGAGGAGGGGGCAGACGATATGTTCCTGTGGAACCGCTTGTGGCGGAAGGCTACGGAGTAATCCCGAGTATCAGGAGCGTGAAGGCGGTCGCAGTTGCGTGAACGTGTGTTGCGAGTGTAACCAGGGTGAACTGACAACATTATGCCGCCATGGCGGCGACTGGAGAAAACATGACGGAATCTGAACAGTTGTGGCTCAAGGTAGCAGATATTCAGGCGCTTATTGCGAGACGGGGCACTATACTCCCGTTCTTACCACAGCATAGCGACGCAGCCGAGGCGAGACAGGTCCGGACTCAGCAGACGAGGCGACTCCGCGAGCTCAGTCAGCAGCTTACGGCGGTCCGGCAGGAGGCCGCACAGTACCGCGCGGAGCGGGATGAGGCTGTTGCGCTGCTCAAGAAGGCCTGGGCAACGCTAAATCCAGGGCCGTGCCCGGATATGTTGACAATGGTGCAGGCCCGGCTTGCCGCCGAGGCCGGTGATGGCGAATCGATCGACGCAATTATAGCTCGGTTCCAGCCAGCAGGGGCTGCGGAGGCTCCCGAGGCGCCGTTCGAAAGCCAGAGCGAGCCAGCTGTGTGCTCGGACTGTGACGGCGAAGGCGTGTGCACGGCTTCGTGCCCCTCGCAGGAGCTGCCAGTGCGGGCTGGCCGGGAGTTGTCGAGTCACAAGGTCCCTGGGCTGAACGAGGTGTTGACAATCGAGGTGCTCGATGCGCCGGGTGCGGGCAATGCCTGCCACCGTTACAAGATTCATGGGCCGCGACTGGTCGATGACGCTGGACACGACTACCCTGAGCCGTGCTGCATCGCCTTTCAGCGCGGCCCGATCCTGGAGACTGGACCCAACGGTGTCTCCATCGAGGCGCTATTGGTTATTGTGGAGGACCGTCTTCTCGGTTTTCAGAGCGGTGGATATGCTTGCCGCGAGAACGCCGTTGCCTTGACCAAGATCCAGGAGGCGCTGATGTGGCTGCAGCGGCGGACACGGGATCGTATTGCCCGCGGCGTTGAAGGCGCGAGCCGGAAGTAGGCAGTGCCACTCGCTACACACGTTCATTGACTCGTTACGTTAGCGGACCCAATCACACGGACCGAGCTCCTGGTACGAGCCAGTAGCGCATATTACCAGCCTGCGTTAAGGAGGGCAAGGGAAGGGGAGGCGTGATGCAATTATTCACGATGCGTGACTTGGCAGCTGCCTATGCCTATGCCGAGGCCGGCGGCCAAGCGCTGCACCTGATGGACCACTCGGGTGGTCGCTACCCAGGGGCTCCGCGTTGCTTCCAGCAGACGACAGAGTTTGGGCATCTGCTGGACGCGGATCACGATCGGCTTGTGGCTACAGCGAGGCAGCTGGGTGTTCGCGTGATCAGGGTCTCGCGGGAGGGCCAGCGGGGGCAGCATATAGACCTGTGCGGAAAACCATTGGCCAACGCGAAAGCGCTGTGCCGCATTACCGAAGGAGAAGCAAGTGGCTGATCGCGTGGTTTGCGTTAATTGCCGGCACCATAGCTTTGATTCGACATACATGTCTGGTGCGATCTGGGCGCACCGCTGCCACCATCCCGAGGTGGTGTATCCGTCGATGAGGCATCCGGTAACCGGGATGGCGTCCTATCGGGGCGTCAACGAGCAAGGCAAGGTGTTTTACAGTGATAATCGCGGGCCGGCGTGCACGTCCGTCAACGTAGATGGGGAGTGTAACCGATACGATCCGCTGGATTAGCCAATAGGAGGCCTGTCGTGAAATTCCGAGTGACGTTGAAGACTCCGGACGTGTTGGACGAGGCGATTCAGGCAGCTGTAGATGTCAGTCTGCAGGATGACACAAGCGAAACTGACCGAGAGGCGTTACAAGACGCTGCTGCAGAGGCGTGCGCCCTTTGGTTTCGCTACAGCGAGTTATTGACGGTGGAGATCGACACAGAGGCCCTGACGTGCGTTGTGGTGAGGCTGTGAGGCAAACAAAGCAAGTACTGGAGATTCAGCATGAGTGATGTGCAAGTGGAGTCACATGGTTGGCAGGCCGCCCTGGGCCTTGCGACCGGGGCTGAGACGGGCGCTAGGATCCGCGGGGCCGTTAATGACTACAACGCCAAGGGGCGTGGTTCGACAATGGCCCTGCGCGTCCTGCGGGATGGGGCTTGGGCATGGGTGTCAGCTCCGGCCAGTCGCGGACGGTACCTGTCGGGGGACCGGAAAGACGTGCAGTATGGTGACGTGTTTGAGGGTGAGCTCGTTGCTGCGTATGTGCTTGGTCAGAAGAAACCCATACCCACCAAGTTCTGGGTCGTTGTGACCGAGGACGAGCAGGACAACCCGCTCAGGCAGCTGCAGCATGCGCGGATCAAGACGGGCTACAGGCTGACGCTCGAGGGCTGTGAAGGCACGATCGACGTGCCTGACCCGACGTGGCGTTGACACATACGGCAGGAGCGCATTATGGACCTGGCTCAACACATACGGCGCCTTCAGGCGTTCTCTTCACAGACTTTCGGGCCGGGTCCGCGAACCCAGTCGATACTCGCGCATATCCGTGAGGAGTTGCTGGAGGTGGAGGCGGCCCCGACGGACCTGTATGAGTGGTTGGATATCGTCATGCTGGCACTGGACGGGGCTTGGCGAGCTGGCCGCTCCCCAGAGGACGTCGCGGCCGCCCTCGAGACGCTGCAAACTAGGAATGAGGGCCGCACGTGGCCGGACTGGAGAACCATGGAAGCTGGCGAAAAGATCAAACACATCGAGCCGCAAGTGGCAGCGGACGACACGGCGGCGCGGGGGATGCAGCTGCGTATCTGGACCGAGGCGTACCGGCCGTTCATCATGGGCGGAGACGTGTATCGGCCGGTAGCTACAGAGGTCGAGATCGGGCACCTGCACATTGTGGAGGCTGCACCGGATATTCGGATCGTGGAGCTCACGTCACCGTACGGCACGCAACATATTGCCGAGGTGACCAGTGGTGCGTTGGTCGGGAACAGCATGAACAGTGTGCTACAAGATATCGCTGTGGCCGAGCCAGCTATGATGGCCCGCCAGATCGCCGATGCCAAGGTGCGGGGGCGGAGGGCGGATAATGTGGAGCCGGACGTGTTCTGGCGGCTGTTGTCGCGGGATACACGCAAGTGACCCAGCGCCCGGCACAGTACGAGCAGTCGTTTGGATTCGGCTGGGGCTATGGGTATGGTACCAGCCTCGCCGGCAGGTATGACGGGTATGGGGACGGCAACACGTACGGGCTCGGCGCCGGCCGTGGCGGCAATGCCGCTTTGTGGTTTGGGGAGGACGCCTATGCAGGTCCAAACAATGGGGCTGGGAACGCGTATGGTAATCGGAGCATCGCGTACGTCGCAGTACCGCAATAGGGGTCGTACATGCAGTATCGTATGACTGGTGTCAAATTTGGGTACATTGGCCCCCATTACTGGCGTACGCATGCCGGCCACGGCGGTTGTGGTACCGGGGACAGCCCCGGACACAGCAGCCGCCGGGTTGCCGGGTATGGTGTGGGGTATGGGCACAGCCATGGGCACGGTGCCGGGCATTCTTACGGCGCGGTAGGGATCGGGTGCGGTTATGTCAGATACTGGGTACGGTGATGGGTACGGGCAGGTGCGTGGCAACGGCTTCGGGCGGGGGCGTGGTGACGGCCTCGGGCATGGCCTTGGGTACGGTTATGACCATGGGTATGGTTACGGCTTTGGTTTTGGCTACGAAGC
>Ga0172381_10007923_pt1 | contig 10451 bp, 9 predicted proteins | sample Leawel6488metaG_FD_119754 | JGI IMG/M metagenome (GOLD analysis project Ga0172381, IMG submission 119754) | Leachate microbial communities from a municipal landfill in Southern Ontario, Canada - Leachate well 64-88 metaG | ecosystem: Engineered > Solid waste > Landfill > Unclassified | place... | reverse complement strand
TACATAAATTCGACATGATTTCGTCGCTTTTGGGCCACTATTCATATTCATTTTTACTATTTAAGAAGAATGAATTTTAAACGAAAAACAGCACAGTTGTAGTCATTATGCTTTTTTGTTTCGCTTGGTAATTCGCTGTGGCTGCAAATGATTTCTTTAAAAGGATGAAATTCGGATTATTTTATGCTAGAATCATTCAAGATAAATTAATATTATATGGAGAGGTCGCATAGTGGCCTAGTGCGCTTGTTTCGAAAACAAGTAGCCGGATTTCCGGCTCGTGGGTTCAAATCCCACCCTCTCCGCCATTTAAAAAATCGCCTATTTTATGAGGCGATTTTTATTTGCATGCTTGTTCGCTTGCCTACTTATAAACTTGCATTATTATTTCTTCTTTGGTTTGATTACCACTCTTCTATTTCTGTGATCTCCAGAGCTTTCGCTTTCAACATCTGCCATGTTTGATATCAAGGTATGAACGGCTCTTCGTTCAAATGCGTTCATAAGAGGGAGCTCTATTTCTACCTTTTCAGACATAACTTTCAAAGCTGTTTCTCTGGCCATTTTTTCTATTGAAGAAATCCTCTTATCTCTATATCCGTTTATATCAACAACCAAAATATTGCCTGTTTCGCTTACAATCTTCCCTAAAAGAAGTCTTAAAACATGCTGAAGTGACTCTAGCCCTTCGCCGCCACGACCAATTAGGACTGCTGGCTCATCAACTTGAAAATTTAAAAATAGCACGCTGTTTCTTTGAACTGCTATCACATCCGCCGAGAATCCAAGCAGACCGACAACTTCTTTAGACTTTTCTTTTATTTTTTCAATATGTTCATGCATAATACTTCCATCCGATTAAGCTACTAATTATTTCTTTCTGATTGTAATCTCAACTCCGCTCTTTTTTTCTTGCTTATCTAAACGTTTTTCCATCATTCTTGAAAGATAATCCTTCTTTTTTGGAGTTTCAAGTTCTTTTTCAATCTCATTTACTGCCTCTTTGGCTTCCAGCACTGCTTTTTGAGCAAAATTCTCTTTTCTAATATGCTTGTTTACATACAGCTGCTGAACTATCCCAAATAATGTAGTAACTATCCAATAAATACTTAATGCGGAAGGCATTGATCTAGCAAAGAATACCGTTATCAAAGGAAAGAAATAAACCATTTGTTTGTTCGCCATCTGCATTGGATCAAAATCGCCATCTTTAATATCACTAACCTTTGTCTTTGTTGCTATTTTCGGCTGCATTAAATATGAAAGAATAAATTGTGTTATCCCAGCAAGAATCGGCAGTATCCAAAGATCCGGTTTTACTAAATCAAACCCAAGAAAAAGTGAATTTATCTGCTCAGGATGGGGAACAAAGCTATAGAGCAGAGAGAAGTTCGATTGATTAATCCCAGCCCTAAATACCTGGTAAAGAACAATAATAATCGGCATCTGAATTACAAGTGGAAGGCAAGAACCAAAAGGAGAAACACCTTCTTTTTTATATAGCTCCATCAAAGCTCTGCCCTGTTCTTGTTGATCCTTAACTTCTTTCCTTAAACGATTTATTTCCGGCTGTATTGCCTGCATTTTAACTTGAGCTCTCGCCGCCTTTATGGAATTGGACCATAAGAGAAGCCGGATTATTATGGTTAATATAATGATCGCCCAACCGATTGAGTGGCCTGGCACAAGCCACGCCAAAAAAATTAACAAATTATACAGGGGGTTGTATAAAATAACTTTAAAGAATTCTATCATGATTTACTTTATTAATAATTAAACCGGATCATATCCACCCTTGCTCCACGGATTGCAACGGATTACTCTCCATGTGCCTTTGACACTCCCTCGAACAACTCCGTGTTTTTCGATAGACTGTTTGCAGTACTCTGAGCAGCTAGGTGTAAATTTACAATAGCCGCCAGGAAACCTCACCCGAAACCATCCTGTATCTGGCGACAATGTTTTTTGGTAAAACTCGATTATTTTTATTAGAACTAGCTTCATAATCTCCCATCAAGCGGCTGCGACTATAAACTACCTTGAGCGCTAGATGCGGGCTACTTTAGGATACCCGACTTTCGCAATCCTTCGCGGAATTGTTTTCTTATTTCCTGCTGCTCATACGGATATATGAAGTCTCTATGAGCAACAGTTACTATATCATATCCATTTTCGAGCTCAGAAATCAAGTCTGCCGCGATCTGCCTTAGCTGCCTTTTTAAAGCGTTGCGCCTCGTAGCCCGTTTATCAATTTTATTACTAACAATAAATCCAAATCTGATCAAGGTTTCGTCTTCAACCACTTTCTGAGTGTTCCTAAAGACTCTAAAAGTTAGATTCTCCGTCTTTATAGGCTTAGAGTTCTTGAATACTTTTTGAAAATCAACACTTTTTTGTAATCTATATTTTGTCGGAAGCATAATTTATAAATAATAAATAATTAATATCTAACAAAAAATGAGCTCGCAAGCTCATTATCGCACAAAAAAGAACAATGCGCATTTAGGCAGATAAAACTTTTCTTCCCTTTGCGCGTCTTCTTTTTAAAACATTTCTTCCAGCCAAAGAAGCCATACGCGCTAAAAAGCCGTGTGTTCTCGCTCGATGTCTTTTATTTCCTTGGAATGTCTTTTTCATAACAGGGAGATATTAACACAAACTTAAGACTAAAGCAAGAGTAATAAGAACCTAGCGCCCCAATGTTATGACCATTAAAATGCTACAAATTAAAATCTCATTTTCCAACCACTTAGAAGCCCATACGCCATGCCCCGCACAACGCTGTATTGACTCATTCGACTCGGCTCAACTAGTTTAATATAAGATGTATACCTCGCTCAGAGTCAACCAACTTTCTGTAACCCTGAGCAAAGTCGAAGGGTTGACTTTAGTTGTGGATAACTTGGTATATTTCAATTACAATAGATTGGAAGGAGATTCACATATGGAGCATACAGAAATTTGGAGAAATGCGCTGGGAGAATTGCAGGTTACTTTATCCCGAGCGAATTTTGAAACATGGTTTAAAAACACTTTTATAATAGATTACAACAAAGGTGTTTTTATAATTGGAGTGCCAACTTTTTTTGTTGAGGACTGGCTCAAAAAGAAGTACTTAAAAGACATTACTAAAGCCCTTCAAAATCAAGTTGAAGATCCAATCCAATTAATCAAATTTAAAATCGCCGCACCATCCCCCGACCAGGTAATTCAGTTCGAGAAGAACAAGGTTGTCCACATCTCTGTGGATAAGCCCTCCATCAAAACACCTTCTGTTGAATTACAATCTCTTCCTAAAAACACAACCCTAAACAGTGCTTATAAATTCGAAAATTTCGTCGTAGGTCCTTCAAACCAATTAGCTCACGCAGCAGCCCTTGCTGTGGCAAAAAATCCAGGTAAAATCTACAACCCTCTTTATGTTTACGGGGAATCAGGGCTTGGAAAAACCCATTTAATGCAGGCAATAGGTAATGAGTTTCTAGCCAATCACCCAGATAAATGCGTTCTATATGTCTCCACTGAAACATTTATTAATGATTTTATCTCAGCCGTCAGCTCAGGATCAGGGAAAGCAAAGGATTTTAAAAATCGATATAGAAATGTCGACCTCTTATTAATTGATGATATCCAATTCTTATCACGTAAAGAATCTACTCAAGAAGAATTCTTTCATACCTTCAATCACCTCCATCAAAATAATAAGCAGGTTGTTTTAACTTCCGATTGCTTTCCCAAAGCGATCAAAGGCTTGGAAAACCGCCTTCAAACACGCTTCGAAGGAGGCATGGTAACCGATATTAGTCAGCCCGATGTCGAGACAAGAGAGGCAATTCTTTTACAAAAAGCAAAATCATACAAAACGCCAATCAATGAAGAAATCATAAACTATATCGCTCAAAACGTCATATCTTCAATTCGAGAGCTCGAAGGCGCTTTAACAAAAATTGTAGCTACTTGTGAACTAACAAACTGTCCCCTAACTTTAGAAAAAGCTTCTGAGATATTAGGAAATATAATTAGCAAGAAAAGACAAGTGATCACTCCAGAGTTAATTATCAGAGAAGTACACAAATATTATCAAATTCCTATTGAGGATTTGCTTGGTAAGAAACGCACCAAAGAAATTGTTGTCCCTCGCCAAATAACAATGTATTTATTAAGACATGAAGCTAGCCTTTCTTATCCAGAAATTGGACGAGAGATGGGAGGTAAGGATCATTCTACAATTATGCATGGATGCAGCAAGATTGAAGCTGATGTCTCAAAAAATCAAAGAGTAAAAGACGATCTTTCCAATATTAAAGAGAAGATTTTCTCTACAATTAAGTAATCCCCAATTTGCACAACTAAAAAGCTTAAATAAATAATATATATAATTAGTAATAGAAGTAATAAGTATTGTGGAAACTGTTGAAAAACCAAAAAGATAAGTTTGGCAAAAGAGAAAATATCATAAAGTTTGTGGATTAAATGGTGGATTTGCGGGGTAAAAACTGTTGATTAGTAGAAACATTTGGGGATATCTAATGGGGATAATTGAGTTATTAGTAAAAGATTAGGCGATAATTATAAGATTTGTTGATAAAAAAAGAGCTTATTCACAACAATTTTGAATAATGAAAAATAGTTAATAGAGGATTGAAGAATATTGAGGGGAGTAGAAGTTGGTTATCAACAATCTTCCGGAAAAAAGTGGATATATGGGTACTTATAGGGATTTAAATACCAATTTATTGTTCGAACTTGTCGAGAACTGTTAATAAGCTTCTCGAGTCGCTTTGCTCCCTCGAAGAATACCATGTTTAATTAATCGAAAGGAAAATAAATGAAATTTACAACATTCCAATCAAATTTTGCAAAAGCATTGAATCAAGTGTCGAGAATTGTGAGCTCAAGAACCACACTTCCTGTTCTTAGTAATATTTTAATTACTGCAGAAAAAGGCAAAATACAGCTTTCTGCCACAGATTTGGAAATTGCGATCACCACACAGACAACTGGAAAAATTGAAGAGGATGGCAAGCTAACTATCCCAGCCCGGCTTCTGACAGAGTTTATTGTTAATAATAATGATGAATCAATTGAATTCACAACTAAGGGAGCGTCTTTGAGCCTGAAATCAAAGCACTATAAGGCAAATATCAATGGCATCTCTGCGGAGGAGTTCCCATCGATCCCGCTTTTGCCTAAGGATCTGTATTGCTCGATTAAAAAAGAAGATTTTCTTGATGCTATTAAAAAGGTTTCTATCGCGCCTGCCAATGATGAAACAAGGCCTGTGTTGGCTGGAATTTATTTTAGTTTTGACGGTAAAGTCTTAACATTAGCTGCTACTGATTCTTACCGGTTGTCTGAGAAGAAGTTAAAATTAGAAGAGAGTCTTCCTGAGAAGAAATTTATTGTTCCCTCTCGCACTATGTCTGAGGTGCTTAGGATATCTAGTGGCGATGAATCAAAAGAGATAGCAATCTCGTCAACTGAAAACCAAATCTTATTTAAAATAGGGGAAACTCAGGTCATCTCCCGTTTAATCGAGGGCGCCTTCCCTAATTACTCTCAAATTATTCCTTCTAGCTCAAAGATTAAGGCGATAGTAGGGTACTCTGAAATGTTATCTGCAGTAAAAATGTCTGCTTTATTTGCAAAAAGCTCAGCCAATAACATTAAGATTAAAACTGGCGAAAAGGCCCTATCTATTTCCTCTATGGCCAATGAAACAGGGGACACGGTTTCCGAGGTGGAAGCAGAGGTATCTGGCGGGGAGATTGAAGTTGCTTTCAATGTCCGCTATGTGTTGGATGTTTTGCAAGTTATTCAATCAGACAAGGTTATATTAGAATTTAATGATGATGCTTCTGCGGGCCTAATAAAGTCGAATAAAGATAAAGACTTTATCTATCTTGTAATGCCGCTTAAGATAGACAGCTAAAGAGCTTAAGGCGTAAATTTGGATCTATCTAATGTTTAAGCATCTTCGCCTAGAAAATTTTCGCAACCACAAAAAATACGAGATTGAGTTTGATCAAATTACCGTGTTGGTTGGTTTGAATGGAGCTGGCAAAAGCAATATTTTAGAAGCGGTGACCGTGCTCTCTTCTTGTCGTTCTTTTCGCGAGGATGAAAAAAAGAGCTTGATCAACTTTGATTCTGATTACGCCCGTGTTGTAGGAGATGATCTGGAAGTGTTCATAACCAAAACTCCTCGCCTCTTTATGCAGGCCAAGGAGAGAGGAGCTCCAAGAAAGCTTTCTTCTTTCATCGGACTATTGCCTACGGTCGTCTTTTCTTCGGAGACCATTTCAATCATTTCCGGATCGCCTTCAGATAGACGCAGGTTTTTAGATGTGATGATCAGCCAATTGAGCGGCGAGTACCTAAGAGCACTAATAGATTACAAAAAGGTAAAGCAGCAGAGAAACAATCTTCTCCAAACAGTTCGTATGGGGGAAGGAAGTGAGCAAGAGCTGTCATTTTGGGACGAGGAGCTGGCTCGGCTTAGCGGTGTGATAGTTAAGCAAAGAGAGGATGCTATCAGCTTTATTAACGGGCTTCTTCCTGGCCTTTACTGCTCTATTTCTGGTGATCCGGCTGCCTGCCTCAAGATCTGTTATAAGAAGAACTTCGAGGGGGATGTAAGAGAAGCTTTAATCAGATGCAGGTACCGTGAAATTGCTTGTGGAAAGACTTTATTTGGTCCTCATCGAGATGATATGATATTTGAGCTGGATGGTCGTAATATGACAAACTTCGCCTCGAGGGGAGAGATCCGCTCCGCTATTTTGGCTTTAAAGATTGCTGAGCTTAAGTATCTTGAAACCAAGAGGGAAAGTTTGGTGTCAGGCGACAATATTATTAGACCAATTCTACTTTTAGATGATATATTTTCTGAATTTGATCCTGAGAGACGAGCTCATTTAGGAGAGCTTGTATCTCAGTACCAATCGCTTGTTACGGCTACTGAAGAGTCGCATTTGTCGCCTCAATTATTAAAGAAATCAAAGGTAATAGAGATAATCAAACCTAATGGATAAATTAGATAAAATATTGAGGGAAAGCCTGGCCAAAAAGGGCTTTGCTGGAACCGCAGAAAGCGCCCAGATTTGCTTTTATGCCGGGAAATGGGAAAAGATGCGTCTTACTCCAATTTCTTTCTCTAGGGGCACTCTGAAGGTCTCTGTGATGTCTTCTTCGGAGGCTTCGGAGCTCCAAATGCAGTCAGAAGAACTGCTTGAATATTTGAATAAGAAAATAGGCCGAAAGCTTGTTCGGTATCTAAGAATAGTGAACTCTAACTGATTAGAGAACAGTATGCAGCTGGACAGATGACAGAACCCATACTATTCCGTGAGGATGCACGATCTATGTTTCTGCTGAATCCATCTTATTGTTCGAGGCTTAAGCTGAGAACTATTTTTTAAACTTTTCACTATATTAGAAGAATAGCAGGCCTCTACATTGACATTTAACACAAATTAGTGTATAATATAAAACAGTTATGGGTAAGCTGCTGTACATTCACAACTTGATATTAGGCCAACAAAAGGCCTTACATAATGCAGTTTCCGCTGTCATTCCCGCGCCCCGAAGGGGGCCCTTTGGGCAAGGCGGGAATCTACGAGATCAAACCTGCTGATATGGAGGACAGAAGAATGAAATACTTGATAATCGCAATCGTAGTTGTTTTGTCGCTAACTCAGCCGTGCTTGGCTGAGTATAAGGGTTTGCAAAAAGCTGCCGATGAGGTGGCTGGTAATTCCTCATATGACACTCGCTCATGTGGGGACCCCCAGAGAGCGGAGATCTACAGGAATACTGATATATTAGCCGACTTCTGGGTCAAAGGCGGAGGCCGAATGATCGTTCAACTGGCAAAAGGGGGTAAGGGAACGATCAAAGGCAAGAGTGCACAGCAGTGGGGAGACTTTATTACCCCCCTAGTGCGCAATCGTCTGGGGGCTGATCTGCCGGATCGAAATATTGATATTGTCAGCGGCTCTCAGCGAGACAAAGACTATGTGCTCACGCTGTACTTCTCCGCAATCTCGGGAATCGACGTTATTGAAGATGAGAGTGAGCATAGTGAGAATCATTCTTACCGCAGATCGGGAGGGGCCACTTCCTCACGTGACAGAAATAGGGAGGAAAGGCTAGGACTTTCTTTATCTATCGGCCTTAGTTTGGAGCAAGTCCAGGGCGACGGATATCGTACGATATCCCTTCCTGAGCCGATGCTGTCTGTAGAAGAAAGCCAGCTCGTGGGATTGACTGAAGAGAGTTCAGACTCTCGCAGTTACACCTATCGATCACATGGAAGAGGATCATCGGTTGCCTCTACAAGCCGAGAAAAGCACAGCCTTAAGCGAGACAAGGTAAAGGCTGAGGCCCAAATGATGGGTCCGCAGGCGATGAGGCTCTCGGGTTTGGTAGCTGCTCCTGTCTTCGACGGGATCGCAACGGATATTCAAAAACAAAAATACCGGTCCGATAGAGACCGGAAAGAGTAAGCAAGAAAATCCCCAATAAGGGGGAAAGAGCTGAAGGCGTTTCTGACATTATGTCAGGAACGCCTTCTTTGTGCCCGAAGCTTCTAACCGCATGGATAATATGGGCTATTGGGATTACAACAAGAATTATTCTTTTGGCTTCCGCATATAAGAGATTTAGGGCAGTAATTATTCTTGTAGCTGGGAGTACAATCTGTCCCTTTACGTCTTATCTGGATAACGGCAATAGTAGCTACAAGGAGCATAATAGCAACCAGAATGATAATTTTATATTGTTTCATATTTTTAGCCCTTCTATTGTTTAAGTGAAGTAGCTCAGTGAGTTGGTGAATTACTTATTATCAGCCAACCTATGCCTGTTAATAATAAAGTAGTTATTATTATAATAATTCCTGTATTCTTCAACTTGGATTTTTTAATATATCCAATAATCACAAACACTAGACCTAGCAACATCAAGAATGTCACATAACCCCAAGGTATAGCCAGCAGCAGATAATATAGAATTGGGTTCATTCATTCTCCTTCTTTTTATTATTAGAGTCCGCCGGCTGGCGGATCGAAAATTATGTCATTGCGAGCCATCGAGTGAAACAAGAGGCGTGGCAATCTTTTTAAGCGTAGATTGCGGAGCCTGTCCTGAACGAAGTGAGGGATCTCCTCCTCGCAATGACAGCAAGTTAAAATCCAATATGAGTATATGCTGTTGTTTGTGGGTTGGCCCAGACACCGGCCTGGGTGTTGCCTCCGCAGATTCCAGAAACAGCGGTCATATTCGAATCAGCATGGCGGCAGACATTGGCAGAAATGGAAGCGTTTAGTGCTAGCACGTCTTCGTTTCGGCCGGTCATTATCTGATTTGGAACAATGTCTTTATAGAGCGGATTGTTTTGCATATCTAGCATATCGTCAATTAGTCTTTTGGCTTTATATTGAGCGGCTTGTATCGATTTTTGTTGCATTGTGTCTGCATTCTTGCCGTCCCAAACTCTAATGTTAGTTATGTCGTTAGCGCTATAATTTGGGCCCTCCATCGCAGGGTAATAGCCGTCTGCGCTGCATTTTACCTCTGTTTTCCAAACACCAAACAGGTTAACTCCGACAAATAAAGCTAAACCAAAGTATAAGGTGGCTACACCCGCTGCTCCAAAATAATTTGGAGCTAAAGCATGTAGTCCGGCCTGTACTCCGTAGCCAACGCCAGTGCTTATCAAAATATTCAAGCTTCCTGGAGCTAATCCCCATTTTTCTTCCAATCTGGCGATTTTTTCACCGAAGGTTCTAAAAATGAAGTTGTTTACAAATTCTGTAATTCCAGCTGATACTGCCGCAGCCATTGCTTGTCTGGCAGCCAGTTTTGCACCCTCATCTCCCTGCTTTTCTATTAAATCCGCTGCTTCTCCATGTTTAGCGACCTGGTCATTGTACATCTGCTCTGCTTGGGTTAACTGATCTTTGGTTGCTTGTCCTGTTTTATATGCTTCATCAACACGGAATAAACTATTTGAAGCATCAATTATCTTATTTACATCCCTAAGAAGCGCCCAGCCTTCATAGGCTTGTTTGCTGTAAGTGTAAACCTTGTATGCGGTTCCTGGTTTCCAACCCAGCTGTTCATCTGCCCATGGGAATATCTCTTGAAGAGCTCTCTCTATCCCATAGCTACTTAATGTTGGAAGTTTAACCCCGTTCTTTGATGTCCAGGTTCTTCCTGTCGGCTTTAGTCCGTCAAAACCCCATTCCCCGGTGGAAGAGCCTACAATTAACGCAGTTATAAGATCTTTATCTAACCTGACGCCGAAATAATTCTCAGAATGATCTGCAATGTAACCGCTAATAAGATTTAACCCTCCTGATGAGACTAGGTTGTTGAAAGCTTCTTCTTTTCCTTCGCTTCCTGTGTGGCTGTATTCCCAAACATATTTGCCTACAGCGTAAGTTATG
>Ga0172381_10007922_pt1 | contig 10452 bp, 11 predicted proteins | sample Leawel6488metaG_FD_119754 | JGI IMG/M metagenome (GOLD analysis project Ga0172381, IMG submission 119754) | Leachate microbial communities from a municipal landfill in Southern Ontario, Canada - Leachate well 64-88 metaG | ecosystem: Engineered > Solid waste > Landfill > Unclassified | place... | reverse complement strand
GTGACATGTATGTCAAGGTGGGTCCCAACCTGAATGCTTTCTATGCGGCTCGCAACGTGGTTATCCGCTGGACGTTGCATGACAGCAAGGGAAACGTCCTGCAAGTATACGATGGCATCATCCCCAAGATCATGCCGGGTGAGAGCGGGGAGATAACCATCAATGGCAAAAAGATTTCATTCGCCACAAGCAAGGTCGAGATCATCAATTGCGATAGCCCCTTGGTGAAACCATAGGTGTCAGCGATTGAATTTCATCCCATCTATCATCCAGCTCAAAATGAGATTTTCTATGGCAACAGTGCCAAGCTGAAGGTTGTCCCCAAGGGACGCCGGCTAGGGCTCACCCAGGGCTATTCCACCTACGTAATCGAGAACCTGTTGGCTGGCATCGAATCCATCCTGTGGGTGGACACGGTGCAGGGCAACATCGACCGCTATTTCCAGCGGTACTTTATGCCGCAGCTCAATGGCTACATCAGGGACAATGACGGGAATTGGGTGCGCTCAAAATGGGGCGGCATCAATCAGAAGCATTGGCGATGGGATCCCAAGAAAAAGGAATTTCACCTGCTCAATGGATTCTGCGATTTTCGCAGCGCTGAACGGCCAGATTTGATCGAGGGGTTCGCCTACCGGCTGATTCTGCTCAATGAGGCTGGCATTATCCTGCGCAACCGCTATCTTTGGGACAACGCCATTCAGCCCATGCGGCTGGACTTCAATCCTGATGTCATTGTGGGTGGCACACCCAAGGGCGGTGGGCTATTTGAGGAAATGGCCGCAAATGCCAAGGGCGAGCCCGATCAGTGGACCAAGACCTATTCCACCTATGATAATCCATACCTGAGCCGGGAGCTGATTGATAAGATGGCCAGGGACTACCCCGAGCAGGCCAGGAAACAGGAAATCTACGGCGAGTTCATCTCCGACAAGGGTGCCGTGTTCAGGCGGCTGCAGGAAGCATTGGACTACAACCTGAAGCCTCTGCTCCATTGGGAGCCGAAGCGCAAATACTACATGGGCGTTGACTTGGCGAAGCAGATAGATTGGACGGTAATCATCATCCTGGATGATGCCGGGAACATGGTGTATTTCAATCGCTTCAATAAGCTGGATTGGGAATATCAGCAGCGGGTCATCATTGAGGCTGCGAAGCTGTTCAGGGCCCGGGTACTGATCGACTCCACCGGTATTGGTGACCCGATATTCGATGCGCTGAAAAGCAAGGGGCTCACGCTGGAAGGCTACAAGATCAATACATCCGAAGCCAAAAAGCGATTGATCGAAGGGCTTATGTTGGCATTTGAAATGCAGAAGGTGAAGATCTTCGCCAAGCCGGTTGACGGTGCTGACATTCTATACGACGAATTACGCCTGTTCGGATATGAGATAAGCGCCAGTGGCACCCTGCGCTACGAGGCCCCCGAAGGCTTCCATGACGATTGTGTGATTGCCCTTGCTCTCGCCTGGATGTGCAAAGAGAACATGAAGCCCAAGGGTGGATTTGTCATCGCCGACCATCATTTATATTAAACAGTAGCACCAATACAGCACCTAACCGGCACCTAGTTGCGCCTTTTGCAATTCTAAATCTGCATTTATATTCTGTGCATGAGTTTATTTTGGGGAAAGAAGCATTCCCGGTCATCGGTATCAGTCCAGGAAATCGAAAAACAAAATCAACACCTACGCGCTCAGGTTGCTGAGCTTTCGGACAACATCCTCTACTGGACCGAGAAGGCCACGAAGTATGTCGGCAATAAATACAGCTCCTACAAGGAACAGGTTGCCGCAGCCAACGCCATGTTCAACGGCACCGCCGATTGGGGGTGTAATCAGCTAGGGGCGGTAGTCGAATCGCGGGTCAGCTTCATCATTCCGCGAGGGTTCAAGGTGCTGCCCAAGGGGAAGGACAGGGCCGAGGCTGAAATGAAGTTTGTCCAGAACTTCATTGAATTCAACAGCCTGAATCAAGAGAACATCTATCACTTTGCCACCGAGGGCGAGCTGGATGGCAAGGTGCTATTACACCTACTCTACGACAACAAGACGGAATACGTGCCGATTAGTGAAAGTAAGCCGATGAAGGGCATGACATCGGTGCGCTACATCTCAGAGGTCAGCAATCCGTACTCAGTAAAGGTTGACCCCAAAGACTACATGATGGTCGAGAGTGCCACGTACTTGCCAGGCGGGGATGAGGCGAAAAAGCAAACCATCCTTGAGCCCGTTATGGTCTATCGCAAGTTCGGTGGGCGACTGGATAATGCCAACGAGACCAGTTCCAAGGTGCTGAAGGTGCTCACGCAGATCGAGAACCTAGACAGGGCGCTGCGTGATTGGCGGGAGATTAATCATCTGTACGCCACGCCGATCCCTGAGAATGAATGCGGATCGGTCGAGGAAGCATCTGCCAATTCAGAGGCCATGAACAAGGCCAACTTCAAACCTGGCAAGATGTATTTTCACACCGGCAAATTCGGCTTTGCCCAGCCGGCCATGACGGGCGTTGATGCGCTCTACAAGGAAATCGTCATGTTGGCCGAGATGATCTCATTCAATACCGGCGTCCCGGTCCACTATTGGTTCCCCGAGCTGGCCACCAACAGGGCAACGGCAGAGGATATCTCCTGGGGGCTGATCAACTCCGCGACTTCCAGGGAACGCAACATCTGGACCGGGCTGCTTGAAGAAATGATCGACAAGGCTATTGCGGTCTACAACAAGGGTGCCAAACTAACCCCCTTGCGCCAGGGCATGCTGAAAGTGGAGATCCCCGTCATCACCCGCGAGGATTGGGATAGGTTCACCGCCGTATGGCTCCCGCTGTTCAATGCCAAGGGGATCACCATGCGGACGCTGCTCTCCAAGCTGCCCGACGACTTGGATGTTGAGGCTGAGGTTGAGGCGGTCCAACAAGAAAAGGACGAAGCCTTTGAACGCATGAAGGAGAATGGGCTATTTCAGGCCCAGATAAACCAAGACGAAGAGGAGGACGAGGACAATGCCGGAAACCGAGAAAACAACTTTGGAAGATAAGCCCAAGAAGCGCACCTACAAGCGCAAGTACACGCGCAAGCCCAAGGAGACCCCGCCGGTCGTCGTGAACGATCCCGATCCTGAGCCCACCGTTGAGCCCGAAGCCGAGCCGGTGACCGAGGACCTGGAAGCCGTGCTGATGAAGGACATCACCCCATCTGAGCCCATCAAGCGTGAAGATACAGAAGGCATCACCATGACCGGCATGGTGCCCCGTACTTTCCGCATGCCCACCAAGGAAAAAAAAACGAGAAAAGTGTGGGGCGAGGGGGCGATTCTTATGTCCAAGCAGCCCACCCGGCGAGGTTGACCCGTGCGTGGCTCAAGGCAAATGGTCTTCGCATCGAATACGGCCATCATTGGCCCGATGGCTACCGCCTGGTGAAGAAGTGAAGACCATCATTGCTCACTCTCTGGAAATGGCTGAATCTGACGTACTGAAATACGTCGACAGGGACGCCCTGAACCAGATCAAGAACCTGGACGATCATCCTCAGTTTTCAGCCTATGCAATCGGGCATGAAGGGGAAAGCGGTGGTGATCTCACCATCCAGGGCCAACGGGTGCGCGGGGTCAAAAAGAAATGGCTCAACGATGCCATTCAATCTCTCTACGAGAAGATCAAGGCTGGGACGAAGGTGTTTCATCTACACGCGCAGACCAACGAGCATGAGGGCCGGCGCTCCATCGGGCAGGTAGTCGGCAAAGCTCTTGAGAAGATCAACGACAAGCTGACGGCCATTGTCATCACCTACATTGAGCCCGCCGCCCGGGCCATGGGGCTTGACGTTGCTTCGATGGAGGCCGATCTGCGAATCGATACCGACGGCGACAGCGTGGTCGTGTCGGGCATCGATGAAGTGACCGGCATTGCATTGGCAAGTTCAAAATTCAATCGCCCCGGTTTCCCGGGAGCTACATTGCTGGCTACCGTGCAGGAGCTGGCAACAGGAGGCAACAACGTGTCTTTAACTGTAGAAGAAGTGAGCGCTTGGCTTCGTGAAAACAAGATTGCTCCTTCGCAGGTTTTCAGCAACACGAAGCTGAAAGAGGATCCGGTGATTGAGACGATCATCGAAAAGGAAACGGCGCAGGAGTTCAAGAAGCGTCGTATTGCTGAGGAGGCCCTAGAGGATGGCAAGGCTGCATGGGAGAAGGAAAAGAAAACTCTTGCCGATGAAGCCAAGACCTACAAGGTCAAGGCCATGTCTGGAGAGATATCCCAGAAGGCCAAAGATCTGATGACGCAGCGTAAGCTGGATGAAGATCAGATCGCCTATCTCAGCGACTTCATTCAGGACTTCACCATCGACGACCCGACCCAGATTGAATCGGCATTGAATAAGAAGCTCGATGACGGGCTGAAAAAGTATGTGTTCCATGCCGAGAAGGTCTTCAAGGTCAAAAAGGAAGCCAAGCAGGATGGCGGGGGAAGCGACAATGGCACACCCCCAGAGCCTGGCAGGGACGACGATATCAAGCAGAGTGCGGCCTACAAGGAGTTGTCTGTTTGATTCGGTTGGTCACCGGGCGGTGACAAGGGCCGGCTGTTTTGGCCGGAGTCAGCGGTTGCTGACGAAGGGCTCAGCGAGAGCTGGGAAAAATTAAAACAGGAGGCCAATATGGCTACTTTCATGAGGACGAACCCTCCGCCTGGGACCTACCACAGCGTCAAGCTGACGGCTCCCTCCGGTGGGGTTACTGGTGGTGACTTGATTCACGTCAATGACATCATCGGTATGGTGTTTGCTGACGCAGACGAGGGCGAGGAATACGTCCTGGTTTATGTCTGCGAGAAGATCGAGGTTCCCAAGGCGACCGGGGCCGGCACGGCGTTCACCGTAGGCGATCACGTCTACTACGACGACACCCTGCAGACCGTTACCCCGATCCAGGCTGCGGGCCTGTGGCGCATCGGCGTGGCCACCGAGGACGCGGGTGATGACGACGACGAAGTTGAGATCGACCTTGAAGGCAAGGTCCCGCTGGTGGAGGTGTAACCATGGCACAGATCGTCAAATGGGACAAGATGAAGTGGGATGACGTTGGGCACCGCAGGGCGCTCAAGGTCAAACTGCAGGAGTTCCTGCGTCAGCCGGAAAGCAAGGAGTTCAAGGCTGAACTGGCCAAGGCCCAGGAATTTGGGACCAGCGCTGATTTCCCCGCCAGCGTGCTGAACATCCTGAAGAAGATTCAGCTCGCACCGACCTTCGACAACGGCTATGAGGAGATCTTCGACATGCAGGATATCTCGGCTTCGCGCCGAAACGGCATTGAAGTTGCCGCCGTCACCGACGGCCTGGTCTTCAACAAGGTGCTGGAAGGCGAGAAGGCGAAGGTTTACCAGATGGCCGGCAACAAGATCAGCATCACCTGCGACATGTACGGTGGCGGCCTTTCTTGGTCGCGCAGGCTGATCGACGACGAGGAATATTGGACGCTGGAGAACAACGCCGTGGCGTTCCGCAACCGCTACTACGCCAACAAGGCCGCGAACTTCTACGCCCTGATTGACGCCATTCCCGCCGCGCAGAACTTGGCCTGGCAGGCCCCGATCCCCGCTGCTTTGGCGGTGACCGATCCGACCTACACGGCGAACCGCGACATCCAGACGCTCAACGCGGCTGCGCTGCAGATCATCGTCGACATGGCGAATACCGGCATTGGGCTCACCCCGGCCAATGCTTCGTTCATCGTGCTGGCTCCGATTCAGCTCCAGACCCGCCTGCGCCAGGCCCTCGGCCTGAACCTGCAGCAGTTCGCGCAGTCGCCGGCTTTCCAGAACTACAACTTCCGGCTGATCACCACCACGATGCTGGCGGCCACGGATGTCTATTACGTCATCCTGCCGAAAATTGGCCTCATTGGCCTGAACCGCATGGACCTGACCATCTTCAGCGACTTCGACATCCTGTCCTACTCGGATGTTGCGGTTGCCTGGGGTCGGTATGGTGGGGGCATCGTTGACAACGACCAGGTGCAGCGTTGCGCCACGGCCCAATCACGGGCCCATCCAGGATAACCTGGCAGACTCGGGCGGGCGGGGGATAACCCCGCCCAGCCCACTTTTACATGAAGCCTTCAATATTCAAGGAGGCAGTTAAGCACATGGTGCGCCACAGGCGAAAACTCTACCCCGAGAGCCGCACTAGAAGTGTGCTGCTGGAGGGCTATCGACAAATGGGTGATCTGATCAACGGCTTGCGCTTCCCCGTACAGACGGAATACGCCCCTGGTAGGCGGTATTTGTTCGATGTCCTGCCGGATGGTGCATGGGCTGGACATCCCTGCTTTATTGTCGGCGGTGGGCCGTCGCTCAATGGCTTTGATTTTGAACGGCTGCGCGGGTACAAGGTGATTGCCATCAACCGCGCCTACGAAAACCTGCCGTTTGCCGACATCATGTTCTCCATCGACCCGCAATACTACTCCGATTGCCGCAACGGCAAGGTGGGCAAAGATCACGCCGAGAAATCGGCCATCAGCAAGAAGTGGCAGATGTTCGCTGGTTTCAAGGTATGGCTGGACACCAACAGGACCAACATCGCGGATATTCACCTGCTCCCCCATGGACCACTCTACGAGAAGCAGCCCTACAAGAACACCATGAAAGAGGGGATTGCTACGTGCAATTTCAGCGGGCCGGCAGCGGTCAACATGGCCATGTGCCTAGGGGCTAACCCCATATATTTGCTCGGCTTCGATTGCAAGCATGACGGCAGCCGCACCCATTACCATACCGGATATACTCGCACCGCTGATGCGCTGAAGTTGAAGCAGCTCGCCATGGATTTCAATGGCATCAAACGCAAGGCTGATGCATTGGGCTTCAATATCGTCAACCTCTCCCAGGATTCACTGATTACGGCACTACCCAAGGCCAACGCAGATGACGTGCTGATCACATCGTCACATCAGGGCCGCAAATGGATGGTGGTTTCATTCTACACCAAGGGTACAGGCTACGAGCAGGAAATCAAGAAGCTGGAAGCCAGCCTGAAGCGATTCAAATTGCCATATCACTTCTACGGGTGCAAACAGTATGGCTCCTGGCGGGCAAACCTGAACTGCAAGTCGGCATCCATCATGGCGGCGTTGGATAAGTTCCAGGATCACGATATCGTGTTCCTTGATGCGGATGCCATCGTGCGGCAATACCCGGTGCTGTTTAACGATCTGTCATTCAACGGCCTACACGACATGGCGGCGCACTTCCACGCTTATCCGCAATCTGTCCCGGGCGGCTCACTGCTCTCGGGAACGCTTTGGTTCCGTAATAATGAGACCACTCGCCAACTGATCAGGCTGTGGCATCAGATCGGCCTTGAGAATCCCCTGGTCCGCCATCAACATTGCTTGAGGCTGGCCATTGAGGAATGGAAGCGGCTGGGCAACCGTCTCAGCATCTTCCGCATGCCGTCCAGTTATACCTGCATCTTCGATTATCGAGCTAATAAAAACGTTGATCCGGTGATCGAGCATTTCCAGGCTTCGCGCAAACTGAAAAGCGAGGTCGGCAAATCCCCGCTTTTTGATTCCAACTTCCTGCATATCCCCAACAGGCCGAAGGCGATCACATGCTGAAACACCTCGACAAGCTAGATTCCCTGCGCCTCAAGAACGATGGCCTCTATGAGCGACAGGAGACAAGGCTGGTCAAGCGGCTATTGAAACCCAAGCAGGTATTCGTCGATATCGGGGCGCACATTGGTTACTACACAGTGATGGCGGCTGAGATTGGATGTGAGGTTTACGCCTTTGAACCTAACCCCGAGAGCTTTTTATTGCTTCACGAAAACACCAAGGATATGGAGAACGTTCATCTACACAACCTCGCCCTGTCAAATCGTGACGGCAAAACAAAGTTGTATTTGAACGAAAACAATACCGGCGACCATCGCATGTTCGAGGTGGAGGGGCGTGAATCGGTTGAGGTTTTGGCATCTCGCCTGGACAACTGCGACATCCCCAAAGCCAATTTCCTCAAGATGGACGTGCAGGGCTTTGAGTGTCACGTTCTGCGCGGAGCCGTGAATTTAATCGAGCATTCACCCGATCTGCAGATGTTGATCGAGTACTCACCCAATCATCTGCAGGAGGCCGGGGCCAGCCCAGGCAAGCTGATCGGCATGTTGCTGGATCTTAAGTTCTTCATCTACGTCAAGAACGGCAAGGGCCTGTGGTTCTATGCCGATAGCGCTGATCTCCATATCGTCACCAAAAAGCACACAAACCTGTTCTGCTCTCATCTGCGCCATGAACTCATCAACTGGAGCGACACATGAGGCTTTCGGTTGTCGTGGTAACGTATCGCCGCCTGAAGCGGTTGAATAAGATCCTTGCGGCCTGGCTCAAGGAAACCCCTGACGTTTGGCTGTGCGATTGCAGCGCGGATGGCTTCAAGACCGATTTACCTATCCGCTATGTCTACGCCAAGCCTGATCCTGGTAATCGCATCCGTCACGCCATTGCGCTGCTTGCCCGCGGCGAATGGGTTGTGAAAGCAGACGATGACATTATTCCACATCAGGGTCTTGGCGGGGATTTCCTAAAATGGGGCGATCAGCTTGGCCCCTGCATCATGGGCGTTCATGGACGCACGTTTCACGGTCCCGATTACTATCGCGATACCAAGATGTTCAGCGGTAAGGTGGTTCAGCAGCCTCAAAAGGTGGATTTTGTCGGAGTGATAACCTGCGCGGCCAGGAAATTCCTACCCATGGATCTGCAGGGATGCCGGACTGAAATCGAGGATCTGTTTTGGCAGATGGCCAAATATCCCCAGGCATCGAAGTTTGTCATTCCCACGGCGAATTATTTCAACATGGATGAATGCCGGGACCATGGCAGACTATGCGGCACGGCTCCATCGAAAGCTATCCGGCGGCAATACTACCGGACCTTTTACCAGCGGTGGTACGCCAAATGATGATCGCAGCAGTGACGAATAGACGCAATAAGCGCGGTGAGCCGGCCAATGGTGTACGCGTAGCCATGGCCCTGCAGCGTCTTGGTCACGACGTCAAGATCACCGAGCATGCCAGCCTCGATCTCGATGTCATCCGTGAGGCTGATTTAGTACTGGCTTTTGGAACTCTGCTTTACCCCGGCCACGTTGCCCAGGCCAAGACCATTGCGCGGACCATCAAGAAAAGTACCAAGTTTGCCCTTTGGTACTTCGATGCCTGCAACCCTGCTTTTCGTCACAGCCAGAACAAGGTCGGCAACATGCAGCGGGTTGCCCCTCACCTTGATCATCTTCTGATGACTGATCACAGCTACCCATGGGAACAGTACGTCAAGCGGTTCACGTGGCTCATGCAAGGTGTGGACAAGACCGAATACGAACATGCTACGGCCAACCACGATGCCCGTAAATATGACGTGATTTTCACTGGCACCAAGATGGCGTGTTTTGGTGAGCGGGAGGAATTGCTTCGGCAGATATCCAGGATGTGTTCCCTGCGCTGGGTCGGGGCGAATGCCAGCAATCGCATCTGGGGTCTCAATTTATTCATGGCCTACCAAGCGGCCAAGGTGGCGTTTGTACCGCCGCCAGCATCTTGCATCAACGATCATTATTGGAGCAATCGCCTGTACATCGCTGCCGGCACCGGGACGCCCTGCCTGGTCGGCTACACCCCGGGAATCGAGGATCACTACGAAGCCGACAAGGAAGTTGTGTACTTCAATGGCCCTCTGGAAATGAAGACCAAGCTGTTGGCGCTTTTGGGGGATGTTGAATTGAGGAAGCAGATCGGTGATGCCGGGCGGGCTAGGACCATGCGCGATCACACCTACGACAACCGCGCCCAAACCCTACTGAACGAGGTGATGGCATGAACGTCTTCGTGCTGAATGCCGGTCGCTGCGGTTCGATGACATTCGCCAAGGCATGCAGGCACATAACCAACTATACCGCCGGCCACGAGACCAGGGTGCGTGAACTTGGCAAATCCCGGGTGGCATATCCTGACAATCACATCGAATCCGATTGCCGCCTAGCCTACTTTCTTGGGCGCATTGACGAAGCCTACGGGCAGAACGCCTTTTATGTCCACCTGCAGCGCAACAGAAAGGATTGTATTGCAAGTTGGAAAAAACGTCTGGGCCCAAGGTGCATCGTCAACGCTCACGCCGTCGGGGTGGTCATGCGGTACGGATTCAGGAAGATCTACGACCGCGCTGAACCCTACATCGCAGACTACATCGATTCAGTGAACGAAAACATCCGCAGTTTTCTGCGCGGCAAGCCCCACAAGATGGAATTCTACCTGGACAACGCCAAGGCTGATTTCACCGCCTTTTGGTATGACATCGGGGCCAAGGGTGACCTAAAAGCCGCTTTGGCCGAGTGGGACGTCAAGCATAACGCATCGAGGAGGTAACGATGGCCATTGGATGGATGAAT
>Ga0172381_10007921_pt1 | contig 10452 bp, 5 predicted proteins | sample Leawel6488metaG_FD_119754 | JGI IMG/M metagenome (GOLD analysis project Ga0172381, IMG submission 119754) | Leachate microbial communities from a municipal landfill in Southern Ontario, Canada - Leachate well 64-88 metaG | ecosystem: Engineered > Solid waste > Landfill > Unclassified | place... | reverse complement strand
TAAGTCCTCTGTATCTATATTAAAGGTGTCTTTATCACAATCTACATATTCTGGCATCATTTTAGCCCATAAAACAGGGTTTATAGAGGCGTTACAGGTGAAAGCTTGCATAAGTACCTTTTCGCCTTCCGATGCTTCTATGGCCTTCAAAATAGCATAAAAAGCACTTCTTCCACTATTAAAAGACACGGCGTATTTTACGCCTAAATACTGCCTAAATTGCTCTTCTAGTTCAGCTATTGCTTTGCCATTTTTCCAGAGCCATGGGCGTATAACCAAATTCAAAGCGAGCTTAACATCGTCTTTTTCTACGTTTGGCGATAATGAAATTGATATTGGTTTAAAATAATTCACTATATTAAAAGTTTTATCAAGTTACTAGAAACTCTACCCTCTAATAACACTGTATCACCGGATTTGCAAAATGATGTGATAGCACTAAATATTTCTTGCGGATTCTCGATAAATATGATTTTTTTAGCATCCATAGCCCCCTTTTTAACATCTTCAAATTTATCCCTACTTGTTATTATTGCTAAATTACAAACTTCTCCAATTTTTTTACCTAAATTCTGATGAATTTTAGAAGATTTATCCCCTAATTCAATCAAACTTGGCATCACAACAACTTTTTTCCCAGAAAAAACTGAAAGATAATCTAAGTCCGCTAAAACGCCCGTTGGATTTGCAGAATAAGACGAATCAATAATATTAATTCCATGTTTTCCCTGTTTCAAAACCATTCCTGCTTGTTTTTGCTCTATGTCCTTTACGGCCACTGAAATCATTTCAAAGCTCATTCCTAATTCATTTGCAATCAATATGGCACCCAAAAGATTTTGTATGTTGTGTTTCCCTAAAACATTAACATCAAAATGCGCCAAATCTTTATTTTTGTTGATAGCCATAAAAGAAAGAGAATCTTTTTTAACTTCAATTTCCTCGGTCCATATGTCTGAATTTACTAATTGATTGCTCAGGGTATAAATTTTTTCTTGACTAGCCGGTAAATTATTACTCTTTTTAATTAAATACAAACAATAGTTATTTTCTCCATTTACAAACATCATGCCATCTTTTGGAAGAGCCTCTATTAATTCTCCTCCACCTTCTGCAGAAAGCAAATTTTCCATTGAGCCAAATAAAGATAGATGTTGCTCGTTTATTCCTGTAACAATCCCTATTTTTGGCATTAACATCTTGCAAACTTCCTTAACCTTCCCCTTATTATATGCACCAACTTCTGCGATAAATATTTGGTGACTTGGTTTTAAATCATTCAAGATGCAGTTTGCAATGCCAATTTCAGAGTTTTGGTGTTCTTTTGTTGATAAAACTTTAAATTTTTTGGAAAGTATTGTTGTTAAAAATTCTTTGGTTGAAGTTTTTCCATAAGATCCTGTGATGGCAATCACTTTAAGATTACTAACTAATTTTATTTTAACCATTTTTTCTCTGGCTTTTTTTAGAATATTGTTTCTCGCTGTTACAAAAAATGGTTGGAATGAAAGCACAACTAAAGATACAATTATAGGAGTGAATATATCAAATAATATGAGCCGAGAAGGCTGAAATTCGTCTTTAAAATTGAATGTCCAATTTAAAAATAAAATAACGACAACAAATGAGATTAGTGATAAAAATAAAATTTTAAAGGTTCCGGCAGGCTTTTTAAAAGAACCCATGAATAATTGTCTTAAAAAAATTAAAAATTCAATAGAATAAACTAAAACTATAATTGGGTATAAATATAGAAACAAGCTGTTTTTTAATAATAAAAAAAACAACAAAACCAGCTTTAGAGTCTGGCTAAAACTAAATATTAATTTTTTTCCTTTATGAGTACGAAAATGATCTACAAACCTGCCGACGTGATATTCCTTTAACTGCCACAAATAAAGCCAAAATAAAATATATTTTAGCTCCCAAACAAACCAAAGTGTAGTTAGAAACAAGAGCATAGATTAAATGTTATTTAAAATAGTTTCCGCTAAAATTTCTGGAATTTTTTTATGCATCAAGTGATCAGCATCAGGGATTATAACAAGTTTTGAATTTTTAATTTTTTCATTAATTATATGAGCATCACTTATTGGAACCGACTGGTCTTTATCTCCCCAAATAATTACAGTAGGAACCTTTATAAAAGAAAGTTTATAAGAAACGTCATCCGAAACTACATTTAAATAAGTTTCTTTCATTACGCCCTCTGTGTATACATAATCTGATTTTCTAATAATAAACTTATAAACTACTTTTCTAAAAAAAACATAAAATGGTAAAAAATAAAAAAGTTTTATAAATTTAGCAATTTTTTCCGAAAAACTTTTTTTAGTAGTTTTCTTTCTTATTACAGCCGAAGCCACCAAAAATAATTTTTGCACTCTTTGTGGATATTTTACAGCCATTTTAGCTGCCACAGCTCCGCCAAAAGAATATCCAAGCACGTAAAAATCTTGAATTTTAAGGTCTGTTGTAAAATCTTCAAGCCATTTTAAATAATCGTTAACTCTCCATGGCCTGTCTAGCTTTCCACTTTCTCCAAAGCCTGGCAAATCAGGAATAATTACTTGAAATCCTTTTTCTGAAATAATTTCAGCTTCTTTTATCCATCTATCAGAGCCAGACCCCCATCCGTGCAAAATCAAAAAGGGCTTGCCCTTCCCAAAAGATAAATAGTTTGTTTTAACTCCGTTTATAACTACCTCCATTATTTAATAACCTTAAACCCGCAATATTTTTGTAATGCCTTTGGAACTTTTACGCTTCCGTCTTTTTGTTGAAATTGCTCTAAAATAGCTGGAACTAATCTGCTTGTTGCCAACCCCGATGCGTTTAGCGTATGCACGAGCTTATTTCTATTATTTTTTTTATCTCTATATTTTATACTGCCCCTCCTTGCCTGGTATTCTAAAGCATTTGAAGCGCTACTAACTTCTTTATAAATTTCCATGCTCGGAATCCAAACTTCTATATCAATAGTTTTTGCCATGGCTTCCGACATATCTTCTGCTGCCAATTGAACAGACTGAAAATGTAAACCCAGTCCATTGACCAGTTTTTCAGCGTTTTTAACTAGCTCGTCAAAAGCATTCCATGATTCTTCGGGTTTTGTAAATTGAAACATCTCTATCTTGTTAAATTGGTGACCCCTTATCATGCCCCTTTCTTCTTTTCTATACGAACCAGCTTCGCGCCTAAAACATGCCGAATATGCAAAATATTTTAAAGGCAAACTCTCCTCATCTAAAATTTCTCCTTTATGATAGTTTCCCAGCATCATTTCGGCAGTGGCATCCAAACATAACTTATCTTGAGTCCAATACAAATCATCTCTAAATTTTGGTAAATGCCCAGATGTGTAGGCAGACTCTTCTTTAAGTAAAAAAGGGGCCATTATAAATGTGTATTTATTCTTTCTGTGGAAATCAATAAAATAATTAAGTAGGGCCCACTCTAAAACCGCTCCATTGCCCTTATAAATCCAAAATCCAGCACCCGACATTTTAGCTGCTCTTTCGTAATCAATAAGATTAAGACTGGTGGCCAATTCAACATGATCTTTTGACTCAAAAGTAAACTTAGGTTTTTTTCCAAACTGTCTTAAAACTTTATTGTTTTCTTTACCGCCTGAAACAACGTCATCTGCTACAATGTTTGGGAACCCCGCCAATAATTTGTTAAACTCCTTTTCTATTTTTTCTAACTCGGGCTCTATCGATTTTATCTTTTCTTTTATTTCTTTTGCCTGAGTTATCAAGACATTATTATCTTTTCCTCCACGGCTGATTTTATTTTGTTCTGCCTTTAAGGCTTCTATTTCTGTCATTAATTTCCTTCTTTCTATATCCAAATCTAAAACAGCGTCAACATTACATTTAACATTTTTTTTACCACACGCTTCTTTCACTTTCTCTGGATTTTCTCTTATAAAATTTATATCTAACATGTGAATTTGCGAACGAAGTGAGTAAATTCACGCCGGAATTGAAAACGTTGATATAATCGAATACATCTGTTTTAAATTCCGGCGTTACCTTTCACTTTCGTTTAATTTTAAAACCGTCAATTGAAATGTTTATATAATATATACCTTTATTTCAATTTACGGCGTACCTTTACTCTTTTTTTTAGGTTTTTAAGTCTGAGTGATGCGAATAAAATCGCTTCGCAATTTTAGGCTAAATACAATTTATACATTGTGGCCTAAATTGCGAAGATACCTTACCGCCCTCTAACTTTTTTTCTTTAAAATTGACGAATGCATTTCTTTGGGTTTATATGCCTTCATTCTAAAAATTTCAATTTTTAAATCCCTCTTTTTTAGTTCAGCTTTCAATTTTTTTGAAAAAGAAACTTGATCATAACCCAAACAAATAACATCGGGCTTTAGTGTCTCAATTATCATATAAACATCTTCTTCATATCCAAGAACAGGCTTATCAACCAACTTGCATCTTTGTAAATCAGAAAATCTATCACGTTCCCTATTCTTAGGAAAATGACCTTTAATTTTTTTGATATTTACGTCTCGTCCTGCAACTGCAATTAAAAAATCTCCACGCTCTCTTGCCTGCTCAAAAAAATTTAAGTGTCCTTCGTGAAGTCCATCAAATGTACCAAAAACCATTACTTTTCGCCCGTCAGAAACTTTATGTGAAAGAGAGTTTTTCATATGTTAATGATACCAAACTTATCAACTTCAGTAAACCGTTGACACAAATAAATAAAAATGATATTATTCTGATATCGTAATTTACCAAATACAGCTGATATCCAGCTATTAAACCCTCCCTTATTTTAATGAGAGAAAAACCATGAAAAGCCTGACATCGTTTAATGCAGTCCTCGCGGGGATCTTGGTTGCGTCCATTGTTGTGTTTGGCTTTGAGTCTTCACCGCCAGCCCCTCCATTGACGAGCTTTGTGACCATGGCATTGACACTCGGCCTATTTGTCTCTTTTTTTATACTTTTTGAGTTTCTCCGCCTGGTTGGAGAAAAAAACATAGAGAGAACAAAAATGTGGAAAGAATACTCCGAAGATCCAGAATCGTTCGTAAAAAAACATGGCTATGATCCTTGGGACAAGACAATCTTCGCCGAATAATTGAACCAGAATCCAAACACAAAGAGCGACCAGCACGGCCGCTCTCTTTTTTTACCTTTATTGGCATATATCAATGACTCAGACATGTCTGGGTCATTGATTAAACGGCTCACACTAGCTAGTGTGAGCCGTTTAATCAATGACCCAGACATGTCTGAGTCATTGATATATGCCAATAAAGGTAAAAAAAGAGAGCGGCCGTGCTGGTCGCTCTTTGTGTTTGGATTCTGGTTCAATTATTCGGCGAAGATTGTCTTGTCCCAAGGATCATAGCCATGTTTTTTTACGAACGATTCTGGATCTTCGGAGTATTCTTTCCACATTTTTGTTCTCTCTATGTTTTTTTCTCCAACCAGGCGGAGAAACTCAAAAAGTATAAAAAAAGAGACAAATAGGCCGAGTGTCAATGCCATGGTCACAAAGCTCGTCAATGGAGGGGCTGGCGGTGAAGACTCAAAGCCAAACACAACAATGGACGCAACCAAGATCCCCGCGAGGACTGCATTAAACGATGTCAGGCTTTTCATGGTTTTTCTCTCATTAAAATAAGGGAGGGTTTAATAGCTGGATATCAGCTGTATTTGGTAAATTACGATATCAGAATAATATCATTTTTATTTATTTGTGTCAACGGTTTACTGAAGTTGATAAGTTTGGTATCATTAACATATGAAAAACTCTCTTTCACATAAAGTTTCTGACGGGCGAAAAGTAATGGTTTTTGGTACATTTGATGGACTTCACGAAGGACACTTAAATTTTTTTGAGCAGGCAAGAGAGCGTGGAGATTTTTTAATTGCAGTTGCAGGACGAGACGTAAATATCAAAAAAATTAAAGGTCATTTTCCTAAGAATAGGGAACGTGATAGATTTTCTGATTTACAAAGATGCAAGTTGGTTGATAAGCCTGTTCTTGGATATGAAGAAGATGTTTATATGATAATTGAGACACTAAAGCCCGATGTTATTTGTTTGGGTTATGATCAAGTTTCTTTTTCAAAAAAATTGAAAGCTGAACTAAAAAAGAGGGATTTAAAAATTGAAATTTTTAGAATGAAGGCATATAAACCCAAAGAAATGCATTCGTCAATTTTAAAGAAAAAAAGTTAGAGGGCGGTAAGGTATCTTCGCAATTTAGGCCACAATGTATAAATTGTATTTAGCCTAAAATTGCGAAGCGATTTTATTCGCATCACTCAGACTTAAAAACCTAAAAAAAAGAGTAAAGGTACGCCGTAAATTGAAATAAAGGTATATATTATATAAACATTTCAATTGACGGTTTTAAAATTAAACGAAAGTGAAAGGTAACGCCGGAATTTAAAACAGATGTATTCGATTATATCAACGTTTTCAATTCCGGCGTGAATTTACTCACTTCGTTCGCAAATTCACATGTTAGATATAAATTTTATAAGAGAAAATCCAGAGAAAGTGAAAGAAGCGTGTGGTAAAAAAAATGTTAAATGTAATGTTGACGCTGTTTTAGATTTGGATATAGAAAGAAGGAAATTAATGACAGAAATAGAAGCCTTAAAGGCAGAACAAAATAAAATCAGCCGTGGAGGAAAAGATAATAATGTCTTGATAACTCAGGCAAAAGAAATAAAAGAAAAGATAAAATCGATAGAGCCCGAGTTAGAAAAAATAGAAAAGGAGTTTAACAAATTATTGGCGGGGTTCCCAAACATTGTAGCAGATGACGTTGTTTCAGGCGGTAAAGAAAACAATAAAGTTTTAAGACAGTTTGGAAAAAAACCTAAGTTTACTTTTGAGTCAAAAGATCATGTTGAATTGGCCACCAGTCTTAATCTTATTGATTACGAAAGAGCAGCTAAAATGTCGGGTGCTGGATTTTGGATTTATAAGGGCAATGGAGCGGTTTTAGAGTGGGCCCTACTTAATTATTTTATTGATTTCCACAGAAAGAATAAATACACATTTATAATGGCCCCTTTTTTACTTAAAGAAGAGTCTGCCTACACATCTGGGCATTTACCAAAATTTAGAGATGATTTGTATTGGACTCAAGATAAGTTATGTTTGGATGCCACTGCCGAAATGATGCTGGGAAACTATCATAAAGGAGAAATTTTAGATGAGGAGAGTTTGCCTTTAAAATATTTTGCATATTCGGCATGTTTTAGGCGCGAAGCTGGTTCGTATAGAAAAGAAGAAAGGGGCATGATAAGGGGTCACCAATTTAACAAGATAGAGATGTTTCAATTTACAAAACCCGAAGAATCATGGAATGCTTTTGACGAGCTAGTTAAAAACGCTGAAAAACTGGTCAATGGACTGGGTTTACATTTTCAGTCTGTTCAATTGGCAGCAGAAGATATGTCGGAAGCCATGGCAAAAACTATTGATATAGAAGTTTGGATTCCGAGCATGGAAATTTATAAAGAAGTTAGTAGCGCTTCAAATGCTTTAGAATACCAGGCAAGGAGGGGCAGTATAAAATATAGAGATAAAAAAAATAATAGAAATAAGCTCGTGCATACGCTAAACGCATCGGGGTTGGCAACAAGCAGATTAGTTCCAGCTATTTTAGAGCAATTTCAACAAAAAGACGGAAGCGTAAAAGTTCCAAAGGCATTACAAAAATATTGCGGGTTTAAGGTTATTAAATAATGGAGGTAGTTATAAACGGAGTTAAAACAAACTATTTATCTTTTGGGAAGGGCAAGCCCTTTTTGATTTTGCACGGATGGGGGTCTGGCTCTGATAGATGGATAAAAGAAGCTGAAATTATTTCAGAAAAAGGATTTCAAGTAATTATTCCTGATTTGCCAGGCTTTGGAGAAAGTGGAAAGCTAGACAGGCCATGGAGAGTTAACGATTATTTAAAATGGCTTGAAGATTTTACAACAGACCTTAAAATTCAAGATTTTTACGTGCTTGGATATTCTTTTGGCGGAGCTGTGGCAGCTAAAATGGCTGTAAAATATCCACAAAGAGTGCAAAAATTATTTTTGGTGGCTTCGGCTGTAATAAGAAAGAAAACTACTAAAAAAAGTTTTTCGGAAAAAATTGCTAAATTTATAAAACTTTTTTATTTTTTACCATTTTATGTTTTTTTTAGAAAAGTAGTTTATAAGTTTATTATTAGAAAATCAGATTATGTATACACAGAGGGCGTAATGAAAGAAACTTATTTAAATGTAGTTTCGGATGACGTTTCTTATAAACTTTCTTTTATAAAGGTTCCTACTGTAATTATTTGGGGAGATAAAGACCAGTCGGTTCCAATAAGTGATGCTCATATAATTAATGAAAAAATTAAAAATTCAAAACTTGTTATAATCCCTGATGCTGATCACTTGATGCATAAAAAAATTCCAGAAATTTTAGCGGAAACTATTTTAAATAACATTTAATCTATGCTCTTGTTTCTAACTACACTTTGGTTTGTTTGGGAGCTAAAATATATTTTATTTTGGCTTTATTTGTGGCAGTTAAAGGAATATCACGTCGGCAGGTTTGTAGATCATTTTCGTACTCATAAAGGAAAAAAATTAATATTTAGTTTTAGCCAGACTCTAAAGCTGGTTTTGTTGTTTTTTTTATTATTAAAAAACAGCTTGTTTCTATATTTATACCCAATTATAGTTTTAGTTTATTCTATTGAATTTTTAATTTTTTTAAGACAATTATTCATGGGTTCTTTTAAAAAGCCTGCCGGAACCTTTAAAATTTTATTTTTATCACTAATCTCATTTGTTGTCGTTATTTTATTTTTAAATTGGACATTCAATTTTAAAGACGAATTTCAGCCTTCTCGGCTCATATTATTTGATATATTCACTCCTATAATTGTATCTTTAGTTGTGCTTTCATTCCAACCATTTTTTGTAACAGCGAGAAACAATATTCTAAAAAAAGCCAGAGAAAAAATGGTTAAAATAAAATTAGTTAGTAATCTTAAAGTGATTGCCATCACAGGATCTTATGGAAAAACTTCAACCAAAGAATTTTTAACAACAATACTTTCCAAAAAATTTAAAGTTTTATCAACAAAAGAACACCAAAACTCTGAAATTGGCATTGCAAACTGCATCTTGAATGATTTAAAACCAAGTCACCAAATATTTATCGCAGAAGTTGGTGCATATAATAAGGGGAAGGTTAAGGAAGTTTGCAAGATGTTAATGCCAAAAATAGGGATTGTTACAGGAATAAACGAGCAACATCTATCTTTATTTGGCTCAATGGAAAATTTGCTTTCTGCAGAAGGTGGAGGAGAATTAATAGAGGCTCTTCCAAAAGATGGCATGATGTTTGTAAATGGAGAAAATAACTATTGTTTGTATTTAATTAAAAAGAGTAATAATTTACCGGCTAGTCAAGAAAAAATTTATACCCTGAGCAATCAATTAGTAAATTCAGACATATGGACCGAGGAAATTGAAGTTAAAAAAGATTCTCTTTCTTTTATGGCTATCAACAAAAATAAAGATTTGGCGCATTTTGATGTTAATGTTTTAGGGAAACACAACATACAAAATCTTTTGGGTGCCATATTGATTGCAAATGAATTAGGAATGAGCTTTGAAATGATTTCAGTGGCCGTAAAGGACATAGAGCAAAAACAAGCAGGAATGGTTTTGAAACAGGGAAAACATGGAATTAATATTATTGATTCGTCTTATTCTGCAAATCCAACGGGCGTTTTAGCGGACTTAGATTATCTTTCAGTTTTTTCTGGGAAAAAAGTTGTTGTGATGCCAAGTTTGATTGAATTAGGGGATAAATCTTCTAAAATTCATCAGAATTTAGGTAAAAAAATTGGAGAAGTTTGTAATTTAGCAATAATAACAAGTAGGGATAAATTTGAAGATGTTAAAAAGGGGGCTATGGATGCTAAAAAAATCATATTTATCGAGAATCCGCAAGAAATATTTAGTGCTATCACATCATTTTGCAAATCCGGTGATACAGTGTTATTAGAGGGTAGAGTTTCTAGTAACTTGATAAAACTTTTAATATAGTGAATTATTTTAAACCAATATCAATTTCATTATCGCCAAACGTAGAAAAAGACGATGTTAAGCTCGCTTTGAATTTGGTTATACGCCCATGGCTCTGGAAAAATGGCAAAGCAATAGCTGAACTAGAAGAGCAATTTAGGCAGTATTTAGGCGTAAAATACGCCGTGTCTTTTAATAGTGGAAGAAGTGCTTTTTATGCTATTTTGAAGGCCATAGAAGCATCGGAAGGCGAAAAGGTACTTATGCAAGCTTTCACCTGTAACGCCTCTATAAACCCTGTTTTATGGGCTAAAATGATGCCAGAATATGTAGATTGTGATAAAGACACCTTTAATATAGATACAGAGGACTTA
>Ga0172381_10007920_pt1 | contig 10452 bp, 13 predicted proteins | sample Leawel6488metaG_FD_119754 | JGI IMG/M metagenome (GOLD analysis project Ga0172381, IMG submission 119754) | Leachate microbial communities from a municipal landfill in Southern Ontario, Canada - Leachate well 64-88 metaG | ecosystem: Engineered > Solid waste > Landfill > Unclassified | place... | reverse complement strand
GACCTGTATGCTTGTAGCATTGACAGAATCCTGTAAATCCTGTTTAGATTTTTGTTCATCTTCACGATTGGCAATAGATGCCTGAACCTGATTCTCGTTCATCTGTAACTTAGTCTGATTCGCTGCATCAGCAGATTGTTGGGCAATTGCTTGTAACCGTACATCCGATGCTTTTAAAAGTAACTCTGCTTCAAGTAATGACTCAGACTGTTTGATAGCAACAAAGTCTGCAGCGCTTCTTTTTCCGCCTGCAACCTCAGATTTAACAACATCAGATAACTCAGCAAATATCTGTTGACTTCGTCTTCCGCCAACCATACGTGCCCGAAAATTGTCCCTGAAATACTCTGGTGATTTTTCAAGATATTCAATATCCTCAGCAGGGAGATAACCATAGATTTCTTTTGAGCCACCATAAGTAGCAGACTTGACTTTTTGTATAAGATGTGTAAAGGCCCGTTCCATATGGTTCTCAGTGAAATAGAAGAGATCGTATGTTACCGATCTACTGGCCTGAAGATTATTCTGTGCAGTCGTAGCTGTTGTTGTGGCTTGTTCTGTTCCCTTGCGAGAATCGTTCATTCCGGTAATAGAATCCTGCACCCTTTCAAGATCAAGACAGATAGAGATAAGATCACGAATAAGATTTGATCCCTGGCCAGATGATACCGATCCTACTACCTGTGAACCATTGGTTATCCCTTCTGCAGCCTCATCGAACTTATCCTTGGAATCGATATTCAAAACCCCTTTATCCTCTAAATCATAAAGAATAGAATCAGTATTCTTATCGGCCATAAACGCTTTATTAACATATATAGAAGAACCACGAGATTTCTTCAATTCGCGAAACAACATCCATCTGGCAGTATCATACTGTTTACTCAACTCGACCATAACCTTCGCAAAAGAAGTGCGAACACCTCCAAAGGATTTTACCAGGCTACAAGTATAATCATATAACGCACGTACACGACCATCAGCGTCACGAGTTATAGCATAGTTTTCCAATTCTTTAAATCCAAGATAAACCTGACCATTGATCATAGCGCCTTGATAGATCTTTTCGAAACGTAATGATTCAATAGATTCACCATTTTCTTTCATGGACTTAATCTTCTCTTCGTCTGTTAAGTCTACGTACTCAATCGACCCATCAAGTTTCTTGTTTATTCCTTTGTCAACATAATAACGCCACTGAAAATAAAATACCGTTGCAGTCAGTTGCGACGTACCGGTAGAAATAACATTAGAAAAGTTAAATGATCCATCATTATTTAATGGAACAGTAACACCAGAAGATCCGGTTGTACTTCCATCAAATAACCGTGCGATCTCTTTGTATTTTTCAGAGTCTTTCGAGATGTTAAATTCACGAATTATATCTGCAAAGGTCATTGGTGTCCAGTGGCCCATGATAGGTGCAGCGTCATTGAACTGATCAAAGACGGTTCTTGGATAGATCATTCTCTCCGGGGCAATGACCTCAATAGACATATTCCCATTACGATCAGGAATAGAACGAGTGAATATTTCAGAAGTAAAGGTGTTCGAAGCAAAAGCGTAATAGTAAACATTGCGCATTAAAGCGTCTTTTACTTTTTCATTGGCAATACGCTGAGAGATCATTTCGTTCATTGTACGATATTCATCTCCTTCGAATTTCATGTTTATATCAAAATCTGGGATATTCATTCCCTCATAGATACGAAATCCTTGCTTCTGCATCTGTTGGATAATAGGCTTAACATAACTACGACCCTTATCCTTCATTTGTTTCTCAACCTTCTTTTGTTTCTCCACCGGAGAGATAGTATCTACCTCCATAGAAAAACCAACCTCAAGACATTCACCTAAAAGTTGGTCCACTTTAACTTTTGATAACCGGTATGGTTTAAGTTCAGTACCACTGATCTTCCCATGTACAGTTGTCATTTTCTTTAGTTCAGCAACAGTATATTTTCCATGGTATGTCCTATAAAGGTCGGAAATCTCCTGGTTACGTTCATTCATACCCCGATAAATAGACATTCCAAGATCAACCATTTCTCTTGCAAGTTTATATTTATCTGCTTCCCAATCAGGATTAACTATATCTAATATGTTATTCATTTACATAATATTAACCAATCATATAATCACATTCCGGCTCGGGATCTGGTTCCGTTTTTCGTGTCCTGCGTGACTGTGTAGGTTGTTTAAAACAGAGTTCTCCTTTACTATCGTAATAATAGGATATTTCTGTATTCCCATCAATACCCTCATTTTCTTCATTTGTAGGATCCGGAACTTTCGCTTTTCGATCATGAATACGGATAATAGCATTCATGCATGCGTCGGCTAAATCCCAGTCGGTTCCAATATTTTCCTCATCATAAGCAAGGAAATCTCGTATCAAAAACTCACTTCTAAAATACTCTCCCCAATCAGAAACATAATCCTGACCTAACGCTAATGCACGAGGTTTAGAGTATGGTGTCATCTTCACCCCATACTTATGTATCTGTTGTGAACTGGCAGAATCCATTGTCTTAGGACGGAGAGAGAGATACTTCGTTCCATAGTTATTCTTAAAAAAGGCCATACAACTTTCATGTTCGGCAGAGACCATCATATTTCTTTCCAGATTCCAGTAAACAGAAATCTTTAATGACATCTCAAAGGCCAGATCTCTTCGTGGTGGCCGGGCGTAATAAAGGCATATCGGAAGGATGGCGTTTTTCTTTGAAAACGGACATAATCCAGGAGCGAACTTATAATCACGAAGAACACATATACCCATCTTTGATCCAGATGTCTGTGTCTCATCTGCCTCATAAGCATCAGTACCTCCCGCATCAAGGTTTCGTATTGGCGAAGGTGTCTGTCCATTGAGGATATAAACTATTTTCCATTCAGGATCTTTCTCTGTCCATGGACGGCAAGTGACGGTTAGTGGAAACTTGATTTTAAATACTCCAAACTGATCTTTCTCTTTGGTGAAATCCAGCACCATCTTATCATAGAAGATACCTTCTTCTTTCATTACTACTTCCTGCATAGTAACATTAAGAGCATAGTAAAGAATGTCTGAATCAAAGTTATTCTTACCAGCCGAGGTAAATATGTCATCTACACTACGGGGGAAGTTTTGTCTGTGTTCGCGAAGTTTTTTACGATCGTCAAGAGATTGATATCTTTCGTCTTGTTCGATAATCCATTGTTCAGAAGTAACAACATCTTCACATCCCACCTTCTCGTAATCTTTCCATCCCTCAAAAGAAGGGGTTTCCTGCTTTAACTTCTTTCCATATTTTTTGTAATATCGTTCTTGCGCACCTTTAGATTGACCTATATTTGGATATAACGCGCGTTGACCAAGTACTTCAAAGCGTGCAAACTTTAATGATTCTGAATTATCATAAATACGTTTAAATCCTTTAGATGAGGATAGTATGTTGCCTCCGGTACCGTAAATAAGAAATGATCCCCCAACTTCTGATCCCATCATCAAGGCCGGCTTAATAGATTCTACCGTTGATTCAAGAAGTGGAAACTCTCCAGATTCTTCACAAATAATATCGTTAAAATACTCACCTTCAAACTTCTTTGGATCATCATACATAGTGGCCATAAGGATCTTTCCGCGCGAACCATCATCTTCGATGTTTCCAAGGATATTCCGGATCTTATAACCATATTCAATTTCTTTTGTGTTATCGGTTAGTGTGGACATTTTTAGTTCTGGACGAATCTCCTGTGAAGCAGTATCCATCTTTGTCTTAAATATGTCAACATATGTTGCAAGACCGGCACATATACCACCTTTATAACTATTGATAAACCGTGTGCCATGTTCAAGAATATTTACTCCAAGTTCTGATAATCCTTTACGCCTGGCTTTAGGGGCTATAATACCTAACCATTTATTTTGTTTCACCCATTCAAAGAGTAACATGTACTCATACTGTGCATCAATAAACCAAGGATATTGATCTCCAAGAGTACCACGGATAATCCTAAAGTTTAAAAAAAAATAATACCGCCCGGGTATGAATATCCCTGCGGTAGTATAACCATTGATACAATAGTCAAATTGTTCTTCCCAAAAGTCGATACACGCCTGAGTATTCTCACATGCCGGGTTACGTTGTATGTCCGCATAGAAAGGAATATTTCCAGCTACCGGTTGTGGATCAAAATGAAGTGGCTTACGGATCGGATGATAGTTTAAAGGTTCCGGTCTGTAAATGCCACATTCATTTTTGCTGTATCGTCTCTTACTTTCCTGTAGGACCATTGATCTTTGTATAAGGGTTTCCTTTGAAGACAACTTTCTCTTTAAGGGTTCGCCCAACAGACTGGGAGATTCTTATTGATTGGAAATCTTCAAGTGGTACGTCCTTGTAAAGATATACACTTCCATTAGGATATTCAACTTCTAACTGATTATCTTCCCATCCGATACTTTTAACGGATGTGGAAATTACTGGATTTCGTATCATTGTGATAACATTTTTAATTTACGTTGCCATTTTTCTATCATAGATAACTTACCATTTTTGTTAGCAAGGATAACTTCTTCATCCGCGAAGGATATTTTAGAATCAAGCGTTTTGACAAGATTATCCAACATGGCAATAGAATCAACAATTGCTTTCATTGCCGAAGAACCTTTTGCCTCCAAGAGTTCATCATGTAATTCTCGTTTACGTTGGATCATCTTAGCTTTCTGTATACGATCTTCATCGTAGACCAGTAACTTGAATTTATCAATGATCTCCTGTGAGATGGACTTTTCCTCCTTTGCAAAATTCTCGTGATTAAACACGTATCTACACGCCAATTTGGACCAGTCTGAATACTTCTGTTGTTTGAAGATTGTATTGGCCGAGTCATATGCTAAAACAAGATACCGAATCTGTAACTCTGTTAAAGTGGCAAAACTCGGTACCAGTTTCTGTGCTGCCGGTTCAATAACAAGATGACCTTTTGAGTCAAGTCTAAAAATTGAATCCATAATTATGGAAGTATTTCCCAATCTTCAGCAAGCATATCTGTCTGAGACGCCAACCAACCATTGACAATGGTTCCATCTGCTGCCTTCAGGCAAAGATATGCCGTGAATTTTACATTGTCGTTTTCATCAACCGGAACCCTTTCTCCTTTTTCGTTGATAATGTCTTTCAGATAATAGTCCTTTACGCTTTTTGGCAAAGATTTGACTTTATCTACTACAAATTCAATATTCAGTTCATCAGCAGGGCGCATGAAAACAAACATTCCATTACCATTCCATCCTTCTCTGGCTACTTTCAGTTCTTGTTTTAAGGCTTCAAGTGCACTTCCAAACGAAAGGCGGAATGCTTTTTTAATAACAGTAGAAGATTGAATACCATCGATAAAGTCAGCAACCAAATTTCTGGCTTCATTAAGTTTGGTTATTGCATCTGTCAGTCTTGTATCTGCACCTGCTTTTTCAACTTCTTCCATCGCTTTAAAGATAGCAAGTTCGGCCGGAGTACATTTGTCCAACCGGTTTCTTCGTGGAAAATCTTTCATTTCATCGTCCATATTTTTGTTGGGTTTTACAAAGCCCGCCCAGAGCTATATTTTTTTCTGATTTTTTTACTTTGTAAATATATTCAGCAATCCAAACACTAAAGATATACTCTTACTTTACTCATAACTTTTTGTTTTACTTCATTTCTAAATAATAATTTATCATACTTTCCACTTCCATTTTCATGTAGGGAACGGGAATTATACTTACTCCTAACACCGGATTGATATATATGATACCAAGTCGACCGGGAATAGTGTCATAGTTGAACTGTACCATGTACATGTATAGACTAACCTGCAGTGCATACTTGTTGTACAAGGTATATTCCAGGTGTGAGATAGGACCCAAAAATCTTGATTCTCCATAATGTGACCATTTACCATCTTTAATTTTCGAAGCATACAAAGTGACACCTTTGGCTTTATTTGTCTTGTAATCGAAGATATCAATTAACTGGCGACCTTTTACCACCGTTCTTTCAGAAGGCAAATCCGCAGTACCGGCAATCTTCGCGTGATCGAGATAAAGAATCTTTTCCGGATATTGAATCTTCGAAGGTTGAACTAACGTACGAACATCTTCAATCATTTGTTCATACTTTACCGGGACTGTCTTACCATACCAGGACCCTTCAATGACATTATGAATCTCTGTACCATACTCACCAGCATCGTCACGCTTCTTATCCCATTGTGCCTGCATTGCTTCAGAAGAAATACCTTCTTTCTTTGCCGAAAAATGAACGATGGCCGGATCAAACTGTGGTTCAAATATCTTCACAAACTTACTCTGTGAGATATACTCCTGTCCATGACGAAAATACTGGTGAGTATCATTTTTAAATTCGACCTCTATGTCACTGGTTAATCTCATACAACTACATCCTCTGGACCCGGTTCGGCATGTTCTTTTGGTTCCTGTTGGAAGATACCTTCGTCTTTTGTCTGAAAAGATGCAACATCAGCCATATCTTCTACTCCTTCAGTGAATTGAGGAAGTTGCTCCTTTGCACTGAGCAAGAATGTCTCATCGTCGGGATCATCAGGAATACCTTGGGTAATCATAGAGAGAGTATTGTCATCCAGCATGACAGCATAACCCTTCTTCTTAGCGCTATCCATCATCAACATGAACGCCTGTTCGTCGGTTAAATCATCATCAGGTTCATCTCCATCAGGATTGAGCCGATGAATGATCTCACGCATCTCTGTACCTGTAGTAAGTGCAATCTGTGGCAGACTCAATGTTTGTTCTACAAGATCACGAATAAGTACCAACGCCTCCTCGACAAAAGAATACAGACTAGTATCTGTTCCTGGTTCGATAAGAATGTTAGCCTTTACTATACCCATGGAACATTCAACCTCTCCATTGATCTTAAATACACCTTTATCAATACTACACTTCACCACATTAGTAGATTCCCAAAACGACACCAACCGCTTAAAGTTCGGTTCATTAAGAAATTCATCACTCCTGTTTGGCGTGGTAAAGTCCGGTTTCATAAATGCAGCATACTCAGTACGCCAATGTTCTGTCCCCACAAGAAAGGGATACTTCAATACAGACACCGCATTCTTTAATGTTGAGGTCAAAGGAAAATTCCTTGTACGTTTTACGGTATCTCTAAAGGCACTACATCCCATACCTGTTTCTACCAGATCGTATCCATCAACTTCGATACCACCATTACCATTTTTCAATAATTTAAATCCTGTAATTCTCATAATTTTCTATTTTAAGATTAAAAACCAATTCTACCATATACCTAACTGAACACATAATTGATCAAATTCAGAGAGATTTTCAATCTGTCCTAAGAATAATACTGAACTTGTTTCACGTTGCCAAATTTTAAGATTTGCTTTTTCAATGCCTGCATTTACGATACTGATATTTTCCGGTATTAAAACTTGACATCCATATTTGCCTCTTATAAAAGTTGGTCCATCTGCACTAGGACCAATATCTGATTTAGTCCAACTCAATATTGCATGTTCCATTGAGTTTAAATAATCTATCAATATCTTATGTTCCATAATTTTCTATTTTAAATTTCAACTTCAGTTTCTTTTAACATAACGCACTTTGGCGCGTCACACACATCATCACCGGGAAACTTACGAAGGAAAAAGAAATTACAGTACTTACAGTGAACATAGAGAGAATCAATAATCCTCTTTCGTTCTTGCGCCTTGGTCTCTGTAACTTCTTTTTCATGTCGTGATATAGTGGCACGTTTCACACGCATACCGGTTCGTACACACGCTGGCCATCTTTAAATTCATTGAGGAGTTCTCCTAACTCCGAATCCATATCATCGGTAGTGGCAAAGCGAAGCATCTTCACACTTCTACTGTCTGCGGTCTCAACGAAACAGAAGACACTACCTTCAGTGGTTTCATGTTCTACCTCTGTCACACCGTCCATCCACTGTTGACATTCCTGCCTGCGTTCATCTGCGGTTGTCAATACACTCTGAAAACTTCTTGTACTTTTAATCTTGCTCATAATATTTATTTTTAAAGTTTATAATCACAAAAAAATAAATATCTGTATTAAGAAACTTTCTTAAGATCAATACATTTGGCTTTCAATGTGGCAATAGCTTCCATACCTCTTTTGACCTTCTTAACATAAGAAACTATGGCACTCTCCACGATAAAGGTTTCTGTGAGTTCCTTTTGCCCAGGTTCCAGGTTGCGGTTAATGCATAGCATTAAGCCTGATAACTCTGCAAGTATATCTTCCCTGATCCTGTAATGCCTACTAATTTTCTTTACTGCCATTATATTTTACTTTTACTTCTTCAACTAATCCAGCTAAATATTCCATCAAATATGCCGTTGCTTCTTTGCCAGGTTTTCTTTCTCCAATTCTCTTCCAGATTCTTTGTACGGCATGTGTAACCTCGTGAACGATTATTCCATTATAACAAGATTCTATTCCGTGAAAGAACAATAATACGCCAATCTTATTAGTTGTTTTATCAACAACGGTGGCAGTGAATGCATCAACATCTCTTTCCACGTCATCAATGCGAAAACTCTTCATGTTATCATAATCCAAGAACATCTCTACTAATGGTATTAGATCTTTTGATATCCCTATCCAGACTTTTATCGGGTAGATAACTAAATCATACTCCATCAACATAAATTCCTTGTTCCTTTTCTTTGTCATCACATTTTACTTATTGTTATCTTATCCTCATTAACTCCTTCAACTATTTCTCCCTGAATTCCTTTCCATACCCCATCAAAATAATATACAGTATCTTCACTTTCACAATTAACACATATAATTTTTTTACCAATCTTATGGAATCCAGCACTCCCGGTTTCCATATATCCACAATTGATACACCCAAAGAATCCAACACACACAGAACGTTCAATTTTAATATCTCCGCGTACAAGTAATACGAGATCTCTCTTCTCGTTACCTATCCCAAACAAAGGAAATTTACCTTCCTGTTTAATCTCTTTAGTTTCCGGGATAATAGGATATGTCTTCATACATTATTTAATTATGATCCGTAATCAATTGCAACAATTTTGCCATTATAATAACCAAAACTATCCTGTTTATTTTCAACCGGAACATTATACTCAACTCGTTCACACGTATTATCAGGATGATAATCTTCTTTGTTATTTGGCCAAAATCTTGTAATATCTAAATCAAAAAATACCTCTCGTGAAATCATTTCACATCGAGGCATTACTAATAACCATCCTCCCGGTACATAAAACTTAACAGGACATAATCGATCATCACTTATTGTACTAAAAGAAACTTCTTGCATGTTCGCAAGCAATCCCAATAAGAAATGTTTCCATTCATATTTAAATTGAGGTACCTTGATTGCATATCGTTTTGTAAGTATGACAAATCTAGTACATCCATGTATTGTTTTCATCTCCCTCCAGGTCTTGGTGGATTACACGGCATTGATTTCATAAGTGAATTATTAAATTGAGAACGTGACAAATATTCTGGCTTAACGTATTCTCGTTCTGCTAAAATTGAAAAATTTGGACCTCCATATGATACTCCATGTGCATCTTCACTTGTCTGTGGAGTAGATGTATCTCCAGTTGCAATAATTGTCCAACCATCCTCTCTAAGTTCTGCTATTTTATTTATAGCATTACTTGGATGCGTGTCAAATGTTTTCTGTGTCATATTATAAATTCTTTTATAAAATTAATTCAAAACAAATGTAGACACAATTTTTCAATTATCCAAATTTGTAGACACAAATAAATTTGTAGCACAATTCTGCGAATTGTAGCACAAAAAAAAAGAGAACTATTAATTCTCTTTTACGCTTTATCTAATCTCTGATCAATCTAGTTAGTTTCGATTGCGCTCATGGGTGTTGGTTAATGACCTTGATCGTAAACTAATTTTATTTGATCTTGATCTAAAATTCGTGACCAGATTTGAATATCTGAGATATTGGCAAATAAATAAGAGTCCGTAAAATTTGCCCCTATACAATAAGATGTCCCTGATACCGGAGTTCCGGCATCTCCAGATGACTGCAAGGTGTTGTAAACATAAATTTTCGTGGCACCCACAGATGTCGATGTTATCACAACATTATACCAACCACCCACCTCTGTTGGTAAGGTAAAAGATAGCCACGTACTCCCTGCGTTTCTTGTAAACCACAAGATTCCAGCATGTAAATAGATGAGTGTTTTGGAATTAGTAAAGACCCGTCCATATGTCGAGCCATCGAAGTTATGAAACAAGCAACTTATCGTTATATCCCCAGTTAACCCATTCATCCCAGTAAAAGTAATATTGCTCGTCGTCCCATTAAACGCCATCGCCCCCAAATTACTCGCACTCGGAATAACCACCGTTGCCCCTGATACCGTTGCCGTAATGTTGTT
>Ga0172381_10007919_pt1 | contig 10453 bp, 17 predicted proteins | sample Leawel6488metaG_FD_119754 | JGI IMG/M metagenome (GOLD analysis project Ga0172381, IMG submission 119754) | Leachate microbial communities from a municipal landfill in Southern Ontario, Canada - Leachate well 64-88 metaG | ecosystem: Engineered > Solid waste > Landfill > Unclassified | place... | reverse complement strand
TTTTTTAGTTCTAGAAATCGGATAGATCAATTTAACCTTAGGAGGCTTGACAAAGTCATGCTGAATTCGCTTGTAAGCGTCAAATAAGTGATTGTATTCCTTCTGCCACGAAATCGTTTCATCACCCTGAACGAATCCCATTGCAACATAATCGTAACGACCTGCACAGTACGCGCTGGCCAATACCCATAAAGGCGTTTGGGTGAACTGTCCTACTGGGTTACGAGTGTATTCATGCCCTACGTCAATTGAGAACACTACTCCAAGATCGCTATATCGAGTTCCATTCTCTCTGGCTAGATTACGGAAGTAATCCATCATCTCGCCACGCGCTTTCAATTCAGCTTCCACCTTTAGATCGTTATTTTCGATCTTGTAATAGGCGGTAGTGACAATGCAACCTGACATGATTGCCTTATACACCAAATAGGTAGAATCCATTCCTCCCGACCAAGGGATTAGAACTGTAGATCCTTTAACTAGCTTCATTTTTCATCTCGCTTGAATGTGGGTTAGCCACTCTGAATTACTCCAGAGTGGCTGAATTACGCTATTGGTATTAGATGTGACAATCCACAATCGTCAACCAGTGGTCTTCCGGGATTTCCTTGAAGATCTTCTCGAACTGGAACTCCCACTGAGTATCTTCTCCGGCCACTGCACCGAACATGAGCATTTCTCCGCGAGCATACCAGTTACCGTCTTGGAGAATTGCAAAGGTGCTGAATCCCTGAATCTCCTTGATTGCCAGATAAGTATCCTTATCCATCGCATAGGGATCGAGATCGAACCAGTGATCTCCGATGCTATTCGCATATTCCTTGCTCTTGATGACGGCTTCCTGTTCGCCATACTCGACTCGGGCCGTGGCGTAGTCCTTATTGTGCTTCTCGACCATCTTTTCCCAAGTCAGGAAGTCAGCGGTAATATACTGACCAAGAGCGGCGTAGACCTTGTCATAGTCCAATTCAGCTTCGACCTTGTTCTGTAGACGAAGCCTTGCGATGTCGATGTCTCCCTTGCGAGCACTGTCGTAGCGTCTAGCCGGAGTAGGATCATCCCAGCGACTGCGAGTGCCACACCATGCAGTAGTCGGAACATATTCGTTCTTGAGGATGATCTTGCCAGCCCAGCGACCGCCGATGGTATACCCATCCCACTTGTCATTTGGGTTCGTTCGCTTGATTACCTCGGTGACATCTCCATTGGCATCAGTGCGATACCAACCACAGGCATTCTCTTCACCCTTGGCGGTTTTGGGTGCGATGCCTCCAACGATTCGAGGATATTCGTAATAGTCCTCCACGAACTGTCCGAATGTCTTGAGTTCTCCGTCAGAAATCCGAACGTCCTGCCAGCCTTCGGGTACGAAATGAACCTTGGCGCGATAGCCCTTTCCATCACCCCAATCTTTGGACTGCCAAGAAATACCATCTCCACCACCACATCCCATCATGTGGGGATTCTTGGCCTTCTCCTCGTCGGTGGCTTCACGGTAGAATTCATCCAGATACGGGTCGTGACGGACTCCGTTGGGATCGACGTAGAATCGAGTATTACTGTTCTTGTACTCTTCACGGGCCTTCTCGGTGATGTCCACGTCCACGACGTACTGGTCAACAACACCAGTGCTCTCGTATTCGTGGTAAGGCTGGAGAGCCTCTGCAATCGTCTGCTCGGAGGGCTTGTTCGGAGTTACCACCATTACGCGGAAATGAGACATCTTTGCTCCTTGTTTAGGGTTATACTTAAGATACTACCGACTAATCTGATCGTCAACCACGTCAGATTCAAACTTAACTTCAATAGAATCCATGTAGCGGAATGCTTCGGGTTGCGTTAAGAATCCATATTCATTCCAAGCTCGGAATATTTCTTCACGTAATCCCATATGCATCGGAATAGAATGCGCCCTGAACGAGTCAGGTAGAATTAGTGTAATTTTGTCAGAAGCCATAATACTAATTCCGAAATACGAGAGATCCGATGCCGAACACTATACCGCATAGTAAAGCAAATATGAGAGTCAAGATGGAGAATCCTGCTGAAATATACCAAGGGTATTCATATCCAGCCTTATCATATGTACCAATCATAGGATCGCTCCAAGTATAATTCCCATTAATGGCAAAAGACTTTGCGGCAAATGGATTTTCAATTGCGAAGTCGTGAATTGCCTTTGTAGAATCATATTGAATTCTAATCCACTGCTGAGTGATTAGCTCAGATCCACCCTTGAAATGTCGCCTCTCGATAACAGGACCAGCCTGATCGATCACGGTGAAAGACAGTGGATGTTCTTTGATGAATTTGTGCTGTAGATGGATTTCGAATGCAAAAGCCAAAGCACCAATTATGGTCATTACAAACCAAGTCAATCCGTTGTTGAAAATGCGGCTAATGTAATTCATGTGGCATTCCTTTCAGCAAGTTTGATATTTGCATATTCATGGTCGTGGGTAATTTCTAGCCCAAACCATTCAGGGATTTCGAATTGGTGATTCTCGTTAGGTAATTCAATTTCCGCGATCACAAGACCCTTTAGATTCTCCTTGAACACGTCAAGTTCAATCTTCAAATCTCCATGAGGGATTACATACCTACGCTTGGACAGTTTCAGATTACAATACTTACGAATCAGCTTCTGTGCATGCTTGAACGGAATCTCATATTCGAATTCATCCGAAGATGCGCCCTTCTTTGGGCCTTTCAGCGTCAAATATGCATTTTCATCTGAAGTTCGGATTCGCACAACGAGTCCAACGCATGGAACGTATGCCTGATGGATTTCCTTAAACTCGAAGTTTTTGAGTTTCGGGAGTTTGTCCAAATCCACCAAGAATCGACGTTCAATCTCAACGGAATCAGAAGGTGCTAAAGATTCGAGAGCTTCTGTAATGCGCTTCTTGGCCTCTACCAGCAGTTTCCGGAGATACTCTGGATTAGAGCTTGCAAGAGCCTTGAATTCCATGTCGTACATGTCGAGAGGTTCAAGATGATTGTGTCTCATTGCGAAGAGATGGAATTCCGAGCTATGTCGTGCCATCTTCACATCTGCTCCACCAACCCGAGAACGACCACCGTTATTCATCAAATGCTGAATTTCGGCTACGAATGCTTCCGGATGGTTTACTACATCATGAAAACAATCGTTGTTGATTACTAGAGGAGTCGAGAATCCCATGACTATCCTTCCACGTCCGCATATCCAGTGAGTTCATTGTAGTGGCGACTCAAGCGAATATCCCATTCTTCTCCACGCTCAGTCAGAAACTTTCCACTCTTCTCGTCGTAGTAGTTGTATTCAAAACTACGATAGTGTTGAGGCATGGTCATCTTCAGGCCCGGAGTTGCCTTCATGCGCTCAATTGCTTCTTCTATGGTGTAGTATTTGGTGGGCATTCGATGTCCTCACTTAATTGATACTCGACTGTTTTTACTTCTACGTGAAAGGGGCGTTCGAGTTCTTCCCTGATCTCGAACGCCCCTGCGTCATTCTCGCCCAGATCGTCACCGATCCAGACTTTGACGATTGCCATTTTAGGTAATGTTGCCCAGCGTGAGCCAAGTGGCAATAATACCAATCACAACCGAGATCAGCATCACAGTAACCCAGAGATCTCCTCGGGTCATATTGCTTCGGTCATCTCCGTAGTTCACGTCCTTACGTCCACGAACGTAGAAGACATACATTGCGGCATTGGAGATGATAATCACCATCCAAGTCAAGAGAATGGAAATTCCACCGAGAACAAGACCCTTGCAAATCTTGTAGAGGATGATCCACTTCACCATCTGACCGACTTCGGTGTTGGCGAACTTGTTGGCCTGCTCGGTGATTGCCGACATTGCATCGTTCACCGCTACGCCGACTTCATGTCCGAGGCCGACATACTGCCGAGCAACTTCGACGTTCGCCTTGGCGTCCGTTACCTTGGCGTTGGCATCCAGCTTCGCTCGCAGGTCAGCAGGGACAAGGGAATCGGGAACTTCAACCGCCATACTCGCGGAGAATAGTGCCAGAACAAGCATCAGAACGTACTTCATTTCGTCTCCTTATTGACAAGGCACATGCCTTTACTCGAAAGATACTAGACCCGGAGAGGAACGTCAACTATCATTTACTTCCGAGTCTATGACCTTCTGCCAGTCAGCAAAGAACTTCTCAATTTTATACTTTTCATACAATTCATTACGACCTTTTGGAGTACTTGAGAGTTTGATTTCTATATGTTTAGATTCTGCGCGAATATGTGGCATTAACTGCTTCAATGCCTCTTCCATTTCCTTTGAAATAGGTTCGCCAATTCGAATTGTATAGTCAATTATGCAGTCGTTCATAGCGGACTCTCCAACAAAACGAATTCAAAACATTCCAAATCCATCTCATTAACTTCCCATGGTACATTTAATCCAGTAACATGTAAGTATTGATTTTCGTCAGGATCTTCACCTATATATCCAACTCGCCAGATATTCTCAATCTTCTGCCTAAACCAATAGAATTTTCCAGACACTAATACATCGGTAGTAATATATCGTTGCCATTCACTAGAGTACCAATATCCACGAAATACACCCTTAATATGATTTACGTAATTATCCCAACGAACGTCATCGATATTTTTACCTCTAACAAATACACTCAAGAATTTTTCGAGGTTCTCTTCATATGACTTATCCTTATCACAGTAGTCCCAAAACGTAGTTTCGGAATCAAACATGTAAAATCGAATTTTCTCTTCGTTTGTATATACCGCTTTATGATCTACATATTCGGTTGGGCGACCGTCGTAATATCCGGGTAGATCTTGTATCCACATTACATTATCGAGAACAAGATCGTCTGACAGATTTGCAGTTTCTTTTCGGAAATCGCCTAGTCTCATCGCATCGACCCTAACAATACGCGAGTGACTTCATAGCCCGGAATACACTTAGTTCGAAATAGTTCGCCCAATGGAACATCACCATGTTCTTTCAACATTCCTAGTATTCCAGAAGCCCTAATACTATCGCCCATTAAAGTCGCCAATACCTTATCATATTCTCCATCGGTTCGTTTATCTGCATATTTCATTGTTTCAGTGGCTATTACTCCAAGCACATCATCAACTAACGAAGCGAAATCTTCATCACTGTGATGATTGTTGTATAGCTCCAATATCGAATCCAAATTGATTACAAAAGGAAGCTCAAAGTCATATTTGTAATTAAGTGATTCGTCTTTTTTGAATCGAATGTCAGATTTCACGGCCTCTACGATTACATTAATTTGATCTGCATATTTCTGATTATTTTTAGCCAACTCTTTTAGAAAATTGATTTCATCCTGCGTCATCGGCCTTAAATCCTCTGAAGTTTGATGTCAATGTAATCTCTTTGAATAACCCTTCAGTATTAGTTTCTTTGGAATATTCAGCTTCCAGTGCCTTCATCATCTCAGCTTCAACTTCAGCGCCCATACACACGATAGGCTCCATGATCATAGGCTGATACTTGGCGAATACAATCGGAGATTTCTCTTCCTCAGTGCGCCAATCTACGACACCATCCCCAATTCTTTCAATTCTCATTGTACGATCACCTGACTTGTGTTCGGTAATAGCACCACTTTCCAGTTTCAGAGAATGTGAAACCCTTTGAGGGAATGGTAGAAATTTTACAGGGGTGCAAGTTTCACAGAATCGGTCGCTATACCAGCTAGTTGGTATTTTCGGATCGAAGATTATGGCAACTCCACCCTTTGAAGGCTCGCTCAGAATGTACAGTCTAACAGGGAGAGTCATCTTCCCGCGCCGAATCCCCTCTTCTAGGTTTTCTAGATAGAAATTGACGATTCTGTAACTATGACCATTATCTGCCTTCATGGAGAAACAATTCCCATGTCTAACTGGGAATTTGGATTTGTTTACTCCTAGTAGAGTTGAGCATGTGACTTCAACTCCATTTACAAGACGGTCTTTATGGTCCAGAATATCATCTGGGAAATGCATGTAAACTCCCGGTTATTTTATGATGCTACTACGTCAACTACAATAGGCATGACCGACAATCTACCATTATCGTCCAAGGTTAGATACGAAATCACACCCTTGCCACTAGGAGAATGTTCTGCGATCTTTTCGACCTGCCAAGCAATTCCATCTTCCATGAACTCGGCAACATCCATATGTTGTACTAGGTTCATCATAGAGACTTCAATTTTAGTTCCACTGACGCATTTGTCTGGAAATGCAGTCTTTGCCTTTTTAATAGCAGATGCTATTTTCTTTGCGGTTGTCGCATTCTTAATCTTACTCATTTTTCCTCCGAGTGTCCTCTAATTTAGATAATACGGAAATCAAAGTCGCACATTTCGCTCACAAGGTCGATTATCTTGTGGTGGCATCTGCTATTTTGCTGAATCTCTTCCCCGTATAATCCATTCTTAGCGTAAAATGCAACAAGTTTATCTAGGACTGAGATAATATCCTCTTCTTGCATTTCTACACTATGAGGTTCGCCGTCTACTTCGAACTTCTTCTGGTAAATCATTAGGCCCTTAGGCACTTAATCAATGGGACTTTACCTGAAAGGATGAATGTTCCATTGAACTTATCTACGGGCAATTCAAATCCAGCGGCATTCTTATGACCACCGCCACCGAATCTCTTACAGATCACGGACACGTCAAAATCTCCTACAGATCTCAACGAGAATTTGTAGGTATTTGGCGTGTATCGGTAATAAGTTCCTGCGAAATCGGCCTTCTTCTCTTTGAGGAACTTAGTGAATAGTGCATTTCCGAATTCGGACATGTGCAGGCAGGAGTTAACCGCAAGCATAGTGAATTCATCAATTGCTAAGGTATGCATTACCTCGAAGCCCATTTGAAGGTTATGGTCAATAACCTTCTGAATCACAATACCCTCTACAATTCGATCAGCGATTGACTTTTCTGCACCCTTGATGAATGCCTCTAGTGTCAAATCTTCCTGATATAGGCTATTCTTCACCGACTTGGAATCGGGAAGTGCGAATCGCCAGAGATCTGCGTCTTCGATGTAGTTGATATAGTCAGGTCGCGGAGTGTTTGGATGGAAATGATCCCACGCCAATCCTGCACCAGACTTGTTCATGTCGAAGATGGCGTTTGGATGCCCTTCAAGGTCGAGCATTGCGCTCTTGTGGTGGTCGATCACCAAGACGCTCTGCATCCTCGCTACGAGCCTGTCAAGGTCTGCACGGGGGTAGCTGAAGTCGAGGATGTAGACGTGAGATCCATCATCTAGTTCAGGCCGAGGTCTTCCATAATCCACTGGAATATATTCGACATTCTCCGAACCCAATGCCTTAAATGCGGCATATGCGGCTCCGAAACCATCTGGATCGTTGTGATGTAAAACGTATGTCTTGCTCATTGTTTCTTATTCCTTAGTCAATGTGTAGAAGAGCTTCGAGTTCGCGAATATCTTCTTTACTTGGTTCATCTTTCATTATGGTGTTGAGGATTTTCGTTTTGTAGCTGTCGTCTCTACCAACCCAATCCTCTAGCACCTGAATCACAGTCTTGATATTACACCAATACCCCTTTTCTACATACTTTGCAATACGATAGACCTGTGCAATGGGGCAGTGAATATTCTTGATCCGAAGATTCTTCTTAGACTCGTCGGCAGGGAAATCCTTATCCGCGATGCCTTCTAGGTTCTTCAAAGATTCTTGAGTAATTGCGGCTCGTGCAATGGTGAAGTCGAAATTGTTGAGGATGTCTTCGACGTTCTCGGAGCTTAATAGGACATGCCCCTCATTAAGAGGCTTGATCAATTGAATTGGAAGAGATCCTCCAAATGAATACTGCATTGTATTCGCAGCTTCGGAAGTTCTCTTTTCGTAATACCCCGCCCTTTTCATTCTTCCTAGAATTGCTTGATACTGTACATCACCTCTACAGTAGATGTCAATATCGCCACACTCAACCAAATTCTTAACAGTGGACAAACTGAACCTAGCAAATCCACCACATACGAATCCATCATCTAGGATAATGTTCTCGAATAGATCCTTCAGCAATTCGTCATTTCGCTGAATTTTCATGTAAATGTAATCACCTGAAGTAGTGAATTTGAATTCAGGTGATTGAACTTCTGCCTTTACCACAGGAACATTATCTAGAATACTCAATTCATCACTCATGGAAGCATCTCCTCGATTGCGAAAATCATTTTCTGAACGTCAATAGCGTATAAACCCGAGGAGTTAATTGAATTCACTTCAATAACCTTCAACCCTTCAGGCGTAATCGCAACATCCAACACGAATGCCCTGTCAGGTTGATAGGTATCTACCATTCTCTGAGCAAATTCTATTATGTACTCGTCAACATGTGGAGAGTAATAAACAGTGTCGCCACTTCGGTAGAGAGACTGAGTAATCACCTTGCCATCTACGACAAAGAACCTATATTCGGCTGAAATTTCCTTATGGCTTGCAATTACAACCCTAGTGTCTCGGGTAACAGTCGAATACTCATTACCCATTTGAAGAATCTTATTCTTGAACACGAAGAAAGCATCCCGTGTCAATACTTCAGCAGTAAATGCTTTAGTATCTTCATTTGGCTTAATGAAGAATAATGGAATTTCGGGAATCAATTCATCAGGGCACCCGAAATCTACTACAACTGAGTCGTAGTTCAACATATTCTCGCCATAATACTTAATCAAATTGTCAATTGAGCTAGTATCGCTGATGAAAGCGCCCGGAAAATATCCACGACGAACAGCATGCTTGCTAAGGCTATACGAGCCATAACAATAAATGTTTCCGCTTTCCGGAACTGGAGATTCCAATTTAATCCCGTCGTCGCAATCGGAAAAAGGAATTACAGTACAGAAAGAATGAGGAATTCCCATTCGCTCAATAGACTCGATTAGCTTAAGATACTGTTTATCAGAATCAAAGCCTCTTTGAATTAGCCAATGTGCCATAGTACTCTCCGATTCGATGCTTTTTGAAGATACTATACCACTTCCAGATAGTCAACAACAAATTTTCAGAACAATTAATTATTGGATGATCCCAATTTCAACTAAAATCTCCCATAGTGGTGGATAGTAATATGCAATTTCTGGAATGGTGTTTGACTTTTTAGTGTTTTCTTTTTTGTTGAGCCATTGTAAATTACAAGGTAAATGCGCCAATCTAACATGTTCTGGATTGTCAAGGTCAAACTTAGTTATTGGTATAATATGGTCTAACTCATATTCTTCAGACGGCCTCTCGCCTATCTTCTTATATATTGCATCAAAGTCAATTCCATACTCAGAACATGATTTAGTTTTACCATTTTTTGAATATAACTTCATCGCACCCCATAGTCTACTTTTTAATAGCTGCCTCATCTTATACTTGGGGTCGTTTTTTCTTCGAGCGAGTCTATATATTCTATTTTTATTAGAAATCGATTCTTTATTTCTATTATAATAATCTCTACGCTGCGAACTTATTGTACCTTTATTATTTGCTTGATATTCTTTCATTTCCTCAATTAGTTTATCCCTATTATTCAAATAATATTCTTTTTTATCTTTTAGTCTAGTTTCTCTTGTACGACAATAACTATCGCGACATTGTTTGTTTATTTTATCTCTATTAGCTTCTCTCAAATCGCATCTTCGCTTACTGATTTCTACGGCATTTACTATTCTATATTCCCTATCAGATTCAGCCCTCTTGCGTTTAGACTCGTCATCTAAATTAGAATATTTTACTCTACGTCTTTCATTATATATCTTCTTTCGACATTCACCGCAGGTTATTTCTCCTGCAAGCGTAATATATTTGCCGAATATTTCTCTATCTCCTTCAAATCCGCAATGTATACAAATAAGCACTTCAAATCCCTAACTTCTTTTCCATCTTTTCTAGTTCTTCATAATAACACAGTGACTCTGCCAGATGATCGGATGCGATGTCGAGCGCCTTGGCCAAATTAGCGGGGTTGTTCAGATCGCCAACATGCTCTTTTTCAACTGCCGCACCTTTGGCTAACAAACCAATATCAAAATTCTGATTATCTCCAACTCCACCTTCAATGGGGTTGCTTAAATTAACACTTTCGTAAATATGGTTTTTGTAAAGAAACTTTCGCATGTACTTTATTTAGCAGAAAAGCCCTAGGTTTTACCCTAGGGCCATATTACAACTCAACCCACCTGCGACCACTATTCACTGTGAAATCGTGATATTCGGAATCACAATCAAATACCAGACACTGTAGATCCAAGCCATCACCGTTCCGGGCCAACCCGATATTAGTGAATTTCCCCTCCGGGTGATGACCCCGAGCAACGAATCGTTCATGGTAATGACCGTGAATCACATACTGCGGCTTGATTTCATCGACAATCGACTGGAGCTTCATACGATGTCCATATGTCATTGGATCTCGCTTATTTTCCAGATAATC
>Ga0172381_10007918_pt1 | contig 10454 bp, 8 predicted proteins | sample Leawel6488metaG_FD_119754 | JGI IMG/M metagenome (GOLD analysis project Ga0172381, IMG submission 119754) | Leachate microbial communities from a municipal landfill in Southern Ontario, Canada - Leachate well 64-88 metaG | ecosystem: Engineered > Solid waste > Landfill > Unclassified | place... | reverse complement strand
CTCGCTATTAGGAGTATCGACCCTCCTAGTGGCTTAGCTAACGCGGTAAGAGAGCCGCCTGGGAAGTACGAGCGCAATCTTAAAACTCAAAGGAATAGACGGGGAGACGCACAAGCAGTGGATTATGTGGTTTAATTCGATGGTAAACGAAGAACCTTACCAGGGTTAGAAATCCTATTGAAATCCTGATGAAAGTCAGGACCTCGCAAGACAGTAGGACAGGTGATGCATGGCCGTCGTCAGTTCGTGGTTTGAATTGTACCCTTAAGTGGGCTAACGAACGCAACCCTCATTGTGTGTTACAAGTGTCACACGAGACTGCCCCCACCAGAGTTCATAATTATTTTAATTGTGATTTCCGGTGGGGGAGGAAGGAGAGGATGACGCCAGGTCAGCATGTCCCTTTGATACCCTGGGCTACACACATAATACAATGGCCGTTACAACGCGCAGCGACGAGGTGACTCTGAGCTAATCGTTTAAAAGCGGCCTAAGTTCGGATTGGAGTCTGCAACTCGACTCCATGAAGTTGGAATTGCTAGTAATCGCGGGTCAGCTAAACCGCGGTGAATACGTTCTCAAGTCTTGTACTCACAAATAAGTGCGCCCGGCAGCATATAGTACTAAGTGGTTAAAATCCACTCCTCTTTTATAAGAAGAGCGTAGTTGAAAGATAGGTCCAATTTCGTGAGGAGTTGGTCCGGAGGATCTCTAAACAAAACATAGCCCGAAATTAAAAAATGCGAATCGAACTCTGAACCAAATCAATGGGCGGTGAGCAGAGTGAAGATTCATTTAAAAGCATCTTCAGGATGTGTGGAATAGAATTATATGTGACCCGTGGGAGATCTCGTATGTTAATGGAAATTTGTATTTACTTTAAATACAAGGCATACGAGAAGTCAGCTGAGTCGTAGTACCATATTGATTTAGTGTTATACATAAATTATTATGGGAAGGACAAAACCAATAGTATCAAAAGATTATATAGTAGGATTAACTGAGGAGAAGGGTGTTTTCATGTTGCAATGTGGAAATCCTCCTCCTATAAAATGGGTTATGGTATTAGAATGCATTTTTATATTAAAATGCAGGAAAAAAGATAAGCCATTACTTGAGAAAATCAAAAACACACTGGGCTGCGGAAATGTTTATTTTCAAAAAGAATCCATTGCAAAGTGTTTCTAAGAAAATTAGTAATGAATAAAAAAAACTATTGGGCTCGCGTAGTGCGGGAAATCCGCATGCTACGTGGGAACGCGAAATGTTCTAAGAATCGCATTCGCCCGTCAATTCAAGGGAGCCGGGAGTACCCGAAGGCTCTGCGTTTGCAGGGACTACGGTAAGCTCGGTGACAGGGAATAAGTCGTAACAAGGCACGGCTAGCGGAAGCTGGTCGTGGAATAATTCAATTTGAAAATCTCTTTTTGTTAAAAGGTTCGCCTTTTACAAATAGATTATTGAGTCGATATTGTACAGCTCAATTGACTGTACAATGGACTATGATTTTAATGTCCTAAAACAAATCTGACAAATGGGAAAGACCTTAAGTTATGGTTCTCTTAACTGAGAACAAAGAACGAAACAAAACAAAGAACAGCATTTTATAAAAAAGCACCTCTATAGGTGTTTTTTTTATTTCCTATTTATTATTTACTTAATCCTGATGTATAATAAATGATATTATGGAAGTGAAAAAAGTTGGAATTATCAGAGGAGGTACAGGAGGTTTCTACGAAGTGTCCTTACAAGAAGGTAGTGAAATGCTTTTACATTTAACTACTCATTTATCAAATAAATGGAAGCCCATTGATTTTTTTGTTGATAAAAATGGTTCATGGTATGAAAAGGGAATACCAATATCCAATAAAGAAATTTACAATAGGGCAGATATGTTTTGGGATACTACAAGAGATGACTGTTATATTCTTACAAGAAGTTCAAAAATTGCAAATGTTTCAGGAGGATATTCTTCCTTTACTGGAGATAAAGAAAAAATTCTTGAGGAACACCTAAGAAATTTTGATGTAAAAATACCAAGGCATATAATAATTCCATCTTTTCAAAAAGATTTTGATGAAGATATAGAAAGATATTCTATAAAAAAGACAAAAGCAGTCTTAGAAAAATTTTCACCTCCTTGGAGAGTTAGATCCTTTCCTCTTAATCCTAGGGAAAAATATCTTTTGATAAGGACTGTTCCAGAACTTGTAAATGCGATTGAAATTTTTGCAATGAAAAATAAAAGTGTCTTTATAGAAGAGTATATTAAGGGTAAGAAAGAAGTAACTCACTCAATTCTTGATTACAGAGGTAAAGATGTGTATGTTTTTCCTTTTTTAAGAAATTCATCTCTAGATGGTAAAAATGGTGAAAAAGAAACAATAGAAAGGTTGGTAAAAAATTTACATCAAAATCTTTTTAGAACTCATTATGTAAATGCTGAATTCATTCTTGGGCCAAAGAAGGATATTTATCTTTCTCATTTTGAATTTTCTCCTGATATAAGTGAAAAATCTCATCTACAGGAATCTTCCGAACTAATCGGAGAAAAAGTATCTAATATATTGGAGCATATATTTAAAAGAACATTAAGATAAAAAAGGAGTTCAGTCTTCTAATGTATCAATAAAAAGCATTTACTTTTCCACAAAAATTAACTTGTTATATATGAAGTGTAGTATAATGAAGAGAGGTCGCTTTATTATGGAATAAAAAATACAAAAATATGTCTTTGGGAGGCCACTAAAACAAAGGGACAGCTACTGGCTGTCTCTTTGCATTTATACAAATTATGGAAAAAAAGAGAAGAAAAAATAAACAAATATGTCCTTATTGTGGTGATGCTCCGACAAATCATAAATTTTTGTATTTTAGTGGTTTGTTTTCTGTTTTTCTGGATCCTCTTTTTATGAAAATGACAAGGCTTATCCCTACCTTTTTTGTATCAGGCGCTGAATACTTATTAACATTCTTTTTCAACATTTCCTGTTTTTTAAAGTTTATTAAGTTTTCTGATGATATTGAAAAATCAGTTACTCTCCGTTCAAAAATAATTTGGGAGGAAGCAAAAAGAAGAAAAATAGAAATGGAACAGGTTGTCGTTTTTGGAAAATATACTGATAATTTTCGTGCTAGATTAAAAGGTAAAGATATTTATTTTAATAGTCTTCCTATTATTGCAAATTTTTATAGACCTGACGAAAAGTGGGACGATAAATTTTTTATTAAAAAAGCATTTCAAGGAGAAAGTATTCCTATTCCATTATATGAGGTAGTTCCATTTTCAAAACAAAAAAGAAAATTTATTTTTGAAAAATTTAGTAAACCAATAATAGTAAAGCCAAGAGTAGGATCAAGGGGAAGACATACAACTACAAACATTTATACTTTTTCTGATTTTCAAAAAGCATATAAGCTTGCTACTATGATCTACCCTCAGGCAATCATGGAAGAACATTTATCTGGATATGTATGTAGAGCTACCTGTGTAGATGGTAAGCTTGTTGGTTTTTATCGTGCAGAACCTGCTTCAATAATTGGTGATGGAAAGAAAAAAATAATTGAGTTGATCGAAGAAAAAAATAAAAATAAATTAGAAAGAGTAGAAAATGTGAAAATAGGAGAAGAATTAATTAGTTTTATAAAAAGAAAAGGTTATGATATTTTTGATGTTCTTCCTCTTAATACAAAGATTGATCTTTCACATCGTATTGGAAGATTGTTTGGGGGTATAACAAAGGAAATGCTTGATGAACTTCATCCAAGTTTTTTTCCTGTTCTTGAAAAGGTTGGAAGAATTACTAATCTTCCTGTAGTTGGAATTGACTGTATAATTCCCAATCCAGAAGATGAAGAAAAAAACCAAAATTGGGGAATCATTGAATGCAATACTTTACCTTTTATTGATCTTCATTATTTTGCATTAGAAGGAAAGCCCAAAAACATTGCGGGTATGATTTGGGATTTGTGTGCTAAATCAATATAAACAATGAATTTGTATTCACACTTTTTTTATACTATACTTATAGTAAGTTGTTTTTATCTGTGGCGGGTGATCGCACTCACATAGGCACATATGTTGGAGTTTCGCCATCACTCGCCTCAAATGAAAATAACTTTTTAAAAAATCTCGTTCGTCTCGAGATTTTTTATTTTAGTTATCCACAGTTTTTTAAAAAATGTGTTGTGTTTGTTTTATAGATGCGAGATAATTAATATGTTCTTAACGATAATTATTTTTTTAAGGTCGTGATTATCGTAAACTAAATTAAAAATTTAATTTTTTAAAAAAATGGCAGCAAAGAAAAAAGCAACAAAGAAGAAGGTAACCAAAAAAGTTGCAAAGAAAAAGGCAACAAAAAAGAAGAGAGCTTAGTCTTTTTATAAAAAGACCTCCGATTTGTTTTTACTTAGGTAATTTACAAAATCGGAGGTTTTTTATTTTTATGTTATTATAGAGTAATGAGTATTTTAAAGAAGATTTTTGGAGATACAAGCACAAGTTGGATTGCTAAACAGAAAGCGCTTATTAATGAAATCAATATCCTTGAAAAGGATGTTTTGTCTTTAAATGATGCAGATTTTCCAGTAAAAACTATGGAATTTAAGGATAGGTTGAAGAGTGGAGAAACCCTTGATGATATACTACCTGAAGCCTTTGCTCTTGTTAGAGAAGCAGCAAAAAGAAATTTAAATGAAAGACATTATGAGGTTCAAATTATTGGTGGTATAGCACTTCACAAAGGTAAAATAGTAGAAATGAAAACAGGTGAAGGAAAAACCCTTGCTGCTACGCTACCAGCATATCTAAATGCTCTAACTGAAAAAGGAGTGCATATTGTTACAGTCAATGATTATCTCGCAAGAAGAGATGCTGTCTTAATGGGACAAATATATAATTTTCTTGGTCTTACTGTGGGTGTTATAAATTCTCAAAATATTTCATATATATATGACCCCAAACATATTGAAGTAGATAAAGAGAGAGATAAGGTAGGAGAATACAAAATTCTGTATGAATTTTTAAAACCTTGTGAAAGGAAGGAAGCATATCTTGCTGATATCACCTATGGAACAAATCATGAGTTTGGTTTTGATTATCTTAGAGATAATCTTGCCACAAATTCATCTTTGATTATGCAAAGAGGACATTATTTTGCTATCGTAGATGAAGTTGATTCAATACTTATTGACGAAGCGAGAACTCCTCTCATTATATCTTCACCCTCTTCTGAATCAGAAGATTTTTATTTAAAATTCTTTGAAATTGCTAAGCAATTAAAAAAAGACTCTGATTATACAGTAGATGAAAAACTAAAGGCTATCACTTTAAAAGATGAAGGAATTTCAAAAGCAGAGAGATTACTTGGTATAGAAAATATTTATACCGAAAAAGGAATAAAATATGTTCATCATTTAGAAACTGCAGTAAAAGCCCAAGCACTTTTTGAAAAGGATAGAGATTATGTAGTAAAAGAAGGAGAAGTGATAATTGTTGATCCTTTTACTGGAAGACTTCAGCCTGGAAGAAGATGGTCTGAGGGTATACATCAAGCGATTGAGGCAAAGGAGGGAGTAAAAATTGAAAGAGAGACTAGGTCCTCGGGTTCTATAACTTTTCAAAATTATTTTCGTTTCTACGAGAAATTATCAGGAATGACAGGAACAGCACTGACATCTTCAGAAGAATTTTTGAAAGTGTATGGTTTAGATGTGATAGTAATTCCTACTAACAGACCTATGGTTCGTATTGATCGCTCTGATTTAATTTATCAAACTGAAAAAGGAAAGTTTCAAGCAATAGCAAAAAGAGTTAAGGAATTAAACAAAAAAGGACAACCTGTTTTGATTGGAACCATTTCTATAGAAAAAAATGAACTTCTTTCTGCATATCTTAAACAAGAAGGAGTAGAGCATACAATTCTAAATGCAAAGAATCACGAAAAAGAAGGAGAAATAATAGCACAAGCAGGAAAACTTGGAGCAGTGACTATTGCTACAAATATGGCAGGTAGGGGTATTGATATTAAACTTGGTGGTAATCCTCATTCTGATGATGAATATGAAAAAGTAAAAAAAGCAGGAGGTCTTTTTGTTCTAGGTACTGAAAGACATGAAGCAAGACGAATAGACAATCAGCTTCGTGGTCGTTCTGGTCGTCAAGGGGATCCAGGAGAAACACAATTTTATGTTTCTCTTGAAGATGACTTAATGCGTATCTTTGGTTCTGAAAAAATAAAAAGTATGATGGGTAGATTTGGTATTCCAGAAGATGCCCCAATTGAAAATCATTTTATAAGTAAACAATTAGAGGGAGCACAGGCAAGAATAGAAGGTTTTCATTTTGATTCTCGCAAACATACATTAGAATATGATGATGTTCTTAATCATCAAAGAAATGTAATCTATGAAAGAAGAAGAAAAATGCTTTTTGCAAACAAAGAAAAAATAGAAAGTTTATTACATGATATATCTGAAGATAATGAAGAGATATTAAAATTAATAGAAGAGAAAAAGGAAAAACTTGGAGAAGAACAATTCTTTGAAACTGTTCGTCGTATTTCTCTTTATACCACTGATACTCTTTGGATGGAGCATTTAGAGGCGATGGATTATTTACGCTCTTCAGTAAATCTTCGTGCATACGGACAAAGAGAACCAATCGTAGAATATAAAAAAGAAGGATTGAGAATGTTTAAAAACATGGAAGAAACATTTCAAGCACAGGTTCTTACTTTGATAGAAAATATTAATACAGAAAACATAAGAAAAATTGAACCTGAGAAACCTAAAATAATAGATTTTTCTATTAGCCAGACTAAATCAAAAGATTCTTTTAAAAATAATACTCAATCAACAAATGAAACAGTCAAAAAGGTCGGAAGAAATGACCCCTGTCCTTGTGGGTCAGGTAAAAAGTATAAAAAATGCCATGGATCGTAAATATAGTGGTATAATATAAAAATTATGACACAAGCATATTATATAGCAAAAAATCATGATGTTATCCTTGATAATAACGAAAAGCATTATTATTTAAGAATTAGGGATTTACCAGAAGAGGATAAACCAAGAGAAAAATTATTAAAACATGGATTATCAATTCTTTCTACTCAAGAACTTCTTGCATTAATTCTAAATACTGGAACAAAAAAAGAAGGTGTTTTAGAAATGTCTTCAAGAATAATAAAAAACTACGGAGAGGGAAGTATTATGTTTGAAAAAGATGTTAAAAATCTTTCAAATAATTTTGAGATTCCGATGGGGAAGGCAATGCAAATAGTTGCTTGTGCTGAACTTGGTAGAAGATTTTTTCAGAAAAATTATTCATCTTTACCTGTGGTTCGCACTGCTAGGGAGGTTTTTGATTATGTAAAAGATATGCATAATCTCTCAAAGGAACATTTACGAGGAATATATTTGAATGCTCACTATAAAGTTATACATGACGAAGTTATTTCAATTGGAACAGTTGATGGTAGTATTATTCACCCTCGAGAAGTTTTTAAACCTGCAATTGAGAGATCTGCAGTAGCACTTATTCTTGTTCATAATCATCCCTCAGGAGATATCACTCCTTCCAAAATGGATATTGAAGTAACAAAACAACTAATAGATGCAGGAAAATTACTAGGAGTGGATTTAATAGATCATGTTATTGTTACTCGTGATGCTTTTATAAGTATTCCTGTTTCCTATTAAAAAAATATGTCTTTTTACCCTTTTTATACAATTCATTATCCTAAATATTGGTTTATAAATGACAAGCAGTCAAAAAAATATTCTCACTCTTTTAAAAAAAATGATCCTTCTAAAAACATGAATCTTCTTTTTCATATTTCAAGTAATGATTATTTTGGTACATTAGCAACTACACTTTCGCTAATAAAAGAATCTTTAACAAAAAAAGAAAATTCTTCTACAATGAAGAACTGGCAGTTAGATTCTCTTCAAAATACAAAAAATGACCTTATCTTTTTACAAAAGTATTATAGGATAACTAAAAAATAAATGGAAAAAATAAAGTCAGCAGAAGAGTTTATGGAATTGAATTTTGAGGCGATTTTTAGAGATTGTTTTGATGTTTTTATAGGTATAAACAATCTATTTGAAAGTGAAAATGATATAGATAAGATAAAAAAAAGAATTCTGGAGTTAGAAATTAAAAACTTTGAGGAAGAAATAAAGGAATACTATAATGATGATAATGCAAAAAAAGTTTTAGAAAAATTTAATCAGTTTTTTCCTACTTTTATTGAAAGATACAATGTTTTAATTGAAAAAATTAAAAATAAGAATTTAGATAAAAAAGAAATTAGAGGGATAATAGATGAATCAAATACTCTTTATGCAGAAGTAAAGAAATTTTTGTAGATTCTGTTTTAGAAAAAGGAATTAAAAGATGAAAAATTTTTTAAAAAATTTAAAAATTAAGAGGAGAATAATTACATTATTTTATAGTCTTTACATTTTTAGAAATCCTTCTTCAAAAATGAAAGTGATAGGTGTTACAGGCACGAATGGTAAAACTACTACTACCACTCTTTTATATGAAATATCAAAAGCACTTGGTTATAAAACTGGACTTATTGGAACTGTAGAAAATAGAATTGGAGAGGAAAAGATACCCTCTACTCATACAACTCCTGACACTAGACAGTTATATAGATTATTAAGAAAAATGCTAAAAGAGGGTTGCGAATATGTTTTTATTGAAACCTCTTCTCATGCTCTTCACCAAGGAAGAACAGCAGGAGTAAATTTTACTGGAGGAGTTTTTACTAATCTTACCCATGATCATTTAGATTATCATAAAGATTTTGAGAGATATTTTAGTGCAAAGAAAAAACTCTTTAGAAAATTACAGAAAGATAAATTTGCTTTATCAAATATTGATGATGGAAATGGAAAAAAGATACTAGCGGGGATAAAAGCCCGTAGATTTACTTATGGATTTGAAAAGCCTGCTGATTTCTTTGGAAAGATAATAAGCATGGATTTTTCAGGTATAGAACTTGATATTAATGGAGAGAGAATTAAATCAAAACTTCTTGGAAGATTTAATGCTTACAATCTTCTTGCTGTCTTTTCTGTATGTAAACTGCTTGGATTTTCTAATTCTCAAAAAAATAAAGAAAGAATTTCTTTGATTTTTGAAAAAATTACTCCTCCTGCTGGTAGGTTTGAGTATTTTTTGTCTCCCTCAGGAGTTCTTGTAATTATTGACTATGCACATACTCCTGACGCACTAGAAAAAGTAATTCAGACTGCTAGAGGGATTTTAGGTAAAGGTGGAAAGTTAATAACTGTTTTTGGTTGCGGAGGTGATAGAGATCCTACTAAAAGACCTACAATGGGGAGAATAGGGGCTGAGTTTTCTGATGTCGCAGTTTTTACTTCTGATAATCCAAGAAGCGAAAATCCAGGAAAGATTATTGAAGAGATGAAAACAGGTCTTTCAGAAGAATTATTATCAAAAGTAATGACTTTTTCTAATCGCAGAGAAGCAATAAAGAATAGTGTAAATGTTGCAAAAAAAGGGGATATAATTCTTTGTGCTGGTAAAGGTCATGAGGATTACCAAGAAGTAAAAGGGGTAAAAAATCATTTTGATGATAAAGAGGAATACAAAATGATATATGGACTATAAATATAAAAACTTTTTTCAAGGAAAAAATATAACAATAATGGGACTTGGACTCTTAGGAAGAGGTCTTGGAATTGCTCAATTTCTATTTGAATGTGGAGCCAATCTTACAATTACCGATTTGAAATCAGAAGAGGAGTTAAAAAAATCTGTTACTGTTCTTAAAAATTTAGTTAGAAAAAAAGATTTTTTACATAAACACAAAATCCGCTTTGTATTTGGTGGACATAAACTTGAAGATTTTCGTAATAAGGATTATATAATAAAATCAGCTGGGGTGCCAATTGACTCTCCTTATATAGAAGAAGCAAAGAAAAATAAAATTCCGATAGAAATGGATGTATCTTTTTTTGCTAAACTCTCACCTAAAACAAAAATAATTGGAGTTACGGGTACTCGGGGAAAGTCAATGACCACTACACTAATTTACGAAATTTTAAAGAAAAATGAAGATTTTCTAAATAAAAAGGTATATATTGGAGGGAATATTAAAGGAATAGCAACACTTCCTATTTTAAAGAAAATAGAAAATAGTAGAAAGGAAAGTATTTTAGTCTGCGAACTTGATTCGTGGCAATTACAGGGATTTGGTGAAAGTAAAATATCCCCTCATATTTCTGTTTTCACTTCTTTTTTTCTTGATCATATGAATTATTATAAAAATAATATGAAGAGATATTTCGCTGATAAAGCAAACATTTTTAAATTTCAAAAAAAGGGTGATGTTCTTATAATACGAAAAGGAGTAAAAAAAATAATTCCCAAAAATATAAAAAGTAATTTAATCACAGTAGATATTAAAGAT
>Ga0172381_10007917_pt1 | contig 10454 bp, 13 predicted proteins | sample Leawel6488metaG_FD_119754 | JGI IMG/M metagenome (GOLD analysis project Ga0172381, IMG submission 119754) | Leachate microbial communities from a municipal landfill in Southern Ontario, Canada - Leachate well 64-88 metaG | ecosystem: Engineered > Solid waste > Landfill > Unclassified | place... | reverse complement strand
CTGAGCCGCTTTCATTATGGAGTCCACCGAAGACATTATCGCCGCGTCTTTTGCTTTCAGCCTCGCCCCGTTGAGCGAAGTCATCGCAATGGTCGATAGAACACCGATGATGGAAATCACCACCAAAAGTTCAATCAGAGTAAACCCTTTTTGTTGCTTGTGGGACATGCATTTTGTGATTAATATGTGGATTTACCTTATTGAAGGTAGGATATCATTTCTTCATCTTTTTCGCAATGCTTACTTATGGATTACTTATGGATCACGGACCACGCCAGAAATGGTGTGAGCCACACAGGACAAAACGTTTTTGTGTAGCATTCATACCATTTCTGGTGTGGTCCGGAAATCCGAGAGATCCAAAATCCGGATACAAAGTCGGTATAATTTATATACGGAGTAGCATGGCTTTAGCCTGCGCGGTTGTCCAACGCGGAAAATACAAACAAATGCGCCGGATTTATCGGCTTGGGATAGCAACGCAGGCTAAAGCCATGCTACTCCGCGCATCATACTATTTTTTAAAAATAATATAAAACCCGATACCGATAATGGCGAGAGCCCAAAAAATACCCGTGTCCAGCCACCACATGGGAAAGATTTGACGAATGAGAAAAAACAAACCAATAAGAACTACTGCGACCCCCAGAGTTTTTCCGGGTTCGCTCATCTTTTGCTCATCCAACTTCGCTTCGCGAGAAATCTCTTTCGCCTTTCCCTCGATTTTATCCGCCAATTCTTCAATCTCTCCCTCAAGGTTTTTGTCGACTGCACCCGGCTCGCCCGGTTCTTTGGGAATCATAAGCACCGCAAGCATGTAAATAATAATCCCCGCCCCGTCGCCAACAAAGAAAAACAGCACAAAAAGCAGACGAAAAAGAATCGGATCCACGCCAAAATATTTGCCCAGCCCGCCGCACACGCCAAACAAAACGCGATCCGTCCGGGAACGATAAAACTTTTTTATTTCTTCCGCCATATTTTTTATTTAATATTTATATCTCAATTCTAACAGCTATCACAAAAATGCGCCAAAAGTTATACACAGAAAGATTTCGCCATCATTTGCTCCGCACCAGAGATTGCAGAGTATACAAATTATAATAAACGCCTTTTCTATCGAGAAGTTCTTGATGCGTCCCCGCTTCCGCAATCTTCCCCTTCTCAAGCACCACGATACGATCAGCGTGAGTAATCGTACTCAATCGGTGGGCAATCACAAAAGTGGTCCGGTCTTTCATCAGCCTTTGCATCGCCTCCTGCACCAGCGCTTCCGACTTGGAATCAAGAGAAGAGGTTGCCTCGTCCAAAATTAAAATCTTGGGATTTTTTAAGAGGGCACGGGCGATAGCAACTCTCTGTTTTTGTCCGCCGGAAAGTTGCACACCGCGCTCCCCCACTTGTTGTTCGAAACCGTTGGGAAAATCATTCACAAAGTCGTATATATTGGCCGCCTTAGCCGCGTTCTCGATTTCTTCTTCATTCGCATCCGGCTTGCCATAAATTAAATTATTGCGCACCGTGTCATTGAACATGCTAACGTCTTGTGGCACAATGCCGATATTGTCACGCAGACTTTTGAGAGTAATTTTTCGGATATCAAATCCATCCAACAAGATCTCCCCCGAATCCGGAACGATATATCTCGAAATCAAATCCATCATGGTAGATTTGCCCACCCCGCTCTCTCCCACCAAAGCGATTATTTCCCCGGGCTTTACTTTGAGGTTGATCTCTTTTAAAACCTCTCGCGTTTGGTTGTAAGAGAAAGAAACATTCCGGAATTCCACTTCGCCCCTCACGCCAGCCGGAGACATCTTGCCTTCAACTCCGTAATCATCCGTTTCTTCTTCCAAAAGAGAATAGCCGCGTCTGATCGTAGCCATATAACGGCGATAATGACCGATTTTATCCCCCACCTGTTCCAACGGGGACTCCAACACTTTAAGATAGCCTATGAAAGCGACAACCTGAGCAACTTCAATGATCTTTTCCTTAAACAGCAAAATCACCAATAAAAAAGAAAACAGGAGCATAAAAGAAAGGGTAACGTCCTGAAAACAATTGGCCCTCTTTAACGTCTTCCAAAAAAGTTCCAGATGTTGCATAGTCTCTCCTTGCAATATTTTACCGACTTTTTGATTTTCTTTTTCCTCGCCCGAATTGGCTTTCACCAACTTGATGTTGGCGACGGAATCGCCGATAGTACCGTAGACATCTTCGTAGGACTTGCTAAAATTCAGCACATGGGAACTGATAGGTTGGGAGGTTTTGAAAGCGATTGCGACATATAGAGCCACAAAGAAAAATATCAGCAAAAACAAACTCCAGTGGATATATAGCCCGATAAAAATGATAGAAAAAAGCGAAATGGCGACTTCCGTACCGAACCAAAAAACGATATTTTCCAGAACAGACTCCAAGGCTTCTCCCGCTTGAATATATCGAGACGACAATTTCCCACTCTTATTCTTGTTATGATATGAGAGTTTTAAATTAACGGAATGGCGGTTGAGCAACAGAATAAAATCATGAACGCATTTGGCGGAAAGCCGCGCGCTGTTCACAAAATAGTTGCGAAAAGCCCATTCTTTAATCAGTGTCAAAGCAAACCAAAAAAGAAGCCAGTATAAAAGCACGGAAACCTGCGCATCGGCGACAATAAGCTCCACGATTTTCCCGTAGACGAAGGGAATGAAGGCCTCGATAACTGACCCGAAAATTATCGTCACCAAAAATATAAGATAAAATTCTTTTTTATATTTCGACAGAAAATACCAGATAATTTTCATATCGCCCCGGATTCCTTCTTCCATATATCCTCAAATACTATTGAATGAATTATCGTTTTATCCTAATGCAAATGGACCTGAAGCAAGGCCCGATTCTCTTGGTTATCTTGATCGTTTTAAGAACTCGTTTGCATTACCCCCAAAGGTGAAGTAATTCAAGAAACCGCACTGAGACAGCACGGCAAATTAATTTTAGCTGCTAAAAAGCACACTCTCTTTGGAATAGATTTTCGTCGCAACCAAAATAGCCAGCGCTGAAGCGACGATGAGAGAGGCGAAAGTCATCAGGATGTGACCGGTATCGTAAGTCCCCATCAGCACTTCCTTGAAAAGCAGTACGGCGTTTACTGCGGGAATAGCGTAATGCCAGAGCAGCGGTTCGAAAGTCGGCAAGGAGTTGATCAGAACGATCGGCAAAACCACAACCATATAAGCCGGACTGATATAGCTCTCAGCCTCTTTGAAACTTTTGGCGTAAATGGAGATCGAAAGAATGGCCGCCGAAAACATCAGCACCAGAAATACGCTCACGGCAAAGAGCAGGATTGCCGCTTGCGGTTCGACTGAAAATTTCAGTGCCCCCACACCCGCGCTGCCCGTACCCAGCTCCGCCGACATTGATTGACCCATATTGCCGACGTAAGAAAACGAAACATAAAGACTCCCGATAGCAAGCACGATTGAAGTCAGTGCTACCGTGGCGACCGCCAAAAATTTACCCAGCACAATTTCCACCCTTCTTGCCGGCGTAAGAAACAAGGCCTCCAGCGTCTTTCTCTCTTTCTCGCCTGCCGAAACATCAATGGCCGTATACTGCCCGCCCGCGATGGAATAAATGACGATAAAAAGCGGAATCATCAGCCCCAAAATATATCCGCTCGTTTCTTTCGCAGTCGCGGCATCATGATTCACGACCGTGACATTGGAAAGAATTTCCGGATTTATCCCCTGCGCGGAAAATCTGTTTTCGAGCAATTGCTTGTTGAAATCGGCCACCGTTGCGGCAACAATGGCGGCTACGTTTGAAGAATCGAGGTTGGTGGATTTGCTGATAAGCTCCAATTCCGCGGGCTTTTGGGACGCCACCAGATTCTGAAAATCCGCCGGAATCACGACAGCAGCATCAACTTCCTCCTTTGCCACAGCCGCTTCCATATCTCCCGCAACCGGCACGATTTCCACCCTGCCGTTCTTTGCGATCGCATCGGCGATTTGCGGAGCCGCCTCCATGTTCGCAATCGCGACTTTTACCGTCTTCTCCTCTTGGCTTTTTGTCTGCGAATCTATGAGTTTGAACATCCCGATCATAATGACCGGCAACAAAAGAATGGGGATAAGCACCATGGAGACAAGCGTCCTCCTGTCCCGCACCGTATCCTTGATTTCCTTTTTCCAGATAGTGATAATATTTTTCGTGTTCATAATTTTATTTTAAAAGGTTATGTTAATAGCTTACACTCCACAACATTGTCATTTCGAAATGAGCTACTGCGATTGAGAAATCCGGGAAAGAAATAATGCGAATAAAAAGTAATTTTTATATAAAAGCTTTCCGGTATGATACATTTCCCATATCTCTCAGATGAGTACATCTATCGGGATGACAAACAAAGAATTATACAGATGGCAAATCATAACATTTATCAACCCTCTTTCACCAATTTCAAGAACGCATCTTCCAAATCGCTCATACCGGTATTCGCTTTCACGTTTTCCACACTGTCATAGGCGACAGTCTTGCCTTTGTGAATGATGATCACCCGATCACAAAGCTTCTCGGCATCATACATCTGATGCGTGGAAAAAATCACCGCCCGTCCCAGCTCCCTGGAACGCTGCATAAAATTGCGTACCGTCTGCGATGCCAGCACGTCCAGGCCCGAAGTCGGCTCGTCAAAAATAATCACGCGCGGATTGTGAACGACGCTGCGCGCGATTGCCAGCCGTTGCTTCATTCCGGTAGAATATTTCCCCGCCCGCTTGTCGATAAAATCCCGCATATCCAAAAGCCGGACCAATTCATCAATCCTTTTTTCCAAAACCTTTTTCTCCATACCGTAAAGTTCACCGAAATATTTCAAATTCTCCCGCCCCGAAAATCTTTCATAAGCGCCAATGTCCGTGGTCAAGACCCCGATATTGCTTCTCACCTCTCCGGATTTTTCCCGATTGTCCGCCCCCAAAACTTCTATCTTGCCGGACGTGAAAGACAAAATGGTGGAAATGGCGCGAATAATCGTGGTCTTGCCCGCGCCGTTCGGACCAAGCAGCCCGAAAATCTCCCCTGCGCCCACCTCGAAACTGACGTCATCAACCGCACGCGCACCTTCACCGTACTCCTTCACCAAATTACGAACTGTTAAAATCGGTTCCATATGTTTATAAGGTTAACATCTTATAAATTCATTATACAACATTTGCGCCATTTTGAAAAAAGCTTTTATTCCTTTATGCTTGTCATCGTATGACATTTTAGTTTTCATTATGCAGCTAATGCGATATGCATTTGGATCACACCAGAAATGGTGTGAACTGCTACGCAAGAACGTTCTGTCAAGCGTTCTGTCCTGCATTGTTCACGCCATTTCTGGCGTGATCCACCGGATGTATGAATGTTAAGGCTGTCCACTATTTAGAAATATGATGATCAAAATCATATTCAACAAAAAACAGCGTTAAAGCTGCTTTCGTAAAATAACTCCACCAAAAAATCTTTATTCAATACAACAATCCACAGCTTTCCTGACCATTTCCTTGAGACTGCCCATTACGCCTTTTTTCTCCGCAACATTCTTACTCGCCGCGACGATCTCTTTTTTCCCCGAATTATTATCACCCGAGGCGGCAACTTCCTTCTTCTCCATATCGTGCTTGTCCAGAGCATCGTCATCTATTTTCTTGACATCTCCCAAATCAATCAAGTTCATATTTATTCCCCAAAAAAGCGAATAGAGGCTGTAAGCTTTGTCGAACATTTCGGCGGCCTCCTCCTTGCGTCCCATGCCGAGCTGTTTCGTGCCGACTTCCATCAGCCGCATCGACGCGGAGAGTAGATGTTTGGAGATGCACCACACTTCCCCCTCCGGTTCTTTGACAATTCTCTGCAACAGACTTTTTCTCATCTCGCGCACTTCTTTGATGAGATCGAAATATTCCGGCTTGCCCAACTTGGCGCCCGTGAAAAAAAAGTGCTCCTCAATTGAGATCAAGTTCATAATGGCAATACTGAGATCCTGATCCGAAGAGAGATCCATCTTGTCCTGCTTCTTCATATCGTCCACCTTTTTGATGAACTCATCCAGATTTTTTATTGAATTGGTTTCGCTCATATTTTTGCAGATTTATTTGGTTAAATAATAGAAGAAGATGCTGGTCAGGATAAGCGGGGTCACCGGAAACACGACCTTCTGAAAAGGGAAATAAGCGTGACCGCCGTTTCTCTCTTTGAGAAAATAATACCAGCCGGCGCCCATCCAAAAACCCGCGCTGCCGACTACGATGCCCAAAAACAATTTGTCCGTAGCACAGGCGCAGATGGTCTTGATGGGATTGCTGATAAGATTGGTAAAATAAAAAGACGAAAGCACGAGCGCATAATATCCGGCAACCGTCACCGCCGCCCTGCCTCTGAAATTTATTTTCTTCTTTTCCATCCATTCCAAAGTCCAGACGATAGCCGACACGGTAAGCCCGCCTACCCACAGACCGGACACGCTGTCATCCACCCCCAAGTAGCGCGAAAGACCGACGCCGCTTGAAACCACCAACGTGCAAATGGGGCAAATCGCCTGAGCGGTGGAAGTGCCCAGTATCCCCAAACCCAAAAGAGGCAAAATTATTTTCGCTTTTTTCATGTTATTTTTCATTTAATTTCTCTTTAAAGAAATTGATTATATTCTCATCCCCCATATAACATTTTTCTCCATCCCAGAGAAACGGCACTCCCAACTTGTTCTTGCTTATGCCGCACAGTTCCGCCTTGGCAAAAGCTTCGTTAGCATTATTCTTGTTTTTGTAGACCTCTTTCATGGAAAAGCGCACCTTCTCCGCCACTTTGTTTTCCGTCAGATACTGCTCCACCAGTTTGCAGTGCGGACAAGAAACGCCGAAATAAAACACGATCGGACTGTCGGTCACGATCACGTCCAGGCTGGGAGCGTTTTTCTCCTTTTCCTTGATAATAGTCGCAGTCGCAAAAAGCAAAACCACGAAAAAAAGAACTGTGGAAACGAGCAGTTTTTTATTTATTTTTATCATAATAATTTCAGCTATCTTTTTATAAATCGGCGAGCGCGCACCCGGCTGCATTCCCCGTCCAAACCCTCAAAATACCGGAGCAAATCCCACCTTCTTGATAAATCCATTATATAGGATATTGCGTTCTTTTGCAAAAGATAAAAGCAGACACAATTGATGCCGTTTGTTATTCCCGATTTTTACCTTATCACCTTACGCACATAATTTTACCGCAATATTTGTTTAAGTTTAGACAGCAGACAGCCCCCCCTGACATACCTGATGTATTTTGAATTATGAATTCCGGACCACACCAGAAATGGTGTGAACCACGCAGGGCAGAACGTTTTTGTGTAATATTTCACATCATTTCTGATGTGATCCGAATGCAAAGCCGGATTTCCGATTGATGCAATTTTTGATGTCTGTTATAAAACCATATTTTGCGTATGACCGCTCCACGCATCCAAGATTGCCTCCGTAAGACCTTTCCGACGATTTATAAGATTCTCGACCGCTTCTTTTTCCTCGCCGCTCAGCTCAGGTTGGTTGCGATATTCCCGAATGATACCGCCCAGATATTCCCCTTCAAAAACACGTTCGCTCACCATTCGCGGCAAGGGAATTAAACCGCTCTCGCCAACCGACAGGCTGCCGTCCGATCGCAAGACTGCCGCCAAAGAAACAAAATAATAAAACCCATCCACCGCTTCAAGCCCCGCCTCCAGTCCGAAAGAAAAATCGTAAGCACTGCCGAACATCTCTGCAGCGTGCACGGCGCGATTGATTGCCCCTTGCCGGGTTGTCATTTTATCAAGAGGCTGCTCCGCAATTCCCGAATCCACCCGACAAGGCACGATCTTGAAATCCTCCGTAAGTAATGTCTCAAGAGCATCCCGCAAAATCGCCGCCTTTTGCCCACTCTCGCTTCCGAGTAAAATAATCATTGATTTTAATAAGCCTGCTATTATTTCAATTTTCGCATATACTTTTTAATCCGTCAAAATGAAAAAGATTATGTAAAGGATTACCCATTTCAAACTATTTTAATTGCAAAAAAACTGCCGATTGAATCGGACGGCTTCCATCATCGTATCTCTAATCTCCTTTTTCAAAAATAAATATTTCATCGATTGTGCCGCCAAGCGCGAGCGCGACATCGTGAGCCAGCTTCAGGGAAGGATTGTATTTTCCCTGTTCCAAAAAAACAATAGTCTCCCGCCGTACCTGTGCGCGATCCGCCAGCTCGTCCTGAGTAATGCCAAGATCGGTCCGGAGCTCTCTTATCCTGTTTTTCATAAATTTATCCTATTTACATTCAACTTGCGGCGCGGCAAAATCCGGATGACCATGTTCTATCCATTTCCCGTTTTCACAAACCCAATCGTCTTCACCGGAAAAAAGACGAGCCCCGGCGACAAAGACGATCAGAAATAAGGCCAAGGCAAAAATGGAATATTTCAGTCTTTTGCCGGAAAAACTGATGCGGTTGTAATAACGAAAAATCACTGCATAAAGAAGCATCAAAATGCAAGTTGAATATGCCAATGTCAAACCAATGGGTTCGTAAGCGGGGTTAAAATCGCGCAAAGCGTAAAAGACGAACATTGCGGTTACCGCCAAAAAAGAATAAATCCGGATAGCGATAAGCGCCGCTTTGCCACCGATGACAAAATCTCTCTCATCAGCAACAATCTCTTTGACGCTTCGGCGAAAATATAAAAGTACAGGAGAACTTACCGCCAGCACCGCAATAGGAATAAAGTAATTTTTGAAATAAATCGCTTGGCTAAAAATGATGGAAACGGCAATCACCATAACCAGTTTGATTTTTCGATACTCTTGAAGTGTCATATTTTAGTGTTAGAAATAATTAACATATCATCATGTTATATTTTTCTAACAATACTGTCAAGAGGCTTGGCAGCTTAACAAGAATTCTCTTTGTAAGAAAGCTCTACACGGAGTAGCCTGGCTTCAGCCTGCGCGATTGTCCCAAGCCGGAAATACGGCGCATATATTTGTTTTTCCCGCATTGGACAGTAGCGCAGGCTAAAGCCTGCTACTCCGTTTGACAGATGCTTCCGCTATTATCGAGGCCTTCATCACTCATACCGTCGCAATCGTTATCAAGCCCGTCACAAACCTCGGCTGCCGGCTCGCCCGGAACACATTCCTGCAAAACGCCGCCGACGTATTTCTGCACAGAGCGAGAGCAAATCCCCATCCCGCAATGCAAAGTTTCATTCTCCGCCTCGCTGCCACCGTTACCATCTCCGCTTTCACCTTCACCAATCGCGCAAGTGTCACCACCGCCTAAACGGCAGGAGAGGTCGTCAATCTGCCCCTGCAAATTTTCCATGCCCTTTTTGTTCTCCGCCTGCTGATTGGCGAAATTTTTTTCTTGGCTGTCCAAACGAACCTGTATGCTCTCAACCGCATTCCATATCCGGTCAAAAGGATTGTCGGCATTCTGACTTTTCGCCCCCGACAAAGCAGGCAAAACAAGAAGAGCCAACACCAAAACCGCTATAATTTTCTTTCGCATAGCTTTTTAAGATATCAATAATTGTAAAAAGAGGCTTGCACGTTTTCAAACAAAAAGTATTACTCCGTAGTCACGCCGTCAAACTCCGCTTCATTGCTTTCAGCCTCGGCTTTGGTCGCGCGCACAATACCGTCTTTATGATGCGCCGGAGAATAAATGGTATAAAGCTTGAGATCGTCGGTTGCGGAAACATTGACCACGTTGTGCCGCGCCCCGGACGGAACAATGATAGCCGAGCCATCGCTCACATCATACTCATTGTCGTCAATAATAACCTTGCCCTCGCCCTTTTCGAAACGAAAGAATTGGTCGTTCTCGACATGCACTTCCATGCCGATTTCCTCTTGCGGCTTGAGGCTCATCAGCACCAATTGACTGTGCTTCCCGGTATAGAGCACTTGGCGAAAATTGTTGTTATTGAGAGCGGCCTTCTCAATATTGTCGTTGAATCCTTTCATATATTTTGGTTTAATGATTAACTGGCTTAATTTTACTATATTTTTCCATTTCAGGCAAAAAAGATTGCAAGATGTTTCCGTAAAGCACAAAAAACAGGTCATATGCAATATATGGCCCCGATCATGCATCCGAACAGTGCCCCGCCCTAACATATCCGATGTATTTTGAATTATGGATTATGAATTTTGGACCACACCAGAAATGGTGTGAACCACGTAGGACAAAACGTTCTTGCGTGGCATTTCACATCATTTCTGATGTGATCCGAATGCAAAGCCGGATTTTCTTATTAATACGGATTTTTGGCGTCTATCATAAAACCATGTTCTGCGCACAACCCCAAAAAACAACCCGCCCCAGGCGGATTGTCCCAATTCCAATGCCGATTTATTTGCATCGAGCTTTCGGTCGCTTCTGCG
>Ga0172381_10007916_pt1 | contig 10454 bp, 19 predicted proteins | sample Leawel6488metaG_FD_119754 | JGI IMG/M metagenome (GOLD analysis project Ga0172381, IMG submission 119754) | Leachate microbial communities from a municipal landfill in Southern Ontario, Canada - Leachate well 64-88 metaG | ecosystem: Engineered > Solid waste > Landfill > Unclassified | place... | reverse complement strand
CTAAAGAGCTTACCTGACGGCTTCGAAGAGGGTCAGTTCCCCTTCGGGGAACCCGATATGGCAGTCCTCTTCTGGGCTCCCCACGGGCTCGTAGTCGTAATCTAGGTTGCCAAGCATCCAGAATCCTCCTTCATCCCTCTGGCACCATATCAGCGAGATGGGGCAGTTGAATCCCGGGTCGTCTGGATTGTAGAGATGGAGATGGGCCCAAACTATGAGCCCATCTTTGAGGTACTTCTCTTTTAGTACCCGTCCGCGCTTGTACCAAATCTTGCCAAGCTTCTCACGATTTGACATACTGGCTACCCGGATAGCTTCCTTTTAGTGTAAGATTTGGTGAGGATTCAAAAACCCGAGCGTAATACTATAGCTCAACCCTAACTAGAACATCGAGGGGAAGATTCTCCTTCTTGAGAACCCAGATCGAACCTTCCGTACCGCCAACCTGTCTTTGGTCCTCAAACCAAAGACAGGTAGCTTGTTCTACCCCATCCTCAGCCACTATTTTGGATACCACCATATCAGGACCTTCATCAGTGTTGAGGTTAACTCTATCCCCAACTTTGATGGCTACCTCTTCGTCATTTTCTATACTTGCTTCATCGGCCATGTTGTTATGACACCGGTAAACTGAGAAAAGGATTGAGAAAAGGATCTCTTACGCGTAATACTAACTAGGAGTTCTAAATGAGCAGTAGGCCAGAAAAATTCGAAGGTGAGCCGGAATATGTTCCGGAGTTTTGGGCCAGAGCAATGGAAGGCTTTGCTGATAACCATGAAAACGGAGTACTCAGCTTCACTATCACTGAAGAAGACGTTCAGAGGTACCCGGAGTTAGTAGCAGGCCAAAAGTTGCTGTTGACCGAATCCACTGACGGATTTGTATTTTCCAGGATCGTAAAATGTTGAACCTTAGGATAAGAACATTCAAAATCTTCTTCCAACGTAGTGATAACACTAAGTTTTTTCGGGTTGTGAGGGAGATCTACTCTGAAAACGCCTGTCTCTTTGCTGAAAGGGTTGGTATTGAAGAAGGAGCGATACCCCTATGGCCCTTCATCGATATCAGTCCTTGGAGACACAAGAGGGACAGAAAATCGAAAAATAGTTGAGCTTCACCTCTCTCATCCGTAATAGTGATGGATTAGGGGCACCCAATGCAATACGAAGACACCATCAAACCAGAACCACTAAACGAAGATGAATTTCGTTGTGGTTTTAGCATAGCTCGCATTGCATCTCCGAGTGTACTAGACCGAATCCCCTCCAACTCAACCTAACCCCACCTACGACCAAGTTTGGATAATCATGTCTGACCCGAAGTTTGAAGTTGACGAGCCCGTAAACGTAATTGGTGACGGGCAAGTGTTCCCAGGAACCGTGCTTGGCATCCAGTTCAATGTACCTGTCTGGTGGTACATTGTCGGATTGGATGATCCGATTGAATCAGACTACGGACCTCAGAAGGGCTTGTTCGTTCCAGAGTCCTGCTTGGAGGAGTGCCAAGAAGAGGATTCCAACCCTACCCTCATCGAGAGTGAGTGGGCTACTATTGGTTCATACGTTTACGTTTGCAACCAAGATCAGGTAGACCAAGGGTCACCAGAGGCCATTGACGTCGAAGTACGACTTGTCCATGATGATCAGGGTAATATCTATGTTCAGACCTTTGATGAAATTGACGGAACCTCACTATGGGATGACATCCCATACGAAACTCAAGCTGAGGCTGAGTCAGCAGCCAAAGAGGTTATTATCACCTCCCACGAAGCTGAACCTGGGGAGAACGCCGCCACCTACCTCAAACGAATCAAGGATGAAGAGGCTGGGTCACACTAACACCCTCCCAGTTGATACCAAATTCCTTTCGGAGATCCTGAACTCGATGGGCTGGGAAGTCCAGCCCTTGATGAGGGTAGAATTCATTGACCTGACGATGAACCAGGCACAAGAAAGTTTGCTTGGTGTAGACAAATCCAGCTAGGGCCATCTCTTCTTTAGTAGCTTCACGAGAGCCCATTCCATATGGGATCGAACTGAAAAATAGGGCCATCGCGTATTGGTCATCCATATCGAGAAGAATCGCAATGTGCTCTCCCCGCTCATCTTGATGAATCACAACACTTCCGACAAGAACCTCACCGCACCCAGCGGGGTCCAGGTTGACAACTCGAGCTCGAAAGGGGATTGAACCCCCTCGCTTCCTATAAGCAGGTCTTCCACGAGCCATGACAAACACCTTCTAAGTGATACACTTCTTACAAGTAACTTCAACAGAACTGATCCTGAATGAATATCCAGAAGCTTTAGTGAATTTCACATAGGTGAATCGTACTACTTAGAGGAACCATGCACGCATTGAAAATCAATAGAGATCACTGGATCGGACGACCCCCAGCTGAGGCTCAACGAGTTGAGCGGTGGACTGGGAAGCGGTGGGTACCGGACGACGGACGGCCAGGTCTGGCTTTCAGTGGGGTTGTCTTTGACGGAGGCCCTAAATGTGAAATCCCGACCCCGATAGCTTGGATATCAGGGTGCGAATGCCACCTGATATCTGCAAGCGGGTGCCCTTCAAGTATCGCCGCTCGGTATACGGCCAAGCGATTTGGCTGTAGCAACGGGGACCAAATGATTAGACTTCATCTCCGATTAGTAGCAAAGTCCAAGAAAGTGTCAAGACCCTAACATGAACACCACAATTCGTAGACAGATGCTTCGTACTACTACTCCTCTTGTGAGCATCGAATCTGATGGGCGTACCGTTTGGGTGAATCAGCAGGGCCGGTGTGTAGCTCGTTTTTGCCCAAACTCTCGAGAGTTTTTCATCAATGAGAATACTCCTGAGATGGTACAGCACTTTCATGGACCCACCATCGCGGATTGGACCGACTTCTACTCAATAATCGAGAGAGCCTTCCATCTCGACTTCCCACAGGAACATCGACCCTTGTACATTCGGGACGTGGCCGCATGATGTGCAAGTGTCCTTACTGCTATCAAGAGTTGGGGGAGCACACTGAAGGCTGCCCGAATTTAGTCAACCTAGAGCAGAGCGAGTGGGCCTTTCAGATTTACCGGCTCGGGAGGGATCGGAGCACAATGGGCCTACCGTGTCCGCCTGATGCTACTCCCACCTACAAGCTTGGATACCACTTCGGAGAGCTCCTACTGGGTAAGCCTAAGAAATTAAGTGAGGATTATAGTCCTGGTACGTAATACTAGGTATGTTCACAAGCCCACTTCATCAAGGTTACATGGATGCCCTCTACGGGAAAGATCAAGACCCTGAGCAGACTTGTTCTGAGTATGAAGAGGGGTATATTGTAGGCCTATGTGATAGGGATGAGCTTGCCGCTGGCACGAATCCTCCGAAGTTCCTCGGCTGCTATCGGGAAGAGGACTTGCCTATCAAGAGAGGTCAGGAAGTGATCATCCCCAAGGGTACAATGGTCAAGGTTGTAGGGAAGCCCGCAAAGCCTGCTGGAAGAACTTACAAGATCACAGTAGCTCACGTGAATAGTGGAAACACCTTCTACGTTCAAGGTAGCGCATTCCGGAAAGAATACATTCGGCCTACATCTCCGAAAGTTGTATGGCCTGGCACCGGTGGCTATTGGGCAGAAGCCGACCTGAACGATATCCTTGAAGCTAACTCATAAGTATTCGGTGTACTAGTGCTGGATGTCCATCGATCCATTCACTGGTGAGTTCGAGAGTCGCCGAGAGGCCAAGCTTACCATTTCACGGGTCAATGCAGATACTGGCCCTGACGTGTACCTGCACCTCATATCGGCTGACGGCAAAGAGCTGACTGCACTCTCACTCGAGCATGTGTCCCACTTCGTTTCAGATAACAGAACTCGGGATGTCATACTGACGTGGATAGGAGAAATGAACAACACCAAGCCTCCGGTGCACCCAGCAATACCCAAAACAAGATTTGAGCGCGAGGAAGTGATCTAGATCACCGGATCCCTTTCGAAGCGGGTTGGAGCTGGGCCTAATGGAATTTCTATAGTACTTTCGTTGGCGGTAATGACCGGCCTGGACGACACTTCCTCTTTTTGGATTCGAACCCTTTCTACTACCAGGTGGGCTGCATCATCAGCCGCAGCTTCAACAGCATCCTCAGTAGCAAGCTCACCAAGTACTAGCTCCTGCATTAGGGTCAAGTACACAGCTAATGAACTTTGAGTGATGTCATAAACGTCATCAGAACCGAAACCCTCTTCCAGGAGAGTGTCGATCATGTCCTCGGCAATGGCTGAGATGTCTCGAGCGGGCACCTGGGCAGGCTACACCAAGTTTCTTATAGGTTCAAGTCGAATCCGGAGCTTCTTCAGGGCTTTTGTCTGCAATTGCCGAACTCTCTCGCGAGAAACTCCAAGTTGAACACCCATTTCTTTGAGACTTGGGGTCTCTTCGGGGTCCCTCATGAACCGATCCCGTACGATCTTGATTTCGCGAGGGGTTAGGGAAGCCATAGCTTCCTCCACGGCTTCTCGATAGAGAACTTGGAGCTCATTGTCCACCACGTAGTCATCTTGGCTTTGCGAGTTAGACATCAAGCCATCTCCAAGCTCCAAGTTGTTACCTTCCTTATCCCTATACGATTCCATCGATAGGGATAGATCTCTCCTATCGGTAGCTTGAAGGAACTGTTGAACCTTCTTCAGAGGGAGGTTCATGTTCTTTGCTAAAGCCTGTTCAACCTCACTCTGGGTTGTGAAGGTGTTCTGAGCTCTAACCCTCTCCTTGTGAAACTTGAAGTAATCCTTTGATTGAAACTTCACCAAAGAATTGGATTCGTTCTGAGACTTGACCACGTGGTTGAATAGATAGGCTCGAATCCAGTACACAGCAAAAGTGACGAACCTGTTGCCACTATCTGGATCATACCGACTATCGATGGCCATCATGAGGCCAAGATTACCCTCACTGATCAACTCTTCTATCGGGATGGGGTATCGCTTAAACTGAAGGGCTACTGCGGTTACATACCGTAAGGAGGCGTTGATGATCTTTGCTCGAGCAGCATAGTCCCCCTTACTCTTCCAAGCTTTATACAGACGAATCTCTTCCTCTCTCGAGAGTTGTGGAATTGACTTCACATAGGTGATGTAGTCAGATATCGTCTTGTCGATATGGAACATAAGGGGTTACTACTTGTACACCTCAATAAAAGATAAAAGGTAGATCATGGCTACCAATCATCGAGACCTCGTATTGAATTCGAGGAGATCTACCATGGCTCTTAACTCTTGATTATCATGCTCGAGTCTCTCTACTCGAGTCAGTAGTTCAGTTACGGTATTGGTTACCTGTAGTTGTACATTATTCAGATTGTTTTGGAGTTGAACGAAGTCATCATTGCCAGCTAGATCAAGTCTATGAGTGTAGTCAGCTTGGGATAACCAAGCACCACTTCCTTCAGAGACCATCAGAGGTCCACCGCCAAACAATAAACCACCAGAGGTGACCTCAACTGGGGATCTGATTTGAACCCCAGTTGATTCAACTTGGAGAGATCCTAATTGGGATGGATCGATACGGACGGGACTTCTATCATTTCCGTAGAAGATTGGATGCTCGGAGTGACCCAAATTTAGGTCGACGTATTGTCTGTTGCTACTGTCATCTCCCAGGGATGGGTTGGCAACATTGACAACCATGAGGGGGCTTGCTGGGACTCCACCACTAGATTCAAAGAAAGGACCCTCACTCATCACCTCAGAGGTGGGCGGGGAGTTCCTACGAGTCATCAAGTCCCATTCCTCTTCATGAAGTTTGGCAATCTTGAGTAGCTCATCCTGAAGGCTACTGATGGACGGCTTTGGTGCTGGCCTGATAGCCGCCCAGTACTCTTCTAAGTCGTCTTCCATTGAGTATCGGTTACACCGAAGTTCAATGTCTTGCGTTTTTCAAGTGTTCGGTGTAATTGGTAGCCAGTGTTCAAGAAAGCCAATAGGGAAATTGACTCCCTGGATGTTGAGGAAAATGGTCACCTGAAGACTGCACTGGAAGCCCTTCGATTACTAATCATCGAGAAGCTTGAGTCAGGTCAAAGAACCCGATTCGCTTCAGTGGCTAGCTTGTGCGATGTAGCTCAATCTCTAATGAGATCTGAAGCAAACCCTCGAATACCAAAGGGTATTAGTAAAGTTGCCTATAGGGAAGCCTTTGAGGAGGGTGATGAAGGTGAGTACGGCCCAGCCACCACTGGAGGAATCACCTTCGTAGGCGAACCCGTGCTCTATCAAGATCCGAGACAGCATAAACGAAATAGTAGTATTCAGATGGATGCCCTATCTCAAGTAGGCATCGAAAGTCAGAGGGCTCAGTGGGCTGCAGCTGAAGTTCAAGAACTTAGAGATTTGCTGACTGTGCGTGACATTCTAGGGGCATCAAGTAAGAAGGGCCTACTTGATGCCAGGATAGTTAAGCTACTCAAGAACATAGGAGATAGAACTGAAAATGGTAACCTGGTACATTCCGAGTTTTCACGGGGATCTTCAACTGGAGGCTCTGAGTCCAACAGAGACCTCTCTGCGGATGTACAGCCTGTCCAATGCGGAACTGAGGGTGATGGAATCCTTCAGGAAGAAGGCTCTGAGGGGCGGGATTCTATTCAAGCCATGGGCGACCGCTGACAGCTTCCCTCCCATCTCGGAGTCTATCTGTAGAACAGATCAGGGAATGACAGTCCTACTGCAGGCTCCAATCACCAAGGTAGCCAAGCACATCACTTCTAGATTGAAACCGAGTCGAAGTCAGATATCGGTGGTGAAGCTATCCAATGGGAATCTTCAGGAATACAAGATCGATCCAGTTTCCTCTGTAGCTGGAGTACCGCGAAGACCTCCTGTGACAGCCGCCATTGAAGAGTATTGGGATGCCATCAAGTTACCGCCCCTTGCCGTGGCAGCTACGACGGTTGCTGTTCCTGACAGAGGTTGTCCCGTTCCTGAGTTTGCCAAGGCTGAGCTTCGAGCTACGAGGGTCCTAGAGGCATTCCTGAACCCGGGGCAGTTGGAAGACTTCCGAAGGGTAAATCAGTTCATTACCATTGGTCAGGATACCGGCCATCGATATCTACTGACCTCACGAATGAAGGCGAACAAGGGGGCGTTGTTTGATCTAGACCTTGACCGATCCATCTGTGTGCATGATTGGGAAGTACCAGCGGCAGAAGAACTCTTAGGACTTCACCTATTCTTGTCTATTCCTGGTTGGGAATCCTGGATGCTTGAGCTACCGGAGTGATTATGTCCCCAACATCAGTTATAATTGGGCTACTTCTGTTAGCAGCTCTTATTCTTGGCTACATAGTTGGTTACAAGATGGGGATTCGAGATGGGATTGAGATTAGAGAATTTTTCAATAAGCCACCGCCCCCACCCAAGGAGAAAGAGCCCATTGAAGAGCCCGAGGCTCTACCACCAAGAGAAAAGTTTGGGACTGGTTCTATAAATCAACTGTATGATTCGGGGTATAGTATTACCAGGGGTGGGGTCATCTTCCGAGGGGGTCTCAAGATTGCTTTTGTTGGAAAGGAGCACGGCCCGTTCGGGTTTGAACGACTCCAAGAAGTTCGAGAGATGGAGGAAGACGCGGTTATTTGCAGAAGACTGAGTCGGAGTTGGTACGAGACCTTTGCACTTGACGAAGGTTTATCTCTTAGGGACGGTAGTTACTATGTATCGAACGAGGGTATGTTCTGGGAGGGTGATCTTCTCCTGTACCGATTGAGTGATCATTACGAGCTTGAAGAATGGCCAGTAACCTCAAGTACTAAGTACTTCAAGAAGCCTGACTTAGAAGATCGTGAGGCCTGCAGTAGACTACTCACTAGGTGGAAGGCAGAATTCTTACCCCCAACTGCTGCCTAGATTACATCTTCTCGCTCAAATCTAGTTGGAGGTAGTTCTTGGAACCACCATGAGGGAGACACACTCTTCTTTGGTTGATGCTCAACTAGAGCAGCGGCGATCTGGGTATCCATGTAGAAGATTACCACCTTGGACGGCCAAGGTGGCATTGGTTCAATAGCTCTGAGGATGTGTTCGTTACGAAGTCCAAAGTCAGTCAGTAATTTAGCCGTGGTGGGAACCACCTCAAGCCAAAACTGACTCTTACCTTCGACTTCTCGACAGAGGAACATGGTGTGCCATCTTCTACCATCGTAGACATCATCTTGATGTTCTACCCAGACTCTTCTGTCCCAATCGAAGAGATACTTAGGCTTCAAAGCCATGAGATCTCTTGATTGGAGCCTAGTGACTGGCACCCAGATGATATCAGATGACATGGCTTCCAATACACCGAATCACGGGGTATACTAGATTGAGAAATGCTAGAGTTCAAAGTCAACACCACTGATTCAAAACTTTTGGATGACCTACTTGAGAGTGAGAAGCTCAGCGAAGAGGAGGAGGTTGCCTTCTCTCGAATGCTCAGTGATCTCAAGGCTAGGAAGTTTCAGAAGCTGACTCCACGCCAGCGTGACTGGGTCGAAGGGGTCCACAAGCGACTTGGGTTAGATCCGGGGGCAGAGAATTTGGTCAGTTCGGGTCAACTTAGGGTGACCGAGGAAGAGCGGGATAGCCTCAAGGGGTTTCTGGGTACCCTGGGTCCCAAAAGACTAAGGCCACCAGGTCGGTAGTCCTTATTTCAGGACCCTTTAATAACTCTTCTGCTGGCGGATCCTTATTTCAAAATTTGCCATAGGATTGAAATAAGTGACATCGGCCTGTTGATTAGTTGTGGGTGATGAGGGGTAAAATCAAATCCTTGTAGGTAAGTGAAGGCTATGAATTATTTCAACAAAATAGTTGAGTTTTGCTGAGCCTATGCGTAGTACTTCATCATGCAGTCTTGTTATCTAGCGGGCCCTGGGACAGTCGACAAGGTGAACATCCTACGGGATGGTACTGACGGGGCAGAGATGAAAGTTGTCCCAGCAAATCCAGTAGTTGTAGAGCTGGTCAAAGAGCGCTATTGTTTTGTGGCCAGCAGAGACGTTCTATTCGAAGACCCTGAAGCTGCTGGTCTGGAAGCTGAACGGCTTCGAGTTGCAGACATGGAAGCCAGACGTAGACGACAGAAAGAGATTCAACAGATGATCAACGCAAGGGATAACCAAGGTACGGGTGGGGATACTCAGACACAGGCACCGAATCTCGTTCTGGTGGAGGCCCCTCAAGAGGAGCTAACTCTTGAAGTGGAAGAGCAAGAAGTCATTGACATAGAGCCGGAGCTTCCGAAATCTAGTATTGACTTGAGTGAAGAGGATAATGGATCCAACCCAGCGAGCCCAACGAATTTCTTGAAGAATATTCAACGAGTGGTTGGGAATGAAACCCTATCGTTGGAAGAGGTTCACTCAAGGTTGAAGGCTGCTAAGTTGATGCCAGCCGCTGCTAACCCGATCCACTATATCAAGTTTGCCTTGACTCAGGAGCGAGCTCTATTCGAGCGTCCTACTCGAATGAGTGTTTGCTTGACCGCGGAGAGTCCTTACTTGGCAACCATTTGGAACCCGGTTTCTACTAAGAAGCCCAAGTCAAAAATTGAAAATCAACCTCAACCATTTCCTCTTGGAACTGTCAAGAAGAAGCCGGTAAAGAAGCCTGTTGAGCAGAAACCATTGAAGATCAACCCAGCCTTCTTGACTTGGCTAGGTAATCCGATTACTCAGACTGTTTCGGACAAGGCTACCTTCGATGGGGAGAAGATACGATTACTCGAGCAACAGAAGGGTAATTCTTGGACCTGTGAGATCTTCTTGGTTGATCTGAAGTTGTCCTTCATCGGAGAATCCAAAATGCGGCACCATGCCCGGAGCAAGGCAAAATCAGCCATGGAAGAATCTATCAATGAGCTCAATAGGGTTGTCTATAACGCTACCCATCAAGTCAAAGATGCCTAAGTCCCGTTGGGAGGTCATCGGCCCCACTCTTGTCAAGGTACTGAGCGGTAGGAAACGTAAGTTTGTTCGATGCCGTTGCAAGTGTGGGACTGTACGATACGTTCAGGAAGTCTCCATAAACTCAAACCGCAGTAAATCCTGTGGTTGCATCTCAAGGGAGAAGAGCGTCAGTAGACCTGTACGTCATGGATACTCCAGGCGTAAGCGATCTCCAGAGTATAGAATATGGTCTTCGATGTTATCCCGGTGTCGAAATAAAAACGATGCCAACTGGCCTCGGTACGGTGGGGTTGGGATCACTGTCTGTAAGAGGTGGTACCAATTCGAGAACTTCATCAAAGACATGGGAAAAAAACCCGCTGATAAGCGACTGGGACGCAAGAATGTCACCAAGGGATACACTAAGAAAAATACCCTCTGGGTGACAATGGAAGAGAGCGCAAATAACCGGCGCAAGTCCTGTTTGATTACCTTCAAAGGGGTTCGGATGACGGCAGCAAGGTGGGGGAGGAAGTTTGGCATT
>Ga0172381_10007915_pt1 | contig 10456 bp, 12 predicted proteins | sample Leawel6488metaG_FD_119754 | JGI IMG/M metagenome (GOLD analysis project Ga0172381, IMG submission 119754) | Leachate microbial communities from a municipal landfill in Southern Ontario, Canada - Leachate well 64-88 metaG | ecosystem: Engineered > Solid waste > Landfill > Unclassified | place... | reverse complement strand
AAACTCTATATTCAACAATATGTTGACTTTATAAAAAATGATATTGAAAGATTAAGCGGAATTACTAAGCTTCGGAATATACAAGAGCTTGCAAAGATAGCTTATTGTAATGTCGAACACATACACAACGACTGGATAGAGCTAACTGATTGGGAAAAAATTAAAGACGAAAATCCAAATGTTTTAGCCGCTATTGAAAGCATTGATACAAAAACAGAATACAAAACGTATCAAACCGAAGGACTGCCAGAAATGGAAACCGAGATCAAATATGTTAAAGTTAAATTTTACCCCAAAATTACCGCTTTATCTGAGATTAATAAAATGATGGGATACAATGCCCCGGTAAAAGGTGAGTTAACCGGCGCCAATGGGAAAGACTTAAATCCACCAATGATAGTTTTCAAGAAATTCCAAAATGAGTGAACTTGAAATATCGGGAAAATACGAACCTTTATTCAATTTATTTGATGATGACTTTCATCCTGAGATAGACACGGTAATAATCACAGGAGGCCGCTATTCTTTAAAATCATTTACAGTTTCAATATTTACGTTAATTGCTCTTTATAATTACGGCTGGAATTCGCTTTATACTCGATTTACGAGCATGTCTATTGTTGATTCTGTTAAGCCAGAAGTAACAGACAAAATAGAACTTTTGAATCTTAACGGTAAAGTAACAGACACCAATACTCACATAGAATATGGTGGAAACAAAATATCATTTAAGGGTATAAAGACAGGGAGTAAAGGGCAAACAGCAAACCTTAAGTCGTTATCTGGATTCAATCTATTTGTAAATGATGAAGCCGAAGAGTTGCCGGATTACAAAACATTCAAAAAGATTTACTACTCAATACGATCAACCACTAAGAGAAATTTAACAATTCTTATCCTTAATCCAACAGATAGGGAACACTGGATATTTAAAGAATACTTTGAAAAGAAAGGACTTGAAGGCGGTGAAAATTGCATTAAAGACAATGTAATGTATATCCATTCAAGTTATTTGGATTGTGATTTCAATCAGATGCCTAAGAATATTCTAAGAGATTACGAGCGATTAAAAGAAGAAGATCGGGACGAATACGATAATATTGTTTTGGGAGGTTGGATATTAGAACGTGATGGATTAGTATTTCCGAGAAGATCCCTTAAAACTTATAAGGATTTCCCAAAAGATATGGAATACTTCACAATTGCTTCAATCGATACAGCCGATAAAGGAGACAACTATTTTTCAATGCCTATTGCAAGGGTTTACGGCAACCGAGTTTATGTATTTGATGCAATCCACGACAATACAGGTGACTTAAGCCAGTATCTACCCGAAACACTAGGAAAGATAAGGGACTGTAAGATAAATGAAATTAACATTGAAACCAATAGCTTTGGGGCATGGTTTAAGGATCATCTTTTAGATGCTCAAATACCTGGTCTATATATTTACGGGGCACCGGCCAAAGCCAATAAGATGGGACGGATACTTGCGAACGCTGGATTAGTGAAATATTTCTTCTATTTCCCCGAAAAACCAAATGAAACACTTCAAAAATTTATTGATCAAATGTGTAAATTGATGAAAACATCAACGAAGGAAGATGATGCACCGGATGTCATCTGTGCTTTAGCCGCTTATTTGGAGAAATTCTATCAACTATTTAAGGAAGAATAGCAAATTTTCAATCTGTTTAATATCAGCAAATTATTCAGAAAGTTACAGTACAAAAACACCGATGTAATTTAGAATCATTATAAACGTTTAATTTTGTAGATTTGGGAAATATTATAGATTCAATAAAATGAACGAACATCTAACTCCATCCGCGCAAGAACTAGCAATGCACGACTTCATAACTTTATTTGGTGCCGAAAATTACACCGATGAAGCATTTGAATTGTGGCTGAATGAATAATTTGCACATCTAAAATCAATTCACTACATTAGAGGTCTCATATAATTAATTTTGAGTTAGGACAATGAAGTAATTTCTCTTTTTGCATTCAAACACTACAGTTAGCCCGCCCTGATTTGGTCGGGCTTTTTTATGCCTAAAATTATTATTTGGAATTAGTCTAAATAAAAATTAACTTAGCATCGTTTTAAAACGTTTATTAATGGCAGCTTGGAATTTTAGGAGCCTATTTAATCGAGGCGGTATTAATAGAAATCAAATCAATTCCACTAATTATCAATATCTTATTGATAAACCTGCTTGGCTGTCCCTATCAAATAAGCACGAATATAGAAAAGCAGTTGCCGAAAATCCAGTACTTTACGGGTGTATTTCAATTTTAGCCAAGGCAGCCGCCAATGGAACTAAGTATCTAGTTGATTTAAAAGGAAACGAAATTCCTTGGAACTCAAACAAAACGGGTGTAGCTAATGCCAGAAGGTTGTTCGTGGAAAGGCCAAACCCGCTTCAATCTCCTTATGAGTTTAACTATGAACGAATGTTTCAGTTTTTCACATATGGAAACAATTTTATCAATGCTAATAATCCACTTGAAAATTTTGAGACTGACATAACCAATGTACTTACTTTAATCAATTTGCCATCTGAATATACAGAGATAAGGCAAACTGGCAAACTGTTTGATCAAATCAATATTGAGGGTATTATTGAAAAGTACGTGGTGACTTCATACGATCCGGTTAAGGAATTCAAAACAAATAACATAATTCATTTCAACGACATAAATACCTCTTCTATCGGAAACTCTATTATAGGTTCATCCCGATTAGAAAATCTTAAATGGGCAATTCAAAACACTCAATTAGCTTTCGAAGCTATGAATGTTATTTTGAAAAGCCGTGGAATGCAGGGAATTATCAAACTGAATAACAAGGATGGAAACGGTACTTTGATCCCGGTTAGGCCAGAACAGAAAAAAGAGGTTGACGATACTTTTAAAAATGATTACGGCATAGGTCAAGATCAAAAGCAATACTTAATTAGTTATTCTGATATTGAATTTATCCGCACAGTATTAAGCCCAATTGAAATGGGTATTTATGATGAGTTCAGTCACAATGCCAATGTAATATGTAATGGTCTTGGTGTTCCTCCTGAGCTTTATAAATCAAGTAAAGACAATCCAAAATACGAAAATCAAATACAATCAGAGCGCAGAATGTATCAAGGGACAATAATCCCGATGGTGAAAAATGAAGATCAGTATTATACCGAGCGCTTGCAAATGCGTAAGTATGGTTTCGAACTTCGCACTGATTGGACTGGAATAGATTGTTTGGCAGATGGATTTAAAGAAAAAGCAACTGCTCTTAGTTTAAATACGACAAGTGCAAATACAGCATATAATGACAATGCGATAACACTCAATCAATACTTAGAATTAATAGAATTGCCCACAATTACAAATGGTGATTTCAGAAAAAGCGAAATGCCTCAAATTATAGCCCCGTTAGCTGAAAAAATAGGCATTGGCGGAACTGGCGCCTTCCGGGATATTTTATCAGATCAAAATTTAACGCCAGATCAGAAAAAATGGTCATTGATTTATTTATTTGGGTTAGAAGAATCACAAGCTAATCAGCTAACAAAAGAAAATAAAAATACAGATACTCCTGCGGTAGTGCCTATTGTTGAACCTGTAAATTAATGGTTATGAAAAAGAAGCCAACAAAAGAAGAAATCAAGAAGCTTCGCGAATTAAAGCAGAAGCAAATTGACGATAAAAAACTGATTAAAAAGTAAAGTCATGGAATATTACAACGGTAAAGAGTTCCCAACTCGAAAAGCAATGTTTGACTTTATGGTCAAAAATAAAGAGACTTTAATAGCTCAAAAAAAGGCGGTCGATAAAAAAGCAGATGCTTTTATTTATCAACCTATAATTGTTCGCGAAAAACCATTAACACAAGCAAAAGCCGACAATATTATTGATCCTATTAATGTAGATTCTTTAAAAGTTGTAGTTGTAATTAATACCACCAATTTCTTAGACCGGCATGGAGATGTTCATATTCCCGGAATATGGAATAAATCGCTTGTCGAAAATAAGGCCATTATGCACCTTCAGGAACATGAAATGGAATTTGATAAAATCATTTCTGATGGTGACATGCTAAAAGTTTATACCAAAACATATTCATGGGCCGAGCTTGGGTATCCTTATGATGGCTTTACCGAGGGATTGACATTTGAATCAACTATTGAACGCAAAAGAAATGAATTCATGATGAATCAATACGCTAACGGTTGGGTTAGGAACCACAGTGTAGGTATGAGATACGTGAAAATTGACTTTGCAATTAATGATGAAGATTGCCCAAATGAATTTGAAGCATGGAATAAGTACTATCCACAAATTGCCAATAAAGAGGTAGCCGATGAACGCGGTTATTTCTGGTATGTTTTGGAAGCAAAAGTAATTGAAGGTTCAGCCGTACCTATTGGGAGTAATTCGGCAACGCCAACAATTTCAGTAGAACAAGGGAAAAGCGAGCCGGAGCAATCCACTCGACACGATAATGAGCCGGAATTGTCCACTCATAAAGAAGAGAGTATAATCGAGTTTGTAACTAAAAATTTTAAAATTCAATAAAATGACTGAAGAAGAAAAAAAAGCAGCCGAAGAAAAGGCATTGCTTGATAAAGTAAACAATGAGGCTAAAAATGCTATCCTTGCTTTTAAAGAAGAATACAGGGAAATTGCAACTAAAGCCGCCGAAGGCACAATGAAAAAAGCCGATGTTGATAAAGCATTGGAAGCACTTGAGTTAAAATCTCAACAATTCACTAATGATGAACTTGCAAAAGTTAACGCTGAGTTAGTGAAAGTAAGCGGTGAGTTGAAAGCACTTAAGGAATTGCCAAAACCAGCCGAACAAGCTGAAAAAGTAGGCTTCGGAACATTATTCAGAAAATCACTTGAAAAAGATGGTCTTTTGGAAGAAGTTGTTCTTGATCCTATTACTGGAAAAAAAGCAATCACCGTAAAAGGGTGGAATCGCAACGACCTTAAAATACAAACAAAGGCCGCAATCGACATGACAACCGCATTGACACAGTTACCCGGTGCAACGCCTGGTACATCTATCGGTTATTTAACTGATTATTCGAAAATGCGTGATGTTCAGGTTAATCTTACAAAAGATACGCCTGTTGTTAATATTTTCCCAACCGATCCTATCACTGGTGAATACATGGGCGTGTTGGTTGAGTATTCGTATGTCGATGGTGCCGCCGTTACAACCGAAGGTTCAGCCCCTGGCAAATCAAGCCTTAAATTTAAAACAATTGAATACAAAGTGCTTGATTATTCTGCTCGCGTAAGGATTCACAAAAACATGCTTAAAGACATGCCACGTCTTGAAAGCAAATTAAACCGAATTGTTCCATCTTCGATTATGAGTGCCTTAGGTGGTGCCGTATTTTCAGCAACAGGCGATAATTCAACAACTGCATGGGGGTTGTATTACTCTGGTAATTATGTTGCATTTGACACAAATGTAGCTGAAAAAGTAAAAGGTGCAACCATTGTTGATTTAATTGGCAAAATGGTACTGCAAGCAAACAATGCAGACGAAGATGTCAACACGGTAATATTGCACCCTTCATTATTGAATGGATTGCGTCACGACAAGAATGCACTTGATGATTCAAAAACAGACAGAAATGTTGTTTTTGACTCAATGGGAAATGTAATTTCAATATGGGGACTTGCAATTAAGTTGAATAAATTGCAAACAGTTAATCGTGTAACTGTATTGTGGGATCAAGCCGCTGAAATTGGTATTCTTGAAGATGTTTCTATGGAAATGGGAACAGATGGCAATGATTTTTCAGAAGGTTATAGAACTTTGATGTTCGTGCTACGCGCTGCTTTTGGGGTATCAAAACCAGGTGCTATTTTTGTAAGTACAGATCCAACAGCGGATATTCAAGCAATTACATTAACTACTAATTAATAGGAGATAAAAAAATGAAAAAATTAGTTATACTAATGATATTTGCCATAGTATCCATTATTGGATATTCGCAGGATAAAACGGTAAATATCAATTTGCCAAATGATGGTACATATAAAGAATATACGTGTTCTGCCTCTGACACTTTAGTCGATGCTGGTCAAGATTCGATTGATTATATCTGGAGATATAACGGTGCAGGATCTATTGATAAAGTTGCAATTGGAATGAATATAGATACTGTTTCAGCTACGGATAATGGCGTTGTTTATTCACTTTACGGTAAAGAGTTTGAAGATGATTTGGTTTGGACTGCTATAATCGCACAAGATACTACAGCTGATGTTGCAGGAGTATCTCAATTTTATGCTGCAAAAATGGCGACAATTGCAACCGATAAATCATTTAGATACTTTAGACAACGTTTATTTATGGAAGCAACATCCGGAACAGGTGATAAGTTAAAGGTGAATAAAGTTGAGTTTAAGGCATACATTAAGTAATGGAAGCAATTTCTAAAACTGGAAAAATATTTAAAGGTGATTTAGCAACCCTATTTATAAAGATAGGGATTGCTGAACCTTTAGAAGTTTCAGAAGGAAAAGCCGAAAAGAAAGTACAGCCTGTTCAAGAAGTAAGCGAAAAGCCGAAAAGAAAGTACACTAAAAAAGAAAAGTAAATGTCATTCATTGATAGTACATATTTAGTAGGTGAGATAAATATCCCAAACAAGGATAAAAATTCAAGCATTATTACTCAGGCAATTACTCAGTATGAGAAAGAAATCCTGATTAGTCTGCTTGGTTATAAATTGTATTCACTTTTGATTGCCGATTTGAATGAATCTCTTGTGCCAGTAACCCAAAAATATATTGATTTGGTTAATGGTGCCGAATTTCAACATGAAGCGACATTTGGTGAAACAATTACCCTTAAATGGGAAGGTTTGAAGAATACCCAAAAAGAATCACTCATTGCTAATTATGTATTTTATATGATGGTTGAACGTGAAACCACTCATTTATCGGGAATAGGAAATACTGAGCTCAAAACAGAGTTTGCACAGCGTGTTTCTCCTATGAATAAAATGGTCAATGCTTGGGACAAAATGAGAACCATGTATGGTAAATTTCCGGTTGAATTAAAAATATATATCGGTGATAAACCTATTTATGGTTCTAATATGTCAGGCATTTACAACGATGAACCAAGTGCGTTTAATTTTCTTTATGCAAACAAGGACAATTATCCTGACTGGTATTTTAAACCAATTTGGGGAATTAATCAATTTGGGATATGACAACGGCGGATAATAGGAAGTATTTTGTAGATGTCTTTTCCGATTGGGTAACAGGCGTGAGAACTTTGTATGATCCATCCGGATTAAAAGAACCTTACTCTTATTATGGTTCGATAATGGAAATTGTAAACCATTTATCTATTAAAGATAGCCAGATCGGAGACGAAGCCAAGAAATACCCTTTTTGTTGTTTGGTTGACGATTTCAGGGAAAGCCATAATTCAGATAAAGAATGGTATTCTTTGAATCCAACAATTTATATATTTTCTTACACCGACGAAGATTACACCCCTCAACAAAGGTATGATAATGTAATCAAACCTGTTCTTTACGTGATAATGGAACATCTTTTATCAGTTATTGAGTTCAGCGATAGTTATTCGCAAGCTAATGAAAAACTTGACTGGACAAAACAAGCTTATAAGGGTTCTGTTGCAGGAATGGCAATACCAGATACGGTTGATTGCCTTGAATTAAAATTCAATAATTTACTAATTAAAAACAATTGTTAAAATGACTTGTAAAGTTTATAAATATGGTGGAGTCGGTGAATGTGCCGCTCTACGAGAACCACTCCGAGGCGTTGCGCTTACGGATAAGGCCACAACCTTAACTTTAGCTAATGCCGGGATTGTTGGTGCCACTGATGCCGCTGGATGGATGTCTATTTTTGCCCCCATCATAGCAACATCAACATACGAAAAAGGCGTGTTAATTGATATGCAAAGAGGCGTTGAAGTTACCACGGCTGCAAGTGAAATGACTACCAGTAATTTGGGATTCATTGAGCAAACAGACGACCAGCACCCGAGAATGACGGGATACGGTCTTATGTCTTATTCTGAATATCAATCATTTTTCCGCGCGCACGGACAATCATTTGATATTCCATTGTTTGCAAGAAATGGCAACCCGATTATGACAGTAACAACCGCCGGAACTTACAAAGGTTTTCGCGGTCGTATTTTTGTTGTGAAAGGATCTATTCCTAAAGTTGGTGCCGATCTTCAAAAGGAATGTATGTTTGATATCGTTTTCGATGACCCCGAAGAATGGGAAAACATTGTTGAAATTGAATCAGATTTCACATTCTCAGAATTGAAAGACATTGTTCCTGTTGGATTGGATGCCGTTGTAACGACTGCTTATTCTACTCCAAATGTGACCATCAAAGTCACTTCACGTAATAGTACTACTCCGTTTGCCGGGGTTGCCGCCGCTGCAAATATTCAAATTGTAACTGCTGAAAATGATGCTGTTTGCGCTGTTGCTTCGGTTGCTCAGGATAATGCTGCAATTGGTTATTATGTTGTTGCTTTGACTGCTGATCTGAATGGTCCTGTTTGGGCAAGGATTACGGCTGAAACAGCAAGCAAAAGAACCTACGTTTCAAAACTTTTTAGAATCGTTTAATTATGTTAGTAGGAAATCAAAGCATTAACGAAAAGTTCTTTGAAGGTTGGTCATTTGATCAATTTGAAGAGTACTATAATTCGTCTGGATTGAAGTCCTGCGGGTTGAAGGCTGAACAGTTGGCGAAGAAGTTAGGCATTGTGAAAGAAAAGGTCGAAAAAGAACCTTCGAAATAACTAAAGGTAAGGGCGATTTAATATGTCGCCCTTATTTTGATAAACTATGTTCATTGAAATTATTTAATGCTTTAATTGAAATTGAAAGGGCGTCATTTTTATCAATAAAATAGCCAACATGGAATCTTTTGTTGTTAATGCATAAACTAGCCCTCCATCTATTTTTATCTTTTGCAAAATAGATAGAAATTCCGGGGTAATGAAACTTTTTATTGTCTCTATTGAGTAAATTTTCACTATGAGTTACAATTCTAAGATTATCTGTGCAATTATTTAACTTATTCCTGTCTATATGATCAACATCTATTATTCCCTTATTTGGAATATAATTTAGAAATGTTTTTGCAACTAATGTGTGAATTTCGTGTGAAATTGGAATACCATTTAAATATAGGTTTACAGAATAATAGCCATGAGTGTTGATTTTAGTTTTTAAAATAATTTCTTTGCCATATTTTAGGCTTTTTACATTACCTAAATTACTTACACGATATGAAGATTCATATTGTGGGATGTCTTTAAAAATTTCATTTTGCATTATTTACGACTTTTAAATATACGACTAAAAAAGAAAGGGGAAGGCTGTAGTCGTTTCAGCTTGTCAGTCGGTAATTACTCCGACATAATCCCCTTACAAATATAAAAAATAATTTAGATATCTAATGGCAACAATAGCAGAAATAGCGCAAAGATCACAGGCTTACATTGATAATTTGTCTAACAATATCGATGGGGCTATCTATTCTGTAGAACAAGAATTAGTTGATCTTAACCGCAAACAACTGCTATTAAATAAAGGTGCAGATGATAAGCCATTGATTAATATCCGAACCGGAAGCGAATTTTTAAGTAAAGCTTATGCAAAAAAGATGAAAAAATCAAAGCCTGATTTATTTGTTCGCGGTGACTTTCAGGAAGGAATGAGATTGATCACAAAGTTTGCAGCGAAAGTTTACACGGTGTTTTCTTATCACAACCTTGAAAAATATTTATCCGTTCAGTATAAAAATTACCCTGGCATTGCGCCAAAAAATCAGAAAAAAGCACAAGAAATAACAGGAAACGCAATTGCAAAAGACTTTAAAAATAAAGTATTCAAATGATCAAAACAATTGAAAATATAAAACTAAAACATCTTGCAAGGATGGAACGAACCGGAAATATTCGTCAGCTTCTCGCATGGTGGAATATATTTCCTTTATTCTTGTTCAAAAATAAACTCATAGGTTTGGTTCAAGAATGTTACTCGCTGATCAATGAAGGTAAAAGCGATGACAATTCATACTATGAGCTAGAAAAAATAGAGTGGAAAACCAAAAGCGCATTAAAAATACAGGAACTCGAATCTTGTTATTTAATGTCAATACTTTATATCGATATGGTTGTGAGATTTGATGTAATCAAAAAATTCAACCTAAACAGAGGCCAACGCCGAAGAATCAAATCATTAGATTTGGCCTTGCTCGGGAAAGCAATCGAAAAAATCAAAGTTTTAACCGGAATTACAATCGAAAGCAAAGAAAACTTATTCGAAGTACAAAAAGAACTAATCTGGTTGAAAGATAAGTTTGCCGAAAACTTTAATGAACCGGAAACCAATGAAAATGAAAAAAAGAAAGTCACAATTTT
>Ga0172381_10007914_pt1 | contig 10456 bp, 5 predicted proteins | sample Leawel6488metaG_FD_119754 | JGI IMG/M metagenome (GOLD analysis project Ga0172381, IMG submission 119754) | Leachate microbial communities from a municipal landfill in Southern Ontario, Canada - Leachate well 64-88 metaG | ecosystem: Engineered > Solid waste > Landfill > Unclassified | place... | reverse complement strand
ACTGATTATTTTATCTTTGAAAATGACAATATACAACTCATTAAAAAAGATAAATATAAAATACATTATGAGCATTTTAATAATGGAGAATAATAAATAGAACAAATCAAGGAAATACTTTACTCCTGCACATCCTGATTCTGACAAGTGATTATTTAGTCAATATCAAGTTTATTGGAGTCTGGTTTCTAATTAATTTTTCAAAATAGTTGATGAAGTTGATCACTTTTCAAAACTTTTTTATTTTTTTATTTTGAAATACTTTTCATTTTACATCAACTTCATCAACTTTTTTCATCACTTTTCTCCTATATTCTCTATTTATTTAGCCTTTTGTTTAGGGGAAACATATAATAAGAGGTTAGAAGGGAATTATCTGAATCAGGATTTACGGGATTAAGGGATGGGTAGGATTGTTTTTATTTACCCTAAATGGGTAATATGTTAGTAGAAAAACTCCTGATTCTGACAAAAAAGCTTACTCAAAATTTTTCCTTGATAAAAAAGAATTTTTCCTTGATAAAAATATTTTTTTCCTTGATATAAATAAATTTTTCCTTGACTTATTTTTTGACCATTATTTCTTATTTCCCTATAAGTATATTGATGAATAGGGCAGTGAGTCTATAAATTCTACTACTGATTTTGTGGCATAGAGCTGGTAGTGAAGGATTGTTTCTGCTAATGTTCCTATATAGGGGATATCGCCTATAATTAGAAAAAAGATTATTGTTGTTAGTAAAACTGACATAAAGGGTACTATTATTATGTTGGCTATTAGGAAATAGGTTGGGAAGGTTTTAAATCTTATTAACAATAATGGCATAACAAAAGCTTGTGCTGACAGTGTCATTCCTGAGGTTGTTAATACTTTACTGGTTATATAGTTGTGTTTGTATCTTGGCATTAATTCTTCTCTAAAGTTTGCAAATATAATTAGCCCAAAAACTGCAAGAAATGAGAATTGAAAGCCTAAATTAAATAGTATTAGGGGGTCAAAGCAAAGAAAGATAAATACTGTTACTGATAATATATTTATTGAGTCATAGCCTCTTTTTGAATATTTTGTTAGAATTAGTAGCGTCATCATCACCGCAACTCTAAGTGAACTTGGTGTTAGACTGACTATAAAGCATAGCGAGAAAGCAATTATTACTAAAATTATTTTTCTATAGAGTATTAATTTATAGTTTCCAAACGTTAGGAGCTTTAGGAGGATTTCTATAACAATAAGTATCATTCCTATATTCATTCCTGAAACACATAAAATATGGTTTAGTCCTGATGTTGTGAAATGCTTTTGCGTTTCTGTGTCAATATATTTATCATCTCCCAAAAGCATCCCTATTGCTAAGGCTGACTCTTGAGGAGGAAGGTTGGAGTTAAGTAGTTTTAATTGTAGTTTTTTGTTGAATTGCTTAGCCTTTGCAATTAGGAAATTGCCTCTATTTTGTTCAATCATTTTCCAAGAGCCAACTCTAACAAACATATTATCATATATGCGTTTTCTTTGCATCACTTTTTGGTAGTTGAAAGATGAGGTGTCGGAGAAATTCTTTATTGGTAATAGTTTTGCATTGGTTGATATGACATCTCCATATTTTAGGTTTTTTGCAGAGTCTTGTTTGGAGAAGTAGAGCATAATGTCACCAGTGGTTGCTTTCCATTGGTTGTTATTGAGGTAGTGTGTTATTTTGGCTTTATAACGAATCGAATTATTTCTTTCGTTGGCTTCTTCTTTTATTAGAATTTTATAGTATTGCCCTTCTTGTTTGTGGTTTGAATAGTGATTGCGGATAAAAAAGACTGGACATAAAAGGTCAACAAGAATTATTATTATACAAAATGGGATAAGGACAAATAGTATTGGTCTGGTTTTCATAGGACTATTCTAATTAGAAACGCCACCAATTATTATAAATCCTATCTCTATCCTATTTTTACCTTCCCATCCAATTAATGGATTTTTATTTCCATATCCAGCTGAAACAACATTCTCATAATTTATTCCAAACGAAATTAGTTTGTCTTTTATCAATGTTGCTTGTTGCCAGGATATACCTTGCTGGTCTAAAGTCTTGTATCCTTTTTGAGAGTGTACTGATATGGTTATTATATATTTTAATCCCTGCAAGCTCTTAGCTAAATATTTTATATAGTTTTCTGCACTATTAGATAATTTATCTGGCATATCTTCCGAAAATATTGATTCTATGGTTAGAATAATACGTTTGGAATACATATCATCAATAGAATTTTGCTTAATATTCAGGTCTTCTGTCTGCGAATAATATTTGGATAAATAGCCTTTGCTAATACTGATTATATTAACGTTGTTTTTTTGTTTGGGATATGCAAAAAACCCTGTTTGTGGGTTTGATTGACTTACAAACAGTCTTTCTCCAGTTTTTGCATCGTCAATATAAACCAACGCATCCATTGGGTTGTTATCTTGGTCTTTCACATAACCCTTATTATAGTGTTTGTTTGCGTTTATTAGGTCTATTTCCGAAACCTTTAGTGGCATTGACCAATTTTCCCACGAGTCATTATCTTGTCGGAATGAAACAAAAAGATCGAGTGTCGAATTTGTCATTCCATTATCGGAATAGAAAAATAAAACATTCCCTTCTTTATTAATTTTTGGACTGAGTTCTTTATATCTTGAATTTATTGGTTTGGGAAGGATAAAAGGATCTTGCCAAATATCTTCTTTCTTCAATGAAACATAAATATCTGATTCCCCATAACCACTTGTTTTAGAGTCCACAACTAATTTAATGGTACTATCTTTGTTGTAAGAAATCCTTTCTTGACTATGTATTGGAAAGGGTGGTTGGAAAAGCATTTGTTGAAATTGTTTTACGCGAAAATCATCCTCAACTGTTTGTAGGACTTTATTAATGTTAGTTATTTTCTTTTGGGCTATTAGTGGAAGCAAATATTTTTTTATCAAATCAAGTGATTTATCATTCTTGATGGTTGTGAAATATTCTTTGTGAGTATTATATGTTCTATCATCTATCGTTGACATTTTCAATAAACTCTCAATTGTTTTTGCATCTTGATATTGAATATTGAGTTTTTTGTTTGATTTGAGCAGAGTAAAGTCTTTAAATAGTTTTTCAAAGTTTTTTGTTTCTCCGCTTTGAGTGTATTGAGTTGCAAATTGAATCAAAAAATTCTCAAAGTCAATGTTGAATAGTCTATTTTTTGAAATAAATATTAATCCCTCATAAGATAAATACCTAAGGGTTTGGGTTTGCAAAGTATCAAAAAGAAATTTATTCTTTGGATTGTTAGGGTATTGTATTAAAAATCGAGTCAATTCTTCAATGGAGAATTTTGATATGTTTTCATTGTATTGAAATTCATTTATTTTATCTTGAGCATAATTAATATATTTTGAGTTTGGGAATTCAGTAATAAATTCATTATAAGATTTTATAGTATTTATTTCCTTAGCTCTTCTATATGCTTTTTCTTCCTCCTTTTGCCTGAGTTTTGTTGAATTTAACTCTATCCATTGTTTGGCTTTAATAGTTTGAACGGCATTTGGATATTTTTCTACATATTCTTCATATGCCTCAATAGTATTCTTTTGGGTTACTATTTCAAAAGCAAATTGATCTATAATTCTTTTTGCCTCCTGAACATAAATTGTTTCATTAGGGTAGGTTTCAACAAATTTAAGAAGGGAATCAATGCTTTTTGTATTATATGCCTCCTTAAGTCTGTTAGCAACCTCACTCTGAGAAAAAGAGAGTTGAGAAATTAACAAGAAAAAAAAGAAAAGTAAACTACTTAACTTCAATGGGAATATTTTCAATCCAAACATCATCAATTAATATATCTACTAAATAACTTTCTTTTAAAAAACTCTGTGGCAACTCCAATACTTCATCCTTATAATTACTCTGAGCAATCATATTCCTTTTTTTATCCCAAACCCTAATTGATTTTGTTTTGTGAATATTCAAATTTGCATCACAAATCATTATTTTTGAACTATCAGACCACATATAAACATCGGAAAGCTTAATATTTGTAGTATATGCTTCAAGAGATTTTAAGATATGAACCCTAAACCTATCCTCAGTTGTTCCCTTAATTGCATTAAAATCAATCTGCGATTTAGAACAAAGATTATAGAATTTATTTTCGTATTTATCCTCCATAAATAAAATAATTCCTTCCGGCAAAATTGATAAGTTGCCTATTGTTATACTAAGTGGGGATTGTTTTCCTACATAGTAACCAATATCAAAACTTGCAGGATAGGTTGGAAAAACATTTACAGCCAATTCCTGGTCGTCTGCTTTAAAATAAATTTCTGGCATATCTTCGGAAGTTCCAAAAAGTTTATGGGCATCATATTTATCAAATCCATATTTGGCGTTATCATCCATACCCATAAGAATATATTCACTCTTTGAATCTTTGCTTATTGTGAAGGTTAAATAATTATGGTTAGACCAATGGTAGGCTGCTGATTTTGGAATATATTGATGTTTTCTTTGAAAGGATATTTCGGTATTTTCTCTAAGACTTTCAACAAAGAAACCTTCCATTGAGGGCAATACGACTTCCTCTTTTCCATCAATTATTATTGGATTATATACTCCACTCTCTCTATCGAGAACAAAAATTGCATTACCTTGTATTTTCTGGTCAATGTCTTCAAAAATTTTCTTAGAGCTTAGTGGTGCCGTGAATGGATTTCCTACTAAATTCCATCTGTCTGTTGCAGTATATTCTAATTTATAATTTACTCTACTATCGCAAAGAATGCCTTCGTAAATAACATCTAAAGGATTATTTGTGTAAACTGCATATCCCTTTCCTGGTACAAGCCAATAATTTGGATCTACAATATATTCACTCCAATAATCTTTTAACTTACTTCTAACGCCAGTATTATATTTCATTAGCCACGTTTCATTTCCATCCTTACGCATGGAATAAATTAAGGCTTTAGCGTCATTTACAGGAGATGATATATAATTCCATCTTTTTGGAACAAGATCCTGATGAACCACAAACCAAGACCCTCTTGAATACACCACATCTCCTGAAATATAAAACATCTTTCCTGCATCAATCATAATATTTGAGCTATCACCCAAAACTAACATTGAACAAACTACATCATCATCAATTCTTATCTTATTTTTTGGAGAAATATAAACAAAATCCTCCATAACAGGAACTCCTTTTGGTTGCCAAATGTTTTCATTAGACCATAGTCCAGATTCAATTGAACGTTTGAAAGTAGGAGAACCAAAATAAAAATTTGTAATATTAAGATTTTTGGATGAAGTATTAAATTCAATTTGCAGATAATTTGCAGTCTGTGGTGAAGTTAGAGGAATACAATATGATTCATTAACTGAATCTATGCTTTCTTTAATATTTTTAGGGTTAATCTCATCTTTCATTCCTAACAAAAGATGTGAGTCTCTATACCATTTATAATTTATTGAGATATCTTTACCTTTAATATCCTTTTCAAGATAATCAAACTTAAATTGGTAATTCATTTCTGAAAACACTGGTATTCTATAAATCAATTTATCGATAATTTGATTAGTTTTTTCATCTAACAAATTACTATTTAGTTCAACAATTTTTGCTGAAGAGCCAATTAAGTTGATAGTTACTGGTTTTTCTAATTTTTTAGTTGATAGGTTGAGTGTTGCTGAGTGAGATCCAACTTTAAGAGGAGAATAACTTACTTCAATAAACGCAAATCCCAATGAGTCAATCATTAGTTTATTAATATCTGTTTTAAAAAATTTATCATCCTTTCCTGAAACAGAGATTTGGATTTCATCTCTTAAATATTTCCCAGAAACTACTATTCTTTTTATTTGAGGGTAGGTGTATGGTATTGGGGTATGATTATAGACTATTTCATCAATTGTTGTAGTTTGTATATCTTGAGACCTTAAACGAATATTTATTTGAGGCTTTTTACCTAAATACTTATCATAATCTGCCAAAATACTAATATTTCTTATGTTTAGTTCTGGGTAGAGACCTTTCCCCTTTATGCGAGTTGCTTTCCAAGATATCCATACCGAATCTTTATTTTCACAAAGCTCTGGAATATTTACTTTAAAAGAGTTGGTTTTTGATTTCCTTGCAGAAACAAATTCAATAACTCTTGCTCTATTGTCTAAAACATCGATCCAATTTTCTTTATCTAAACTATATTGAAGGCGTAATGAATAGATTTGCTTCGAACCTTTAGATGATATTATTGAATGGAAAATAATATTTTCATTGTTTTTTGAACTAAAAGAAACCATCAGACGTCCGTTTTCCTTAAGATAGCCTTCCGTATTTATATTGTTGTTTAGCTCTGTTGTTTGAGAATAGGTATATAGTGTTATAAAACTAAATAGTAAGTATAGTATTGTTTGAAGTTTTTTCATTATAAATATTTATTTATCTTCCCACCGATATTATTTTGTAATCATTAATCTTATATAAAACCGTTCTTCTGTTTTGCCAACCATCTTTTGGATCATTTCTATCAAAGAAGAAAGAGTTTATCATATATTTCGATCTCTCTACATTTGGCTCATTAATAAATTTTTCTCTCTTTTGAGTTAGGGCAGGAACAAAGAACATCATAATATCATAACCCAAGGCTGCATAAATCTTATCTGGTTCTTGTCTAAAATGATTTCTATATTGCTTAATAAAGTCTACAAAATTAGCATTAGTGTAGTCATTAAGATAACTTAAAGAGAAATGAAAATTAAATTTTTGAATAAGAGATAAATCAATTGAGGGAAAGTCTAACCAGCTATATTGTGCAATTAGATTTATTTGGGGAAGATTTTTTTTGTTATTTAATTGAGATAATAATGTGTTAGCATAGGCTTCATTCATTTTATAGTTTCCTTTATCCACAACTGAAATGAATATATTGTCCTTGCTTGAATCTACTTTCTCAAAAATTCTCTTGGAGTATTTATTATAATCTATTCCAATCCATGACCAACCTTCTCTTTCAATTCCTTTTTGATACATATCCACAATCTTTTTATCAGAGGGTGTAAATATTAATGTGATATTTGGATTTTGAAAATTAGCCTTTATATATCTTAGTGTTGTTTCTATGTCAGCAACATCTGATGGCTGAATTTTAAAGACATAAGGGTTATCAATAATTATTGAAGAGTTAGAACTCATTGGATTTACGAGCGGAATCTTATTTAGAGTTGAAAATTCAGATATTACTGAAAATGATTTTTGAAAAACTAATGGAATAATTAAATCCATCGTTTTCATTTCTGGTTGAGACAATAAGTTTTTTATCTGATTTACATCGTCTTCGGCAACATCATAAACATAAAGAGAAACTGCATATCCCTCAGCCTCCAAACGTTCTAAGGCAATTCTCGCTCCTTCGTAAAAAGTTATGTATTCAAAACTACGATATTTAATTCTTTTTTTTTCTTCAATATTGAATTTAGTAAAATCGAGTTCTTCTATTTTATCATATGCTAAAGGCAAAAACATAGCGATCTTCAATGATTTCTTATTAAAGGTTATGGTTTTGTCGGGAGCATTAAATTTTTGTTCTGCTCTTATTGAAGAATAACTAAGCAATACAAAAGAAATAACGCATAATAATAAATTATAAATAAAACGATTCATAGACTTTGTTTTAGAATATTATTCCCATTCAATTGTTGCTGGTGGTTTAGAAGAAATATCATAAACTACTCTGTTTACTCCCTTAACCCTATTAATGATTGCATTTGAAATATCTGCCAAAAATTCATATGGTAGATGAGACCAATCGGCTGTCATTCCATCGTTGCTTTCAACAGCTCTTAGTGCAACAACATTTTCATATGTTCTTTCATCTCCCATAACCCCAACCGATTGAACAGGAAGTAACATAGCTCCAGCTTGCCAAACTTTGTTATAAAGATTATTGTCTTTAAGACCTTGTATAAAAATATAATCAACTTCTTGAAGGATTCTAACCTTTTCTGCAGTTATGTCTGATAAAATTCTAATTGCTAAACCAGGCCCTGGAAAAGGATGACGACCTAATAATTCTTGTTTTATACCAAGAGTTGTTCCTACTCTACGAACCTCATCTTTAAACAAGCTCTTTAAAGGCTCAACAATCTTTAATTTCATATAATCAGGTAAGCCACCAACATTATGATGAGACTTAATTGTTGCAGAAGGTCCTTTTACAGAACATGACTCAATCACATCTGGATAAATAGTTCCTTGAGCTAACCATTTAACATCTTTTATCTTTGAAGCTTCGGAATCAAATACATCAATAAATGTTTTTCCAATAGCTTTACGTTTTTCTTCTGGGTCTTTTAAACCTTTTAAGGCATCATAGAATAGTTGTTTTGCATCAACGCCAACAACATTTAATCCCATACCTTTATATGATTCTAATACTTCTTCAAACTCATTCTTTCTTAACAAACCATTATCTACAAAGATACAGTTTAAATTCTTTCCTATTGCCTTATGTAAAAGTATTGAAGCCACAGAACTATCAACACCACCAGAAAGACCTAAAACAACTTTATCATTACCAATTTGTTGTTTAAGACTTTCTATTGTTGTTTCAACAAAGCTATTGGGTGTCCAATCTTGTAAACATCCACAAATATCAACAACGAAATTCTTTAATAATTTTAGACCTTCAAGAGAATGAGTAACTTCTGGATGAAATTGAATTGCATAAGTATCTTCACCTTCTATCTTATAACCTGCATTCTTCACACTATCTGTTGAACAAATTATCTTAAAATTAGAAGGCATATTTAAAATAGTATCTCCATGCGACATCCAAACTTGAGAACCAATAGTTATATCTTTCATTAGTTTAGATTCCTTATCTACACTATTCAAATTAGCTCTACCGTATTCTCTAATTTCTGATGGCAAAATTGTTCCTCCTGCAATATGAGCCATATATTGAGCACCATAACAAACTCCCAATAATGGAATTTTACCTTTAAATGCAGATAAATCAGGTTTAGGAGAATCTTCATCTCTACAACTACAAGGACTTCCTGAAAGAATTACTCCTTTGATTTCAGAAGTAATTTCAGGTATTTTATTATAAGGATGTATCTCACAATAAATATTAAGTTCTCTAACTTTACGAGCAATTAATTGTGTGTATTGAGACCCAAAATCAAGAATAAGTATAGTTTGCATCTTTTCAAAATTAAATTTATCAGTTGCCAAAAATACAAAAAAAACCTCATATGGCAAAATTCAAGAAAAATAGCACTACTCCTTAATTAGGAGAATTAAAACATTTTTTCGGCAGATAAAAACTCAAGAAATCAAATATAAAACTAAAAATATAAGATATCAATCTTTTTAAACTTAGTTTCCATGTCCATTTCATGGCATGATGTTGAGCATTTCATGGCATGATATCATTAACATCATGGCATGATATTGACAACATCATGGCATGATTTCCACATCAACTCTTCATTTAAATAGTTCTAAACAGGCTTTAGCGACATTAAATCAAGTATTAATTAGATTTTTATAAGGATAAATTTCCAAGAAATGACTTAAAAATTCACACATAAAAACATCATATCCAATTAAGGGATTAAAAATTTAAGTTGGGGAAAAGTAGTATCTTTGCAGAAATTATTTAAACAAAATGTTTCTTAGTAAATCTTATTACAAAACAAACCTTCAATTAGCCTTTCCTATAATTTTAGCATCAATGGGTCAGTCCTTTGTGCAAATGGTAGATACTATTATGGTAGGGCATTTGGGAACAACTGAATTGGCTGCAGTTGCTTTTGCTGGTAGTGTTTCCTTTAATGCTTTGGTTGTGGGAATGGGAATTGCTATGGCTCTAACTCCTCTAACCGGGCAGAGTTATGCAAGAAAAGAACATAAAATTTCCTCCATATTACTTCAAAACTCCCTTTCTCTTAATACTATTATATCTTTGGTTATTACTGCCATTCTTCTTTTACTTATGCCTTTTCTTAAGTACTTTGGACAGCCTAAAGAAGTTATTGATATTTGCTATCCCTACTATTTTATAATTGCTCTATCTTTTATTCCTCAACTTATATTCCTTTCTTTCAAACAATTTATGGAAGGAGTGGGGAACACTAAGCCTTCTATGGTTATTACAATTTCGGCTAATTTACTAAATATTGTGTTAAACTATCTTTTGATTTTTGGGAAATTTGGTTTTCCTCAAATGGGAGTTACTGGTGCTGCAATGGCAACTTTAATCTCTCGAATATTAATGCCTATTGCATTTATTTTATATCTTTATTTTAAAGCCAACTACAAAAGATATTTGAGCTTCTTTGCTTTTTCCAACTTGACAAAATATTATCATATTAAACTCTTAAGGCTTGGAATTCCTATTGCTGGACAGATGTTTTTGGAGTTTTTCTCTTTGCTGGGTGTT
>Ga0172381_10007912_pt1 | contig 10459 bp, 9 predicted proteins | sample Leawel6488metaG_FD_119754 | JGI IMG/M metagenome (GOLD analysis project Ga0172381, IMG submission 119754) | Leachate microbial communities from a municipal landfill in Southern Ontario, Canada - Leachate well 64-88 metaG | ecosystem: Engineered > Solid waste > Landfill > Unclassified | place... | reverse complement strand
TAATGTGATAGATTTTGATAATTAAAAAATACAATAAGATCGATGCGCCAAATTTAGAGTTATTTCAATAATTTTATTATAACCTCAATAACCTTTATAATATTATTATTATTATGAAGGTTATTGAGATTATGTTAGTAGAAAAAAAATTGATAAAAAAAAATATTGAACATTATTAAATTATAATAAAAATAAATCATATACTAACAAATTCATAATGCCCCCAAAGAAAATTACTAAAGGAACTGACGGATTGGGTATTATAGTTTTAGTGAGTAAAGGAGTCATTAAACAAAATGTCGTTGTGTTTATGCCATATGCGGGTGTTAATCTAAAAGATAAAAGCGCGCTCGATGAAATTCGTGATGAGATATGTAAGCTTTATGGAATTGATGTTATGATACGATATTTCCAAACTGCTGATTGCGAAAAAGACATCGAATCAATTACAAAAAAACTAAGTGGAAGTAAGAAAGAATACAACGACGGTATATTTCGTATGACAGTAAAAGATGCTCTTTTACTTGCCAAAGAAATTACGGGTGTTAAAAAAGCTAAATTACTTAGTAGTGGTAAAAAGAAATCAGATGATGATGTCGAAGATGATGACGCCGAAGATGATGATGATGAGGATCAAAAACCTAAATCATCAGTCAAAAAGTCAACCGGTAAAACTGCTACTAAAAAGAAAATTGATGATGATGACGAAGATGATGAAGAGGATGAAGATCAAAAATCTAAATCAGTCAAAAAGGTAATCAGTAAAACTGTTACTAAAAAGAAAACAGATGATGATGAAGCTGATGAAGATGATGAAGATCAAAAATCTAAATCATCAGTCAAAAAGTCAATTAGTAAAACTGTTACTAAAAAGAAAATAGATGATGATTCAGAAGAAGAGGATGTTCCAAAGAAAAAATCAACTGGGAAAGTTGCTGGAAAGGTTGCAGGAAAAGTTACCAAAAAAACTCCTGTGAGTGGAGGACAGAAATTCGATGATGAATCTGACGACGATGCAGTCGGATCAGAAGAAGAACTCGAATAATTAAATTTTAATATTCATTGAATATTAAAATTTATAAAATTGAATAATTATTTATATACACACATAATTTATTTATATATATCATAAAGTATGGATACATTAATTGAACAATTACAAACATTTGATAAAAAATCTTTGGTTGCACGATTCGACGATAATGGTAAATTAATAAAGAATATTGCTAATTTTGGATTAAAAAAAGGTGAATGTGCCTTTTTATCGAGAAACGGGGAATATCATTTATTTGGTATTAAAGCCATTGATAATATACGTCCCTTACTTACAACTCAAAGAATAATTAAAGCATTAATATGTTTGCGTAATGAAGATTTATACGGAACAATCCAATATTTATGTTTAGAAGATGAAGTGAATAATTATGGTTTTGATGTTATATATTATGTTTTAGATAAATGGCTAACACGAAATAAATTATTGACACCAGAGGATTTTTTATCTAAAATAAAAAATAAATATGATGAACTCGACGAATGGGTTACAACAATAATTAGTTATCCGATACTCGGTCAATTTGCAATTAATAAAATCGGTGAAACTGCCGTAGTTCCAGAAGAATGGATTGGTAAAATATTTATTGATGGAAAATCATTACATCAAGAAATAGATAAATTAGATTGGAGAAAAGGAAAACCTAAAACTTGTTTTTGTTGTATTTATTCAATGATAATTGAAGACACAAATAAATGGTCTGTATCATCTGACGTTAAAGATATTTTACCACAAATGGCAATTAAAATCAGATTTAAAAATAGTATATTTGTATCAACTTTGACTGAAATAATAGACAAATATGATTATGAAGAATGGATCGATGATAGTTTGGATTATTTTACTAATAAAAATATTATATTTGGAGTGAAATTAGATGAATTATTTATCAAATCAACGATTATCGAAAATAAAGTTAGTGTAGGAGTTCTCGTTTCTAGAATGCAAAAATGTATTAGAAGAGGACCGAAATGTTGCGAGTTATTAAGTAATACGATAAGACAACTTGGGCGTTCCAAACCATATAATTTACCCGAACAACAATTTGTTCGTGTTAGTGGAACCAGACAATTATTTTGGAGATTATTTATTAGTTGTATTGAAGATTCGTCACCATATGAATGTGATAATACTTTATTAACGTTAAATGATATCGTGTGTTTGGCTACTTTAGCGAACGTGGATCCTGATTTACAAATTAATGAAGAATTATTGAATATCACAATAAGAACAGGATTAGCGATTCAAAATAACAACAAAATAATTGGGTGGAGAAATGGAAAAAATATTAAAGAAGATAATTTTGATTTGACATTCGAAAATGATCCGTTTGATTGTTATAGATTAGCAAATAGAACAATGATGATGATGTCAGGTGATAGAGATATGATAGTTAGTTATATGAAAATGTTTGCGCAAGAAGATATTAGAATACCGTTTATCAAATATCCAAAAATTCAAAAAGTAAATAAAGTGTGCGAATACAAAACATTATTAGCATCAAATGATATGCATTGTTTTCCAAATATAATTTTATTATTACAAGGATCAACTTTCGAAAATTTAAGTTCGCGACGAATATCATCGTTCATATGGAATAATTCATCAAAAATAAATTTTAGAAAAAAAGTTAATGTCGAAAATACATTGAACCTTAAAACTATTCAATGTTATTTATTAGATAGAAAAAAATATTTGAATGATATTAAACAAATCGAACAATGTACCGAAGAAACAAAAGTAAATAAAAAATATGAATTAGTCGTGGAACCCTTAGTTAGTCGCATTGGATTTTTATTACTTTTTGGCAAGGAAGTAAATGTGATGGTAGGCAAAAGAAAATATTCTGTTATTGTTGCTGGTGATAATATGCATCCGTGCAGAGTTAAAAAGGGTGATAAATATTTTGACGATAAAATTAGATATCTTGCCGAAATAGAATATTCTAAAAAAATATTTAAAATGCAACTTCCAAGTGCACCAGAATTTTATCATTGGACAATAAACACAAAATATATTTCATTAAGATCCGAAATAAAATGTTCTGATAAAAATACTTTTATTAATGAAATGATTTTTTATGTTAATGATATTGCATTAAATCCATTTGATGTTTCGCCTATTTTAAAACCAAATGATATTTCTGATTCTTATGTAATGCCAACGGTCTATATTCCTTACGTAAAACATATGTTATTTGATAGAATCGAATTGAATGATTTTGAATTAAATATGATGATGAGAAAAGGAAGAATAGATACTAAAATATATGATTGGGTTTTGTATGGAAATAATATAATAAATTCGGTGTGGAGAACATTATTAGTTAAATTATCAGATCAATATGTTACTATTGGACCAGTTGATCGCGGTGGTGAGAAAGATGGATATGAAGGTGTTTATTGGAGATTATTTAATTTATTTTGTTTTTTATATCCTAAAACTATTCGACCAAAAGGAGAACTTAATTTTAGCATTGACAAATCGTCTGATGGATATTTTCATTTAATCAAATCTCTCAAACGACTTGCCTATACGAAAGTTGTTGAGAATGACATTATAGTAATTCCGAAAATTATAACTGAATTTTGGGATCATCAAAAACAATCAATACAAAAAATTACACACGAAATTTTAGTTAATCATCGCAAGGGTTTTGGTGATGCATCATATGTTGGATCCGGAAAAACTTTGACGGCAATCGGAATAATGATATACTTATTAAATTATAATATTAAACATAAATTATTTAAAAATAAAGGATTTGTCATAATGGTTCCTTCAACTAAATTATATAAAACATGGGTTGATGAAATAAATAAACATACTAATGGAATTCACGTCGTAACACAAAATGCAAATGGTTCATTGAGTGATAAAAACGGTGAGATTGATGATATCCAATTTAATTCGTTCGTCATAACAACGATGGGAAGGATGAGAGAACATCCATTAGAATATCCTTGGCAATTCGTAATCATCGACGAGTGTTTGACTGTTCAAAATAAAGATGCGCTTCAAACATGTGAAGCATGGCGTCAAACGATATGTTCGCAATATGGTGTTTTAATGTTAAGCGCGACATTCTTTAGAACGAGATTTGATAAATTATTATATATGTTACAAATGTTACAAAGCGGTCTTCCAAGTTCGAAAGAATATTTGAATACAATATTAAATGAACACATAGTATGTTTTGTTCCAGAAAAGACCAGAAAATGGTCGACACGTATCACAAAATTTGAACTCGATGATATAACAAGAAAAAATTATGACAAAATATTACGATCAGAACTATCATCTAAAGATATGTATGTAAAACTTTCAAAATTTTTGTATGATAATTTGGATTATGTTAATTTTTTCCATGAAAAAATAAATGAAATGACGAAGGATAAAACCATAAAAATTTTAATTTATGCACGAAGTAAAAAAGAAGCTGATAATATTACATGTAAAAAGATCGGGAGATATCCAGATATTTCGAAAAAACACGTTGTCTTAACGTATGCGGAAGGTACCTATGGATTAAACGATCTAATCAAATACAATACGATATTAACCAGACCACCAGAACCAGATAAATTACCTCAAATGAAAGGAAGATTAGATCGTTATGGCCAAACCGAAGAACAATTAAAAATAGAATACATTATTATCAAAAATACTATTGAGGAGGCATTGATTTGGAGATTAGAAATTGCTAATATTTTTTATAAAAATTATATTATACCATTAGCCGAATTTTATGAAGTCGCTATAGGAAAACGCGAAATATAAAAAATGAATAATGCATATTATTTATCATCATAATTCTTTTTTTATTTATGATGAACTACTAAATTTATAATTTATTATAAATTTAATATGAATAATATTTAATAAAATGTAATTCATGCTCGATTTAATAATTAGGCTATACGTAAAAATAAATAAGATTTTTAAATTTCGCATATAATTTTATATGCCGAAACATACATTACTTGGAGTTCCTATTCCTGATGATATGTTAATCATGCGCTACATACCTGTGTATGAAAAATTGGAAGATAAAAAAGATAATCCATATTTACAAAAGATTGGAGGATCACAACCATTTTTTTGTATTGGTGACATTTGGCCAGAATGTAAAATATGCAAAACACAAATGACATTTATATTTCAATTAAAAGATCCAAAAAATGATAGTGATTTGGTAAAATTTTATCAATTATTTATGTGTCTGAAAATAGATAAGGATCATTTAGAAAAGAAAAGATTAAAATCGTTCGATATTAGATTTTTTTATGATGTTTATAAAAGTAGTTTAATTTTACCGAACGTTGATACTAAAATATTGTCATGTTATAAAATTAAGAAATGGAAAAAAGATGAAGAATTAGAATGTATTACTTTAGCGATGGATTATGTTTTAAACTATCCAGGATCGCATGATATCATAACGAAATTTGTGGTTGAAAATCCAAAAATATTTAAATCTAAATTAGCTCAATCTTTATTGGACTCGTGTAAATTAGATGTTATGAAACAAGTTATTTGTGACGGATATTTTAATCATGTGGATGCACCAATAAAGACATTTAAATTTTATGGAACTGGTAACAGAATTACAAAAGATGATTTTAGTAACAATTTTGTTCAAATTTGTAAAACTGAATTTATTGAATTAGATTTTGAAGGAGTAAAAAATTGGGTGTTACATATCACAAATGGATTTAATTTAGAAATTGATTTTGAATAAAAGTTTTTATATCATTATGTATAGTATGTTAAAATGGAAATAATTAAAACAAAATTTTGCGAGAAACGTATGAAAATTATAATGGATGATGTCAAAGGTGTATTTGAATGTTTAGAAAAAGAAAATATAACATTTAGTCCATTTTATGAGTATGAAATGGATGATGAAATTTTGTTATATGTAATTGATAATGATGAACGAATATCTTATAAGAATGGAAATATGATCATTCATACCAAACATAAATCTTTCGAGTATTCAGGTAAATTATTAAAATATAATTGTGTATGGAATTTTGTATTATGTAGTGAACCCATAATAGAATATGAATATAAAAAATATTTGTTAGATGAAATTGCAAAATATATCATATCAATCGAAAAAAAATTAATGTTGATTGAATTATATTCGTTGGAAGACATAGCAAAAGAAGTATCTAAGTTTCCAAAAAATAACGCTATTATAAATGTCAAAACAAATCCATTAATAAATCTTGAAAATATGGAATACGCATTACAAATAATCATAAAACCAAAATATCCAACAATTGTTTTTGGTGAAGATATACAATTTTCTGACTCACATATAATTTATAAAAATAAAACGGATGATCCGTGGACGGTAAGGTTCATTAATAGAATAAGTGATAAATATAACATTTTTCCGAAACATTTACCAAAAAGAATAGATAAAATTAATCGAATATTAACACGGAGTAAATTATGATGTTTTTTTGTAAATTTAATCACAAATATAAAAATTCATTTGAAACAAAGGAATTTTTATATTTTGATTAACATATTTCAAGTTCTGTTTGGATTGTGATATGCATATTTTTGAAAATTTCATCGATATCATTATCATTATAAACATCTATGTCATTTTTATCAGTAGAAATAGTTTCGTCATCGTGAGTCAGTTCATTATTATTAGCACATGCATCAAGTATTATTCGTGCGAGTGTTTCCATTGATGATTCCATATTTTCATCATAATCTTCGTCAGAATGACAATCATATACTGGTTGTGTTATTATATCACAATCATGATAATATAAACACCACGAACCTATACCGGTACAAAATTGTTCATTTTTACACCAAAATTCTTTTGGTGGTCGTTCGTGAATAAATGGACATCCATAACATTGCATTGCGCAACTATAACCGTATCGACACTTAATTAACGAACTATGATTAAAGTTAAAAGACATGCTTCTCAGCAAAGATATACCTTATTTATTCAAAATATGTTTTTCAGTGTGTAGCATATTTCAATTTTTTTGTAAATAAAAATATAATATTAGTCGTCGTGTTATTTCAAACTAATGATTTGTTGATATTTCGCTTTGTTTTATATTATATCTTCGCCAACGAAGATATTACAATAACTTTCTTATGCGACGCATAAGAAAGTTGTATTATTATTATTACACAACTCTAAATGTGCTCAGTGAAACTGAGCACATTTAGAGTTATTTAAGTCATTACACAACAATAATTTGGATGTTAATCCAAATTATTGTTATTGTTATTGACATAACGTTATTGACATAATTACAAATGCTTTAGCATTTGTAGTTATTATACAACTTCGGACGAATGTCCGAAGTTAGAGAATGATTCCGATGGAATCATTATACAACTCCGGACCTCTAAATATGATCAGTAAAACTGATCATATTTAGAATTATTTATTTTATTCTACAACATCAAATTCGTCAAATTCGTCACAACGTTGTTTAATAACATCAAACATATATTGATCCGTCTTTGCGAATTGATTGAGTGCGTCGATAATCTTTGGATCATCACTGTTTAAGAATTCACGAAGTGATAATGTTTTTATTACGCTGTATTTGTGCATAGCAAATAATTCAGTATCACCGTGATAAAACCATACATCTTCATCATCATCAATACTAATTAATGATATGGAATATGCCATGATAAGATATTGCATAAAATGTTTTAGTGGTATAACAAAAAGTTCATGTTGGCCTATTTTTGTGTTTAATTCGAATTTACCAGTTGTGGAAATGCAAAATGTATCTAACCATCGTTTAGTGACGGTTGTATCACCAATACATTCACTTTCTAATATAGCATTTTTTTTGTTATTATATCGATAAAATACATTACCGAATGTTTCTTTTAATATTTTTCCTTTTATTGAAGGTAGACGTTCGATTTCGAAGCGCGATAGACTTGACATGAATATTATTATTAAACGTTTAACGTTCAATTTGGGGCAAACTTAATAATTTACTTAATGCATCGTTTAAGTATATTTCTAATTTCAATTTTTTTCATAATTTGAGCTAATTTAAGTTATGAATATTATTTCCATAAAACTATGAAAGCATTACGAACAAATGAGATAAATTATGTCTTATTTCTTTATTATAGATAAGCAATGGATGATAAATGTATACAAACTGATGTACAAGAATATTCTGATTATACAGCCGAACTTAGAAATGATTTGATCGAAGGTGCACCGAAAATAATCATAAAAATAAATGAATATTTTCATAAAACAAATAATTTAATACAGTCAAGTGATATATTAATAAAAATGTTGGATATGTGTAATGATATGTCTATTTTTAAAAAAATAAATTCGGTTCCAAGTATTGATTTATGTTTATTAACGAGTTTTTTAGAAAGAAAAGATCAAAATGATATTCATGAGATTAACATTATTTTATTAGTATATTTAGAATACGTATGTAATTTATTATTCGTAAAAATTACGAAACTTATGTCAGAAAAGAATAGTATCAAAAAATCACGAGATATTTTATCTTTAAGATGCGTTTGTCTCAGAGAAAAATTTGATAGAGAAAATACGAGATTTAATGAAGAAATTAAAAATATAAAAAAAGATGCTAATAGACGAATGAAGGATTTGAGAGACGAATTTATTGAAAAAGAAAAAAATATTATTGATGATATGAACATAAAACTTTTACATATCCAAACAGGATACGAACAAAAAATAAATGGATTAATGAATGAAATTACACTTCACAAACAAAAAATCATACGACGATCACATCCAAAACCAAAATATATAATTAAACATAAAATTAAGAAATTCAGAATAATAATATGATTACAAAAAAATATTTATTGTTCTAAATCAAATGGTACTCTATCTTCGAAAACTCCTAATCGCCTAAAATGACATAACGGATGCATGCCGAAATAAGGATGTTCGGCTACGTCTGAATATTTATTTAAATAGAAATCAGAATCAAATGCTGGATAACGTCCCTCTTTGCGACCAATATCAATATAATGTTTTAATGGTTCACGACTATACGTTGGATCTTCCGCAACGTCAGGATATAACCATAAATAAAAATCAGCATCAAAAAATCCAATTCTACCTTCTTTTTTTCCTACAGTCATATAATGTTTCAAAGGATCATTAGCGAATTCTTTAGATTTTGCGACATCAGGATATTGTTTTATATAAAAATTAGAATCAAACTGAAATCCTTCTTTCCCAAAATAAGTTTTATAATACCATAACACAAATAAAACGAGAATTATTGAAATAACAAGAACTTTTAAACCGATTTTATCGACCAACCCACATACATTAGGCATTTTATCGTATATATTATAGATGATAAAAAAGTTGAAAAATATTATTTATTAGTTGTATTATTTAGTTATTATTAAAAATAAATGTCAGCATACACAAAAATGAACAATTTTATACAAAATTGTTCATTTTTATAACAGAGTTTTATGTGTAAGGTTCTTTTAATTATCATAAAATAAATACAATTTAGATTAACCGTTGCATAAACCATATATTTTCATATAAACTGCTTAAGCAGTTTATATGAAAATATATGGTTTATGCAATGTGACTAATGCATGTTTCTCAGGAAACATGCATTTTGATGGCGAAGCCAGCAAATTAGAACCATAATTTTCTTTCGCAAAGCTATGCTTTGCTAAGAAAATATATGGTTCTAATTGTGCCGTCCAGACGAAGTGATAAATTGTCCAAGCTTGTATAAACTTCGATGATGCACAAAAAAATATATAATGTTGCAAGCAAATTTATATAGTTTTATACAGTTTTTGGGATAACATAAATTTTATCCATGGTATCCGATCTTTGAATTCTTCTAACAAATATTTTTGTATCAATGCATCATCAATCATTAAGCTTATTGTCTCTCTATTTTGTATTTTTTTGTAATTTACTACGTGATTATTTAATATTGATTTGATGATTTTGGTATAATATATTATGTTGATAAGGTCGATGTTATTTTTTGAAGTTATCATAACTATTGAATATTTCTTTTTAAGATCAATTTTCTATAAAAATGGATCATAAAATTTATTTTCATAATTCTTTAACGACATTTCTTAACAAAAAAAATTGACAAGTAAATTTTTAATACACAATATATTCATTTAGTTCGTGAATCAACGTCGTAGTCAACAAACATGGATGTTTCAAAAGAATATATTGTGCAAAACATTGATGAATACAAAAAAATATTACCAATTGAATTAAAAAGGTTAACAATAAATTTTAAGTTAGATCATAGCATTGTATTAGATTCACCTATTTTAGAAGAGTTGATCTGTTATAATTATCTCGAAGACTGTCATATTGGTACTTTACCAAAC
>Ga0172381_10007911_pt1 | contig 10460 bp, 6 predicted proteins | sample Leawel6488metaG_FD_119754 | JGI IMG/M metagenome (GOLD analysis project Ga0172381, IMG submission 119754) | Leachate microbial communities from a municipal landfill in Southern Ontario, Canada - Leachate well 64-88 metaG | ecosystem: Engineered > Solid waste > Landfill > Unclassified | place... | reverse complement strand
GTTTGTTCTGGCAATAGTATATTGAATATACGGTCCGCTATTTCCCTCAACCGAAACCGATTCATTAATATCAAATGCCGCATCCTGAAGCCTGCCCACCTTTAAAATACTGTATTTTACGGCACCAACCCCTACCGTTTCCGAAATTTCTTCAATTTTATCCACATCAAAGTCTGATCCATCCATTATCTTTTTGACTTTTCCTTTGGCCAGGTTCAAAAGATCGTCAATATAAATCACATTTCCCAGCCTTGAGCTCATCTTTCCCTGACCTTTAATGCTCATATATCCGTATGCCAAATGCTTAAAATCTTTTACATGCCCGATTCCCAATTGTTCACAAACTGCAAACATTTGCTGCATGGCCAGGGACTGTTCGGGGCCTATTACCCAAAAAAGTTTATCGGCCTTAAATTTATCTTTTTTAAGCCTGGTTAAAGCCAGATCCTGGGTTATATAAAGAGCCGTACCGTCGGATTTGATCACAACAGTATCCGGAAGTTTGTATTTTGACAGATCGGTAATGACTACGCCGTCATCAAGCTTCTTGAAAATACCCTTTGTAAGTCCAAGATCAATTAGATCTTTACCCGCCTTGTAATGTTCATGTTCGTGCCAAACCGTATCCCATTTATTACCAAGTCTTTTTAGTGTAAGTTCCTGTCCCTGATATGAATAGTCCAATACTTTTTTCCACAAAGCCCAGACTTTAGGTTCTTCAGCTTCCCAATCAACAACCAACTTTCTAATCTTTTCTTCAACGTCCTTGTCAGCCTCAAAATCCATTGATCCCTTAACATAAAGTTGGTCGACAAACCTGTCCGGTCTTAGCTTTAATTCATCAGGAGTTTGCCACTCTTCCTGATGATCAAACCAATAACCAATATCAACCTTTTGATCACCTTTTTTGGCAAATTTCAGATAACCCCACATAAGTTTTGCGATAGCAATTCCCCTATCATTATCGACACAGTCACGGATAACCTTTGCTCCAATCGCTTCAGCCAAATTAGCAATTGCCATACCGGTAACATTATTCCGAAGGTGTCCTAGGTGCATTGACTTATTCGGATTCGGGCTTGTGTGTTCAATCCCCCAGGTTTTCCCTTTCGCAAGATCAGAAGTCCCATACTTCTCTTTCTCACCATCAATCTGTATCATATTACTAATTAGTACATCAGTCTTTAACCAAAAATTGATAAATCCGGGTCCCGCAACTTCAATTATTTCAATTATACTTTCCAGATTATGATTTTCTTTTAGTTCTTCAACTATTTTTTCTGCCAGTTCTTTTGGATTTTCCTTACCCTCCTTAGCACGGATCATTGCAACATTTGCCGTATAATCCCCAAACTCAGAGTTCTCTGTGGCTTCCACCCCAAAACCCAATATCTTCTCAAGTTGGTCTTTAATCATAAGTTCATTTTAATATCTTTGACTTAAAAATGATACCTCTCCCCCTTTATTTTCCTAAAAATCGGATCTAAAATGCGGTTTCAAGCCCATGAACAAAGAAAATGACAGAAGGCATGATAAATACCGATTCGCAAATGGTAGTAGCCCTGACATAACACCTGAAGGAAGAATAGTTGTTGCCCACGCTGTCGAAGTTCCATACGCAAAAGCAGCCTTACTTTGGGATGAAAGGAACGAAAAAATTAAGGAAATAAGAAGCGACTATCAAGTTGCAGTTCTTCACCATGGTAGCGATGTTGAATCTCAAATTTTGAATTCCAACAATCCAATCTTCTCAAGAAAACACCCTGTCAATTCTTTTGATAGAAAGGTTTTCCCGGGTGGCGAAGACCTACTATTTGCAAGAAACGAAAGTCCACTGGCTAAACATATCTATCTGATTGCCGACCCATTAGACAAAGGTGACATTATGGATATTCAAAGAGTAGCTTGGTACTACAGAAACATTCTCCAGGCTCAACATGTTACAGCTGTCTTATCTTTTATAAGCGGTAGACAAGACAAAAATGTTAACTCAGAAGGAAATTATGTTCCATCTATGATCAATATCACCGCAGATATTGAAGCCATGGGGAGCGTTGATAGTTTTATGGGTAGTGAAAACCATTCATTCGCAACACAAACAGCAGCCTACATCATCGGAAAACCTTTCTTCCCTTTTACCCCATGGAAATATTCCGTGGAACAAGTTTTAAACAAAAATATCGAGATCGATAACGAAAATGTAATGTTAACACCTCAAAATACCGTTCTTGTAAGACCAGATAAGGGTAGAAACATCGCTGCCACAAGAACTGCTAATTACTATGGTTTTGAGTCAATTTCGTTTAATAAGAAGAGAATCTCAGCAAAAAAAGTACTACTTTATCTTGATAGCCCTGAAGAAATTGAGAAAATTAAAGGTAAGATATGTATCTGTTACGATGACGAGCTTTCAACAAACCACACAGTTAACGAAGTTGCAAAGAAGCTTGAGGAATATGGTGCGCGTGGACTTGTAGTCATAGGTATCCATGGAAAATTTACAGCAGATTGGAAGGAAAATATTGGTAATCCGTTTATTAAAAAGGTATTTACAACCGATTCAAGGCCCCCTATTGGAGATATTCGACCTTACATAGACAGTGGCAAGATTGAGATCATCCCATCAGAAGACCTGATAGCTGAAATTATTGAAGCTGACATTAAAGGAATTAATTTTTGGAACGATCCTAACTACTGCCACATGGTCCTTCAAACAAACGGTGAGAGCGAAAGATGTTGATTTTGATTAATACTTTTTCCACCAAACCTTCTCCCCATCCGTAATTACCTCTACATCCCCCATCTGATCAGTCCTAAGTACCTGAATATTATTATCTTCCAGAATTTGCAGAACTGACTGCGCCGGAAAACCCCACATGTTTTTGGCTCCAACTGAAATTACCGCAATTTTAGGCATAACTGCCTTGAGGAGATTATTAGTCATTCCATTGGCACTACCATGATGAGGTATTTTGATATAGTTAACCTTCCCCATTCTTCCCGCCAGTTCATCACTCACCTCTATTGGTATATCCCCCGTAAACAAGCCTGAAAAGTGGCCAAATTCCAGTTTATAGACAATTGAATTGTAGTTAGTATCGGTATTATTCTCATCAAATCTGGAGAGTATATCTAAATATATCAAATCCACCCTAAGACTCATACCCTCCTTAGGGTTCACTACCCTTACCCCCAGACTCCCCACCTCACTTTCTAGCAGTCTATAGACGTCAGTGCCAGGATCTTTGGAATTCATTAAAATACTGTCTACGTTATATCTTTTTATTACACTAATTAGCCCTGTAGCATGGTCAGCATCTGGATGAGTCAAGATAACCAGTTCAATATCCCTATCCCAGAAAGGAACATGACGGCTTAGACAATCTAATACCTTCGAGTCCGGTCCGCCGTCTGTTAAAATCTGGATATTTTTGTAAGTAACAAGAATTGCGTCCCCCTGACCCACATCACAGGCGATTATATGAAGATTGTCATCCGGCAACTGTGTAATTGCAATTAGAACCAAAAGAAGAATAAGAACAAGTAAATTAAGTGTATATTTCCAAACCTTCATTTTTAGTATTTTAGCTAAAGATCTCAACAACTTTGACAAACCACCAAAGCAATGGATAGCTAAGCCAAAGAACCATCCTTCCCAAAAACGGAATCATTAGCCCCACTACTCCCCCAACTGTTCCCAATACCATCAAAATTGGCACAGTCCATAGAACCAGTGCGTTAACCAATGGCGACCATATATTAAACTGTCCAAATGTAACAAACAATATCGGTGCGACACCAATTTGGGCCGCAAGTGAGGTAGATAGTCCTTCCTTTAAAACCTCCGGCACTTTCTTTAAATAGTTTCTAATCCTCTTTTCAAATAGCATCAGGCTCGCAGTTGAAACAAAAGACAATATAAAGCCTATATCGGTTATCCAATCCGGGTTATATAAAAGCATTAAGCCGGCCGCAAAAACCAAAACGCGCCAAGTATTAACAATACGTCCTGCTTCCTGGGATAAAAAAAGGATTGACGCCATGATAGCCGCCCTGATTAGTGGCGCATCAAATCCGGAAATAAATAAGTACAGAATGATACCAAATATAACAAAGGGTATCGCTTTTTTGCGTGGCAGGATTAAAGTCATTACCCCAAAAAGAAACGAAACCACAAAAGTAACATTGGTCCCCGAAGCAACAACCACATGAGCAACACCCACCAATTTTGTTTGGTTGTAAAAGTCGGAAGAAAGTGCACCTTTTGCACCAATTACAATTCCGCCCATTAGTCCCCCCATCGGTTCCGGTAATACTTTCTGATAAAAAGAAATTATAGAATTTCTGACAACCGAAAGAGGAGTACTCCCCTCACCAACACTAACCAATTTTGGTTTTTCCAGTTTTCCATTATTAACAACTCCTTCCACAATAATTTTGTCACCGTAAGTTATTTCCGGAATAATTGGAAGATATACTTTCAGTCCGGCAACCTTCAGATATTGACTTGTTGGGTACTTGATGGGGTCCGACAAAACGGATGTTGTAATCCGTACAATATCCCCGTCTTTGTAATTGGGTCTGGTAGCAAAATAGCGGACGAAAATTAGTAAAAATAGTAGAGGAAAAATCAGGTATTTCATGAATTTCTAATTACTAATTGCACTAATTGACTTAATTAAAACCCAATTGGAATTCTTTTAAAAAATAGAAATTAGGTTAATTAGAAATTAATATATTGTTATTAAGTCTTTTATTTTTTCAAACAATTTTTGACTGATAACCCCTTTTGACACTAATTCTGAGGCATTTGAGTAAGGCCTGTGTTCAATGATACTTTGGCCGCGTTTTTGGGCTATTTCGGGTAGCGAATCGAGTTCTTTGAGGCTTGCAGTATTAATATTAATTAGTCCACTACTATCGGATGAAAAAGTGGATGATGCAGTTTGATCTCCTCCCCCTGTTTTAGCACTTGGTATTTTTGACTGCTGATTTACCGACGGAATATATACCTTTTGTCCGTCAGTAACTTTAGCTGCCCGGTTTAAATATTTGTCTGTCCAAATTCTGTCAGCGTCAGATGTCAACCCCCCGGCAACAACTAATAAGTCATTGATACGGGAACCATCCGAAAGTTTATAAACACCCGGTTTAATTACTTCACCGGCAATTTCAACAGTCATGTTTTCCGTGTTATTAATTTCATCCGACTCACTTAATACTTCAACTTTAGTACCTCCAAAATTCATACCCGATCTAAAAAAGAAAATTCCGACAGCAATTAAGATGAGACCAATAGTTCCAAGAAGTACCAGTACTCTATTCCGTGACGAAGTTAAGAAGTTTTCCACTAACAAAAATTATATTCTTAATTTTCACCCCTTCAAGATATTTGATAATCTTTGAATCTTTTTTCGCCATTTCTGTCATTTTTTCTTCCACTGTTGATTGTTCACTGTTCACAATCATCTGAGACCTTACTTTTCCGTTAATCTGAACAACAACCGTAACTTCATTTTGAATAATGTACTTGGCTTCGTATGAGGGCCAGGAAGCCTTGTGAACAGAAAAAGGCATATGTAGATACTCTACCCATATCTCCTCCATCATGTGGGGCGCAAATGGGCTCATAAGAAGTGTAAGGGTTTTTAAGGTTTCGCGGTCAGCTCCTTCTTCCGTTAGGGTATTAACCAGTTCCATAATCGAGGCTATAGCGGTGTTATATTTAAACTTACTCACATCTTCCGTCACTTTTTTTACTGTTTGGTGGAGTTTAGACAGTACCTCCGGTTTTTGTTCACACATCTCACCTGTCGCTAAACGCCAAACACGCCCAAGGAATCTCCCCATACCTTCTATACCAGTATCTCTAAAATCGCCACCCTGGTTATATGGCCCCAAAAACATTAAGTATGTCCTTAGTGTATCGGCCCCAAACTTAGTTATATATTCATCAGGATTAACTACATTCCCTTTACTTTTACTCATCTTAGCACCGTCTCTGATAATTAATCCGTGGCCAAATAGAAAAGGGAAAGGTTCTTCAAAATCAAGATATCCCAAGTCTTTAAGAACCATTGTTACAAACCTGGCATACATCAAATGAAGAACGGCATGTTCAGCCCCTCCGATGTAAGCATTTACAGGCAGCCATTTTTTAATAATTTCAGGGTCGAATGGGAGTTTATCTTCTGTTTTGGAACCGATTGACGGATAGCGTAGGAAATACCACGAACTATCTAAAAATGTATCAGAGACATCCAACTCACGCTCGGCGTCTTTACCACATTTTGGACACTTCACTTTTTTCCAGGATTCCGGCGCATTATGAAGAGGGCTGGTTCCGTCCCCTTCCGGTTTAAAATTCTTAATGTCAGGCAGAATCACCGGAAGATCTTTTTCAGGCACGGGTTGCCAACCACAACTCTTACACTTAATCATAGGAATCGGAGGCCCCCAGTAGCGCTGGCGGCTGATTCCCCAATCACGGAGGTGGTAATTTGTTTGTTTTCTTCCCCAACCTTCCTTTTCAATTTTGGTCCAAAGAGTTTCATCCGGGTCTTTTTCAACTATATCCAAATGATACTTTTCGGCAAACTCTCTATCACGTTCATCATGAGCCGGAACCCCCATGACGTTTCCCGTTCCATACCCCGGAGCTACATAATTTGTTTTCCAAATAGGAAGCTTTCTCCCACTTAAAGGATCTATTGCATATTCCCCTGTGAATTTCCCGATTTTCTCTTTACTTGCTTCGTTATACAGTTTTTCATCGGCAATAACTATAAATGTAACCGCATTCAGAGTATCCGGACGTGTGGTAAATACGGGTAAGTCTTCCCCATTTTCCTTCTTGAAGTGAATCAGCATCCCATCTGACTTGCCTATCCAGTTCCTTTGTGCGATTTTTATCTTCTCCGGCCAGTCAATTTTATCTATATTGTTTAAAAGTCTGTCTGCATACTTGGTAATCCTAAAAAACCACGAGCTCATCTCGCGCTTAGTGACTTCTGAGCCGCATCTTTCACACTTTCCGTCTATTACCTGCTCGTCAGATAAAACAGTCTTGTCCTGGGGGCACCAATTGACCATAGCTTTATCTTTATAAGCCAGGCCCTTGTTAAACATTTGTATAAAAAGCCACTGCGTCCATTTGTAGTATTCAGGATCATACGTTTCCAGGGTCCGGTCCCAGTCAAATGAATTACCTATCATATGCAGTTGATCGTAGAAGTGTTTCTCAGATATCTTGGCATGTTCTTTCGGATGGCGGCCTACTTTTATTGCATAATTCTCGGAATGGATCCCAAAACCGTCAAGTCCGATAGGTTCAAAGACATCCTTCCCCTGCATCCTGTTAAACCTGCCATAAACATCCGCTCCGGTAAAGGCGTACATATTTCCAACATGTAAACCCTCCGCTGAAGGATACGGAAACATCATCAAATTGTAAAAAGGGTTTTTAACGCTCGTTAACTGCGGCGAGAAAACTTTTTCTTTTAGCCACGACGCTTGCCATTTCGCTTCCACTTTAGTATGATTGTATTTATCAGCCATACTCAAATTCTAATTGATAAGAGAGAAAATGCAACCCCAGGCTGAGCCAAAAAATAATCCCCAATTTTTCGGAACGATTGACTAATAAAATTTCTTAGCACTCCACTTAACCGATTGACAATTATCATCCTTATAACAGCGTTTCATAAACACTGATATGTCAATTTTCTTTTGGAAAATTATCATAATACAATATTCGATTTGATATATTCTGATATGCCTAAGTAAACATCAATCACGCACGATTTCCGCAAGCGATATATCCTTCTATACATTCCCGCAGATCCCCGCAAATAATTTCCAGGCACGAAAAAACTGTGTAAAATGTGCAATATTAACAGCTATAAGTCTCCCAAATATCGATATTGATATATTTATCCTGCGTAAATCCTATGCGGTAATTATACTACAGACAGCGTGAAATTTATAATTAAAAATTAAAAAATTAAAATTCAAAATTTCATTTTTAGCCTCTTGACAGCTTCGTAAAATCTTTTAATAATAGTCTAATCAGTATAATTTGTATAATCTAGCCTGAAACCAAATGCCCGAAAAACAATTAGACTCAATCAAAACAGAATTCGTAAAATATCTTGATTCCCTCGGCCTCTCCCCTAAATCTCATAAGAACTACAGAAGCGATTTAACACACTTTATTGGCTGGGCGCTCTTGAAAATCAGATCGTTTGGGTCATATGCAGAGTCACTAAGTGAAATCGTTCCGTTTTTAAACAAGGAGTTGGCCCACGAGTATAAAAACTACATGACGGAAAATTCCACCCCTTCAAAAACCGTTAACCGAAGGCTTTCCACCATGAGACATCTCGCCAGGTTTTTAGTAGCTACTCAGATTATCGATGCTGATTTTATGCTTGGAGTAGAAAATATCGGATTTGGAATCAAAAAAAGGCCAGTCACTACCCCCGTAGTTGAAGACTTTAAAGCATTTCTTGAGGCTGAAAAGGTTTCCCCTAACACTGTCAAAAACTATCTATCTGATATTAAACAATTCATGACTTGGTTGGAAACTAATCACAATGCCCACTCTACCTAACATCTCCCCAGAGCTTATTAAGAAATATCAGGAAGAAATATCCAAAAATTCCTCAGGGGCAACATTCAAACGTAAAACAGCCTCTCTCAATAAGTTTTTTGATTGGGCAGAAGATAGCGGACATATTGATGTTAGTCCCATGCCTACTCTGCCACAAAATCCGGAGAACAACTATGTAGTGGCTAAAACCAACAAAAAAAATAATGTAAGCATTAGATCCCTGGCAATTCTTGGTACAACTTTTGGCATAATAATCCTGATTTTTCTTCTGACCTGGAAGTTGGGTTCTCCTATTGAGTACATAAAAAACTTTGCGGCAGGCACAGATGGTAACCCCACGGCAGAGGTGATTATTAATAATCAAAATGTGCTTCCCACAGGCTCTTCCGAAAATGTTATTTCCGCAAGCCCTGCGGCAAACCCATCCTGGAATCTTTATGCAAACCTAAAATTAACTGATGACAACGGATCTCCACAGGTAGGATCCAAGACAATAACATTCAAAGTTTACAATACTGAAAACGGCGGAGAATCTTTATATACAAGCGATCCCCAAACCGTCACAACTGATGACAATGGTTCTACTTTGATATCTTTAGACCATGTTCCAAATGATCTTTTCTTCCAAAACCGGAAGTTATTTCTTGAACCCCAAGTGGGATCCTCATCAGGATCTTTGAGAATTCCTGTCTCAACTGCCAATGTTGCGGCCAATCTTGGAGGATATTTCCCGGCTGACCCCAATTCCGGCGCCGGCGAACTTACAATTCCCGTAATAGACGGTAACGGATCACTTAATTTGGCCAGTCAATCCCCTGCTATAAACGGCAAGAGCGGAAATCTTTTGGTTCAGGGCCAAGCCGTTACCATAAAAGCAGTTGACGGAGGTAATGGAAGTATTGAAATCAATCCCGACGGAAGCGGTATCGCCCATTTCCTCTTTGAAGGATCAAACGGTAACTTTTTAAATGCACAGGCCCCCAACCTAAATAAAGGCTCACTATATTACGGAATAGTTGCCAATAACTCCACCGGTTACGACCTTATAAAGCTTCAAAACGGATCAAAAGCTATCACCAGATTTTCAGTTGATGCTTTGGGTAACACCTACTCTTCCGGAAACATTAATGCCGGAGGAAGTTTGCAGACATCGGGAGTCAGCCGTGTAAGTTCAACAGGAAAATTGGAAAACATCACAGGCTACTCTCAAAACTCGGGTAATTTCGTAATCAATCAAAACCCGGGAGATTTTGCTTCAATTACCAAAACAGGAACAGCACTTAATAACGCCGTAACAATGACACTAGACGAACGCGGCTCGACTCCCAACACAAGTTACTCCACTCTGATTCTTAACAGATACAATGCCTTTGGAACCGGAATGGCTCTTTTAGTCGCTAACGGAAATGCTCAATTTGACGGAATAGTAAAACTCGGGAATTACGTAACAAATCCGGGAAATATCGGAACAGGATCTTTGGTGTATAACACCACGGATAATAAGGTCTATGTCTGGAATGGAACAATTTGGGAAGCGATGGGTGGCGCGGCGACAATGTCTTTCGACAACATTACTTCAGGAACAAATACCACTGCAAATATGGTGGTTGGTACAGGAGCCTCACTGAGTACGAGCGGAACAGGAACCATTACGGCAACGGATGTTAACTGTGTAGGCTGTGTCAGTAATGCCGAGCTGGCCAATTCAGCTATCACTATTAACTCAACTGGGATTCTCTCAGGCGGAGGCACGGTGGCACTTGGAGGAACCCTAAACTTAGTTGCAACTGAGGCAGATACATTAGACTCAGTAACAGGCAGAGGAGCTACAACTGCCAATACTTTGACC